>Ga0194134_10006064_pt1 | contig 11072 bp, 9 predicted proteins | sample TA2KigOff0mmetaG_FD_148602 | JGI IMG/M metagenome (GOLD analysis project Ga0194134, IMG submission 148602) | Freshwater microbial communities from Lake Tanganyika, Tanzania - TA2015056 Kigoma Offshore 0m | ecosystem: Environmental > Aquatic > Freshwater > Lake | place: Tanzania: Lake Tanganyika... | reverse complement strand
GCCCTCCGGGCTCCTTCCGCAGCCCCGGAATCGTGTTTGTTTTCTCTCGACATCGAACATCTCCTTTCGAACATTTTCTCTATGAAATGTCCCAGGGAGCTGTCCATCAAAATCGCGGAGCGGGAGAGATTTGTTGGTCTTGTTGTGCAGGTGCGTTTAACCGTTGAAGGGGATCTTCGGTGATGGACCGGGAAGGATTGGGGATTTGCTTCGATCTGATTCAATCATCGCAAGGGAACACGAAGATGGTGGGGCGTCGTTGAGTCAGACTGCGTCGGGGTCGTGAATGTGCGGTTCACGCCTGAATTGCGAGGTGAACGGCCAGAATTCGGAGGGATCCTGTCTATACTTGCGGTCGCAGGCAGGTTCAATGCTTGTTTAGGAAGTATCTGCAAAGATGACACCTGGCGTTGGCCGAGGGTATCAGCGACTTGTTTCGAAGTAGATTTAGTTCTTTCGGCGGCTCCGCAAGGTGAGGAGTATTGGTATGCAGGCAATGAACATGCCAAGAGTTCCGGGTTCAGGAACTGCCGAAAGTGATCCGCTGTCCTGGGCTTGCAACAAGTAGACTTCGGTGGTGCGGAAGGTCTCCGTGGTGGTTACGTTTTGGAAATTCGTAGTGAGGTAGTGTTCCCAGGTGTTGTAGTTGGTTTCGTTGTCACCGACAGAGTAGAGCGTGCCACCTGAGCATCCGCTGGGTACACCATATGAGGCACCCGGAATTGCTCCGGCTCCAGTGATGGCAAAGGACTGGCAGACTAACTCGCCGATGGTTACGACACCTGGCCCGAACAAAGTTGTGGTGCCGTCCCCGACCAGAAACTGATCCTCGCGGCTGCCGGTGGGGCTGGTGACGACGGAACTACCCTCCGAAACAAGAACGCTGGAGAGCAGACTGGGTCCGAGAATGGAAGTCGCGCCGATGCCATTTAACGCCAGCGATCCCTGTAGAACAAGAGCCTGTATCGACGGATCCCCAAAGGCGAAGGGTAGCGTCTGGTCGAAAACTACCTGTCCGCCCGGGGATTTCGCGAGGATTTGCGTTGAAAACAGATTCTGCGTCAGGCTCAGGGGATTGTTCACGGTTTGGCTACTGCGCGAAATCAAGTTGGTGAAGGTTTCTAAAGGAGTATCTTGACTTGGGAGGATGGGGGATCCGAGCGTTGTGAGGGCGCATGCAAGAAATGCAGCGAAGATTCTGAGAGGGGACATGAGTTTCTCCTGAGGTGTTTCGAAGCTTCTCTATTTCGAGCGCCGGCTCCGCAAGGCGGCGAGCACTGGCAGACAGACGATGAGCATGCCGAGAGTGCCGGGTTCTGGAATCGCCGAGGGTGAGCTGCTGTCCTGGGCTTGCAACAAGTAGACTTCGGTGGTGCGGAAGGTCTCTGTGGTGCTGACGTCCTGGAAGATGGTGGTGAGGGTGCGGCGAAAGGTGTTGAGGTTGACTTCGTCGTCACCGACGAAGTATGGCGTTCCACCGGTGCACACGCTGATTAGGGAGCTTGCACTGTTTTCACTCGGAACTGGGGCGGTAACAACGGAAGACCGGCATTGCCTCTCGCCGATGGCTATTGCTTCTGGTCCGAATGTGACGATCGTAAAGGGAAGAAACTGGTCCGTGCTGCGGCCTGTCTCGGTGTTGACGACAGAACTCCCTTCCAAAACGACGCTGCTGGAGATCAGACTCGGCCCGAGAATGGAAGTAGCACCGATGCCGTTCAGCGCTAGTGAAGCCTGCGTCACGAGGGCCTGCACCGAAGGATCCGCATAAGCAGAAAACAGAGTCTGATCGAACACCACTTGCCCGCCAGGCCCCTTGGCGATGAGTTGGGTCGAGAAAAGATTCAGCGTCACGGTCACTGGGTTGTTCACGGTCTGGGTAGCTTGCAGATGCGAATCTGTGAAGCTGTTTTCCGGCCCGACTGAGGAGCCAAGTGCGGCGAGGGAACAACTGAAAAGTGCGGCGAGGAATCGTAGTGTGGACATCAGTTTCTCCTGAGGTGTTTCGAAGCTTCTCTATTTCGAGCGCCGGCTCCGCAAGGCGGCCAGCACCGGCAGACAGACGATGAGCATGCCGAGAGTGCCGGGTTCTGGAATCGCCGAGGGTGTGCCGCTGTCCTGGGCTTGCAACAAGTAGACTTCGGTGGTGCGGAAGGTCTCTGTGGTGGTGACGTCCTGGAAGATGGTGGCGAGGGTGCGGCGAAAGGTGTTGAAGTTGGTTTCGTTGTCACCGACGAGGTATGGCGTTCCACCGGTACACCCAATGAGGAGGGCGGCTGCGCCGTTTCCACTGGGAACTGGGGAGGTGACAGCGGAAGACGGGCATTGCCTCTCGCCGATGGCTATTGCTTCCGGTCCGAATGTGACGATCGTAAAGGGAAGAAACTGGTCCGTGCGGCGGCCTGTCTCGGTGTTGACGACAGAACTCCCTTCCAAAACGACGCTGCTGGAGATCAGACTCGGCCCGAGAATGGAAGTAGCACCGATGCCGTTCAGCGCTTGTGAAGCCTGCGTCACGAGGGCCTGCACCGAAGGATCCGTAAAGGCAGAAAAGAGAGTCTGATCGAACACCACTTGCCCACCAGGCCCCTTCGCGATGAGTTGTGTTGAGAATAGATTCAGTGTCACGGTCACTGGGTTGTTCACGGTCTGGATAGCTAGCAGATTCGAGTCTTTGAAGCTATCGAACGGCGCGCCGAGCGCGGCTAGCGAACAACTGAAGAGTGCGGCAAGGAATCGGAGTGTCGACATGTGTTTCTCCTGAGGTGTTTCTAAGCAGCTTTATTTCGAGCGGCGGTTCCGCCAGGTAATGAGTATTGGTATGCAGAAGATGAGCTTGCCGAGAGTGCCGGGCTCGGGAACTGCTGAAGGTGAGCCGCCATCCTGGGCCTGCAACACGTAGACTTCGGTGGTGCGGAAGGTCTCTGTGGTGGTGACGTCCTGAAAGATGGTGGTGAGGAAGTGGCTCCGTGTGTTGAAGTTGGTTTCGTTCTCACCGACAACGTATGGCGTTCCGCCAGTGCAGCCGCTGGGCTGTCCGAAGATAGGACTCGTAACGGTAAAGGACTGACAAACCAGTTCGCCGATGGTGATAGCCGCTGGCCCGAAAGTCACCACGACGGACGGGGGCCCAACCAGAAAGAAGTCCTCCCGCCTGCTGGTCTGGAGGGTGACCACAGAAATCCCTTCAGAAACCACACTGCTCGAAATCAGACTCGGCCCAAGGATGGAAGTGAAACCGATGCTGTTTAGCGCTAGCGAAGCCTGCGTTACCAGTGCTTGTACCGTCGGATCTGTAAACGCGGAAAAAAGAGTTTGATCGAATATCACTTGCCCGCCAGGACCCTTCGCCAGGATCTGTGTCGAAAGCAGATTCTGGATGGCGATTATGGGATTGTTCACGGTCTGGCTGCTGCGGGATACCAAATCGGTCTCTGACGTAGACGATGCGCCCCCAATCGGAGAAGCGAGCGCTGTGAACGCGGATGCGACAAGGAAGGCGAGGATTCTGAGTGCGGTCATGAGCTTCTCCAGGCGAGTACGGACGCTAAGGTCCTCTCCCTAGTGATGTATTCGGAGGGCGCGTGAGTTTTGACTCAATTGGCCTCAGTGATTTTCGTGAGTCAATAATCGCCGGGGTTACGAACGTACTAATAGAGCCGGATTCGCGAGGCGAACGGCAAGACTTCGGAGGGATCATGTCCATGCAATTGGTCACACGTCAATTCGTCGCCCTGTTTGCCGCTCTTTTGCCGGTTTTGGCCCAGACACCAGCGCCGCCAGCGATGCCGATTACGGGCCAGGCCGTGCCACAGCTGGTCCCCTACGAAACGGCCGTGCAGAACGTGATGCGGAAGTGGGCGATTCCTGGCGCTTCTGTCGCGATTACCGACCAGGGCCGGCTGGTTTTTGCCCGTGGATTTGGGCTCGCGGATCGGGAAAACTCGATCCCGGTGCAGCCCTGGAACTCGTTCCGCCTGGCCAGTATCTCGAAAACGATCGCCGGGATGACCATTGTGAAGCTGATCGAGGAAGGGCGGTTTACGCTCGACTCGAAGATGGTCGATCTGTTGCCGCACATTGCCCCTTTGCCTGGTACGTCCATGGATCCACGAGTGCGGCAGATTACCGTGCGACATCTGTTGCACCACACTGGCGGCTGGGACAAAGAAGTGCCAGTCGATTCGGCATTTCATTTCACGGAGGCGGCGCGGGCTCTGAATGTGAATCGCGCAACGATAACACCGGAACAGATGGGCCGCTACATACTGAGTCAACGCCTGGATTTCGAGCCGGGAGCAAAGTACGCCTACAGCCAGGCTGGCTATCTGCTGTTAGGACGGATTATCGAAAGGGTGACGGGGAAGAAGTTCGAAGAAGTGGTGCGTGAAAAGGTTCTGTTGCCCGCTGGCGCTACGTCGGTCCGGCTTGGCAAGTCCTTGTTGGAGCAGCGGGAGCCAGACGAGGTTCGTTATTACGACTATCCGGGAAGGCCGCTGGCAACCACCCCCCTACTGTTCCCGGAGCCACTGTTCCCTACGCCAGACCCTACGGGGGGTTTTGGATTGAACAAGCAGACGCATATGCAGGCATGATCGGTAACGCACGTGATGTGTTGAAGTACATCAATGCGCTCGATGGCCGGCGAGGACCGGCGCTGTTGAACAGTGCTTCGCTGGCCTCGATCATCCAGCGTCCGCCCTATTCGCATACCGGAGAGTTTGCTGGCCTGGCCTGGCGCATCACCCCTGTTACAAGCGGCCATCACTGGTGGCATTCCGGCGGTGCAAATGGCACCCGCAACTTATTGACGCGGAGGGTAAACAATCGCAACTGGGTCGTGTTGATGAATATGCGCCCGGAAGATGAGAACACGATTCTGTCGGATCTCTTCGCCGCCTTTTCTGATGCCGAGTCGAAGGTCACTTCGTGGCCCACTCATGATTTGTTCGCCGAATTTGGAGGGCCGCAGATCGCGACCGACTTGCAGGAACTGTCGTTTCAACATCTGCAACATAACCCTCAACTGCCGCCGGTGCAGACCGTTCGATTGACGGCGACGCCGACGAACGTCAACTTTTCAATTGCCACGCCAGAGGCCCGATGGTTGAAGGTGGACAAGTTCGCGGGTGTGACGCCCGACTCGATTCGAGTCAGTGTCGATCCGATTGGGCTTACTCCGGGAGAACACAAGGGGCAGTTCACGATCTTGGCACCGCAAGCTGCCAACGGGAGCCGAACAGTTGGAGTAACTTTACGGGTTTTACCACCGCTCGTGATCACGCGCCTGAGCAGCAGCGCGAGTCAGGAAGTGCTGCAGGAAGCTTCGGTACTTTCTCGTCTGACAGCCGAGCTACCCGCAGAGTTGAAACAACTACCAGTTGTTAGCGTGGGTGGAGTGGAAGCGACCGTCGTCTCGTGGGCGGGAAAGTTGGTTGATTTCGTCGTACCTACGGGAAGCCCAACGGGCGACAGTGAGATCCTATTCGTGCCATCGGCTACGGAAGCGCCGATTCGTGGCCCAGTGCGGATCGTTGAACTGAGTCCCGCATTGTTTGTACCGATGATGGCGGGACCCAAGGGGACGGTGCTCCGTTCCGCTGAGGGCGCTGCGCCGCAGGAGATTTACGAATGTGCAGCCGAAGGGTGCAAGGCGCTTCCGATTGATTTGGGCCCCGAGTCAGAGACGGTGAGTCTGAGGATTCCAGCTACGGGCATCCGGGCACGAACCGCGGTTGAAGATTTTTCGGTCACCATTGGCGACACTGCGGCTAGGGTTACGGCAGTGGAGGCATCGGCCGACGTCCCGGGCCTCGATTGGTTGACCGTGACCATCCCACGTTCCCTTGAAGGCCGTGGAGAGGCTGCCATCGTCCTGACAGTGGCTGAAAAATCGTCGAATTCGATCCGCATCGCGATCAAGTAGCGGCGTGCCGCGCCCACGAAGAGTCTCGAATTCTCATAGAATCGTAGGGAATGCGGAACTCTATCGCTGGCTTGTTTTCGGTTGTTTTGTTCGCGGCGACGCTGCCCGGGCAGGACCGTGCGGAGCACTTCGAGATGAAGGTGCGGCCAGTGCTGGTGAAGAATTGCTATGGGTGCCATACGCAGGCGGCGATGGGTGGCTTGCGGGTGGATTCGCGAGGAGCTCTGCTGAAGGGTGGCAAGAGTGGGGCGGCTATTGTTGAGGGCAAACCAAACGAGAGTTTGCTCGTGAAGGTTGTCGATCATTCGCATGAACGATTGAAGATGCCTCCTTCGGGGAAGATGAGCGATACGGATGTTGCGTTGATTCGCGAGTGGGTGAAGGACGGGGCTGTGTTTCCGGATCGGGCGCCTGCGGTGATGCCAACGTTCTGGAGCTTTCAGCCAGTGAAGAAAGTTGCTCCGCCCGCAGTTCAGAATGTGAAGTGGGCGAAGGGAGCGATCGACCGATTTGTGTTGGCGAAGCTGGAGGCCTCCGGTTTGACTCCTTCGAAGGCAGCAGACCGAAGGACGTTGTTGCGGAGGGTCAGCATGGATCTGACTGGCTTGCCGCCGACGTTTGAAGAGGTGAAGGCGTTTGAAGCGGATCGATCGCCGAATGCCTGGGAGAAGGTGGTCGACCGGTTGCTTGCATCGCCGCAGTATGGCGAGCGGTGGGGAAGGTACTGGCTCGATGTGGCTCGGTATGCGGACGATAAGTTGAATTCGACGCAGGATGAACCGTATCCGAATTCGTTCCGCTACCGGAACTGGGTGATCGATTCATTCAACCGAGATCTGCCCTACAAGGATTTTGCAAAAGCACAGATTGCGGGAGATCTGATGGGGAAGGAGCACGCTGCGGGTACGGGTTTCTTTGCGTTGAGCCCCGAGATGCAGGATGAACGGGTGGATGCGTTGACGCGAGGGTTTCTGGGGTTGACGGTGGCTTGCGCACAATGCCATGACCACAAGTTCGATCCGATTCCAACCAAGGATTATTATTCGCTGCAGGGGATCTTTAACTCATCGCAATTGCATGAGTTGCCGCTGGCCGAGGATGCTGTTGTGGCGTCTTGGAAGGCGCAGAAGAAGGAAGTTGAAATTGTCGAGAAGCGGCTGAAGGACTTTTATGACAATCAGGCGCGGATCCTTGGCGAGATCCTGGCTTCGCAGACAGCGAAGTATCTGATGGCGACGCAAGGATTGGGGGATGCCGCGGGGCTTGACGAAGAAACCGTGAAGCGTTGGACGAAGTATGTGGCTAGCGAGCGGTTGTATCACCCGTTTTTGAATTCGTTCCGGTTGCTTGTGAAGGCCAAGGCAGCGGAGGCGGAGCTGTGGCGGGAGGCGCGCAAGTTTGAGGTGCTCGTGTTGGCGGTGCATGAAGAAAAGAAGCTGGTGGACGAGAAGAACAGGGTTTTGTTGGGGGTGGACCCTTCGCGAAACGATTTGTCGCAGACGCAACTGGTGGCGATGGACCGGGACAAGACGGTGCTGTGGCGCGATCTGTTTGAGCGGTCGATCTCGGATTCCGGCGGGGCTTTCAAGTACGGCAATGGCGTGATGTATTACGGGAAGGGAGCGATCGAGCGATTCCTGAATGGCCCGTGGAGCTTGTATTTGAAGGAGCAGCAGGCGAGGGAGGCTTCGCTCCAGAAGGCGCTGCCGGAGCAATATCCGTTTTTGCAAACACTGAAGGATAAAGACAAGTCGGCGGATATGAAGGTGTTGATTCGCGGAGACCGGAATCAGCAGGGCGAGTTGGCGCCGAGGCGGTTTCTGGAAGCGCTGAGCGGGGGGCGGGAGCGGGCGTTGTTTCACAAGGGAAGCGGGAGACTCGAACTGGCTGCGGCGATTGCCGATGACCGGAATCCTTTGACGGCGCGCGTGATTGTGAACCGGGTATGGCAGCAACATTTCGGGCGCGGGATTGTCGCGACGCCAAGCAACTTCGGACAGTTGGGGGAACGGCCGACGCATCCCGAGTTGCTGGATTATCTGGCGGCTGAGTTTGTCGAGCAAGGCTGGAGCCTGAAGAAGTTACACAAGCAGATCCTGATGAGCGCGACTTATGGATTGAGCTCCGAGACGGTGGAAGCGAACCTCGGCAAGGACGCGGACAACCATTTGTTCTGGCGGGCGAACCGGCGGAGGGTGGACGCGGAAACGTTGCGGGATTCGTTGCTTGCGGCGAGCGGCGAGCTGGATCTGACGCCGGCTGGCAAGGCATTGAAGCTGGATGATGAGAAGAATACGAAGCGGACGGTGTATGGATTTATCAGCCGGAGGAAGGTAGATGGGACACTCGCGCTGTTTGACTTTCCCAATCCGCAGGCGACAAGCGAAAGCCGAATGTCGACGCTGGTGCCGCCGCAGCGGTTGTATCTCATGAACAGCCCGTTTGTGGAACAACGGGCGGGAGCGCTGGCGCAGAAGTTGACAGGGACAAACGAGGAGAAAGTGCGCGGGGCGTACCGAAGGCTGTATGCACGGGAACCGGACGCGGTGGAGTTGAAGCTGGGCCTTGAGTTTACAGGGCAGGGAAGTTGGACGCAGTATGCTCGCGTATTGCTGGGATCGAACGAATTCTTGTTTGTAAATTGAGGTGAATGATGGAACGACGCGATTTCCTGAGGACGATTGGCGCGGGATTTGGGATGTATGGTTTGGCTGGGGTGCTGGATGCGGCGAATCCTTTGGAGGTGAGGCCACCGCACTTTCCCGCCAAGGCGAAGAGGATCATCTATCTGTTTTTGAATGGCGGGCCTTCGCAAGTGGATACGTTCGATCCGAAGCCGATGCTGGATAAGTATCACGGCAAGCCGATGCCGGCCGGGAATCTCAAGACGGAGAGGAAGACGGGCAATCTGATGCGGAGCCCGTTTGAGTTCCGGCGGTGCGGCAAGAGCGGGATTGAGGTGAGCGAGATCTTTCCGAAGGTGGGGACTGTGATCGATGATTTTTGCGTGATCCGGTCGATGTACACGGACCGGCCGAATCATGAGCCATCGTTGCTGTTGCTGAATAGTGGCGACAAATTGCCGGGGCGCCCGAGTATGGGGTCGTGGCTGACTTATGGGTTGGGGAGTGAGAATCAGAATCTGCCTGGGTACGTTGTGTTGTGTCCCGGGTTGCCGGTGCTGGGGCATCAGAACTGGGCGGCGAACTTCTTGCCGGCGGTGTATCAGGGGACTTACGTGCCGCTTGGCGAGAAGGACCCGAAGAAGTTGATCTCGCATATCCGGAATGGTTCGCTGACACCGGAGAAGCAGAGGCAGGAACTCGATCTGCTGGAGAAATTGAACCGGCATCATATGAAGCGAGAGGGCACAGACCCGCAACTCGAGGCGACGATTCAGGCGGCGGAAATTGCGTTCCGGATGCAGGCGGAGGCACCGGACGCGTTTGACATCACGAAGGAGCCGGAGGCGGTGCGGGCGCGGTATGGTGATAGCGATTTCGCACGAGGTTGTTTGATTGCGCGACGGCTCATCGAGCGCGGCGTGAGGATGGTGCAGGTGTACCACGGGAACTTTCAACCTTGGGATACGCATGATGACATCGAGCTGCATCGGCCACTGGCGGAGCAGAGCGATGGAGCGATTGCTTCATTGATTCAGGATCTGAAGGCCAGCGGACTGCTGGAGGAAACGATCGTGATGGTGGGCGGTGAGTTTGGCAGGACGCCGGCGGTGGAAGTGGGTGGGCTCGTGAAGGTGCAGAATGGCCGGGATCACAATAACCATGGGTTCACGTATCTGGTGGCTGGTGGTGGATTCAAGGGTGGCACGACGTATGGGGCTACCGATGAATTTGGATTCGCGGCGGTTGAGAAGAAGGTTCATATTCATGATTTGCATGCGACTGTGCTGAACCAGATGGGGCTCGACCATACGAAGTTGACCTATCGGCATAGCGGTAGGGATTACCGATTGACGGATGTGGCGGGTGAGGTGGTGCGAGGGGTTGTGAGCTAAAAAGCAATGCAATGGGCGATGTGGATTGCATTCCTTCTGGTGTTTCAAGATCTGGTATTGTGCCAGGAATTGACCGATACAGAAGCGGCTCGACTGGAGCGGTTGCTGATCAAAAGCCCTGAGAATTTGCAGTTGAGAATGCGGTCGGTTGCGGTTCGCCAGAAACGATGGAAGTCTGCGATGTGGATGGTGGTGCACCATCCAGATCATGAACAGGTGTTCCGAAGTGCAGCCCGCTTCACGCGGGCTTTGGTAGGGCAGGTGGAATTTGAGGAGGCGCACCGATTGTGGGATGCGGCCATTGCGCGTAACGGCAGAAGTTCGCAGGTCCGCTGGAATGCCGCATTGTTCTTTTCGAATCTGGATGAACGTTGGCATTTGCAGTTGTTGGAGGAAACAGCAGAGCTCGATCCGAATCATCCAGAGGTGTTGCGGCCATTGGCGCATTTGTACGGAGCAGCCTTGATGAAAGAGGGAAGCATCACTGCGGAGAATGCGGCATGAAAATTGTCGGTATCGAAGAATGTGTGGGTATTGGGTAATGTGGCGCACTATTTGAAACTTCATGACAACCAGGCGAAGACTGCTGGGGGCGGGAATGAGCGTGTCGCCAGACTGGCTGAGCGTTACTTTTTGATGGCGCAGAGCCTTGAGCCAAATCTGAAGCGAGAGGCGATTGTGCCTGAGGCTGCAGCGAAGGTAGCCCAGGTCGATTCCAGCGCACGATTCGAGCAGGCCGAGAAACGGATTCAAGATCTGAGCGTGGATCAGTTTCCAAGACTTCCGGCGAGGGTAGCGAACGTGTTGCGAAAGCGGGGTTGTCTTGTGCCGCAGCCTTCGTCTGCCGCGGGTGCAAGTGTTGGGGCCAAGAACCTGATTCGTGGAGAGTTTATTACGAAAGGAGAGATGGGTAGTTGTGTATGTCAAGTTCTGCAATTACGAATTTGGCCAATGCTGCCTTTCTGGGCTTTTAGGGGAGGAGTGCAGAGGAGGGGATGTGCCCCTCCTTTGCATCCAGTAATGTAGAGTCCCACCGCCGTCAGGCGGCTTGTTCGAGTTTTCTCAACTGCTCCTTTCTGTGGTCTGAGAGTTGCGTCATATTGAGATACCGGATTGCCTCGACCCAGT
>Ga0194134_10006063_pt1 | contig 11073 bp, 15 predicted proteins | sample TA2KigOff0mmetaG_FD_148602 | JGI IMG/M metagenome (GOLD analysis project Ga0194134, IMG submission 148602) | Freshwater microbial communities from Lake Tanganyika, Tanzania - TA2015056 Kigoma Offshore 0m | ecosystem: Environmental > Aquatic > Freshwater > Lake | place: Tanzania: Lake Tanganyika... | reverse complement strand
TAAGGAGACTCTGGAAAAGTCGCCTCACTCACGGGACAATGGCCTTGTGATCGCAGTCGGGAGTGGGTTCATGGGAGGCAAGCAGCTCGGGTTCGGTGACTACGAGCAATCCACGGCCAAGAAGCGCACCAAACGTGAGCTTTTTCTGGCTGAGATGGAGATGGTTGTTCCTTGGAAGGCTCTCATCGATTTGATCGAGCCTCACTACCCCAAAACAAGCTCCAAGGGGGGACGCCCGGCCTATCCGCTGGCCACCATGCTCCGGATCCACTTGATGGAGCAGTGGTACTCACTCAGCGATCCAGCGATGGAGGATGCTCTGATCGAGGTGCCCACCATGCGCCGTTTCGCAGGGATCGACATGATCAGCGACCGGATTCCTGACGAGACGACGATCCTGGCGTTTCGGCACCTGCTGGAGAGGCACAATCTGGGCGAGCAGATCTTTGAGACAGTGAGGGCCCACCTCAAGGCCAACGGCATGGCCATGAAGCAGGGAACGATCATTGACGCCACCTTGATCGCGGCTCCCAGCTCCACCAAGAACGAGATGAGGGAGAGGGATCCGGAGATGCACCAGACAAAGAAGGGAAACCAATGGTATTTCGGAATGAAGGTCCACATCGGCGTGGATAAGGACTCAGGCCTCATCCACTCAGTGGAGACCACGGCCGCCAACGTGCATGACCTCACACCAGCAGCTGATCTTCTCCATGGTGAGGAGACTGTCGTCTACGCCGACGCCGGCTACCAGGGGATCGAGAAGCGACCCGAAATGAAAGGGAGGGGCATCGGCTTCCGTGTTGCCATGCGTCCAGGAAAGCGACGGGCTCTGCTCGACACACCCGAGGGGCGACTGGATGATCTTGTGGAGACTGCGAAAGCGCACATCCGTGCCAAGGGTGAGCACCCGTTCCGCGTGATCAAACGGCAGTTCGGATTTCAGAAGACCCTGCTGCGGGGCATGCTCAAGAACCGCTGCAAGGTCAACGTGCTAGCAGCCCTTACGAACCTATTCATGGTGCGTCATGAACTGCTATGCAGGACATGATCAAGGGAGTAGTGTGCACATAGGGGACAAGATCGTCTTCCATGGACGGCGGAAGTCACCTAATAGAGGTGAAGTCAGGCCCATTGAAGCCTGATCTGGACGGCGGTGGTCCATCCTAAACATTTGAGGGTCTGAACCTTGGTTTGCAGGCTTGTTGCCCAGAGTTTCCTTAACATGAGTTTTATTGATGCAGTCCCGCGTGCCGAATCCCCTGCCTGATTCCGCGCCGCATTGATGCATGGCCAAACTCGCCTGGCAGGACTTACTGAACACGCCGGCCTTTGTGATCAATCTCGATCGCCGGCCGGATCGCTGGGAGAGCAGCCGCAGGCAAATCGAATGGGCAGGATTCACGGACGTGCGTCGCTGGTCGGCCTTTGATGGAACAACAGGAAACGCCAGGGAAAGTCTGCGACGTTTCAACATCGATCAACTGGCGGATCGCGAACACTTTCTCAGCCAGCCTGGCTCCCAGGGCTGCGCCGTTTCGCATCTGACGCTGCTCCAGCACATCATCGACCACGGGTATCCACGGGCCTGCATCTTCGAGGACGACGTCCGCTTCTCCCGGTCGTGGCATCAGTTGGCGCCAGGGTTCCTGCGGCAAACGCCACGAAACTTCGATCTGCTCTTCCTGGGCTCCCAGATTCAGTACGACTTTCTACCCCGTCTGCATCCTGCCCGGCGGTTGCATCGATCCCGAACACTCACACAGCTGAGCCAGAACGCCTGGCCCTGGCCCTCCCATCGGCTGGGCGATGTGGTGCAGGGGCCGCTGTATTGCATGCACGCCTTCAGCATCACGCGGAAGGGCTGCCAGGAGCTGCTGAAGTTTCTGACCACCCAGAGCATCGGCCTCTACATCCCGGATTGCATGATTCACGACGCCATGGCCGGGCGACGCCATGTGTCGCGGTTCCCGCTGCGCTGGTATGCCTGGAACGGCCATCGCCTCCCTGCCCTTGTGGAGGAACGGGGCACGAATCCCCACTGGGTCAGGCGGAACTGCGGCCTCGTGTATCAGGAGGAAAGCTTCGGCACGGACATTCAACCGCGCCCGGAGGTCTCCCCGGCCTGAGGCGTTGGCGGCAGAACGCCCTGGGCGGGTGGGGTCGTGCCCTTCATGGGGGGAACCAGGCGCGCGCCGAGGCTGAAGGCCCCCGCCAGCAGTCCGGCCAGGGCGATGGCCACGCTCCACAGCTGCACCGGCCGGAGGGCACCGACCAGCTCGAACATGGAGAGTTCGGCCGGGTTCAGCCCCCGCAGCGGCGGCGGCGGGGCGAGTGGGCCAGCCCCCGGCTCGAAGGCCAGCACCTTCTCCTTCCAGTCGGCGAGCACGCCGTTGAATTCGTTAGAGCCCAGCGCCATCGCCTCCAGGGGCACGGTCTGCACGTACCAGTCGTAGCCGGGCTCCAGCAATCCCTCCGCCTTGAGGCCGGCTTCGACGATGACCAGCAGCGGCAGGTGCTTGGTGTAGGCCATCGCCGCTTCGATGTGATTCCACGGTGTCGGCAGCCTTGTTTCGGCCCGATTCACCTGGCGCGGACCGCCGCGCTTATCGAGACCGGAGGGGAAATAGGAGCGCTCCAGGGCGATGACGACGATGCCGGAGCACTTCTCCATCAGTTCGGTGATGGCCTTCAGCGGTGCATCGGCGCTGAAGGTGTTGCGGCCGACGGTCTTGGGGATCAGGGATTCACTGCGCAGGCGATCCTCGATCGATCGCACGAAGGATTCCTGCTCCGCCGTGGCGGTGGCCCCCACACTCACGAAGACGAGTTTCTCCTCCATCCCGCTCCGCGCATCACTGGGCGGAACCTACCGATTCCCCCACCGGCGCGCTCGCAGCGACTGATCGGCCGCGGGGGCCGCGCAGCCTCAGAGGCCGAGATCGGACAGGCCGGGGTGATCGTCGGGGCGGCGACCGAGGGGCCAGTGGTACTTCCGCTCGCTCTCCTTGATGGGCAGGTCGTTGATGCTGGCGATGCGGGTGTGCATGAAACCCTGGGCATCGAACTCCCAGTTCTCGTTGCCGTAGGCACGGAACCATTGGCCGGAATCGTCGTGCCATTCGTAGGCGAAACGCACGGCGATGCGATTGCCATGGAAGGCCCAGAGTTCCTTGATCAGGCGGTAGTCGAGTTCCTTGGCCCATTTACGGGCCAGAAACTGCTGGATAGCCTCGCGGCCACTGACGAACTCGGCCCGGTTGCGCCAGACGCTGTCCGGGCTGTAGGCCAGCGCCACCCGTTCCGGATCACGGCCGTTCCAGGCATCCTCGGCCATTCGCACTTTCTTCGCCGCCGATTCGGCATCGAAGGGGGGAAAGGGGGGCCTGGGGGATTCCGGAGCGGTCACTGGAGCGGTCATCGGGGCAGCGATCCCAAAGCGTGGACAGGCTAATTGAGAAGGGAATCGTGTAGGTGTTCCCCCGCTCGCTGCGCACCAGGAGGGACGAGGAAGTCTGCCGGTAGGCGGCCAGGGTGGTGCGGCCATTGCTGGGCTCGGTGATCAGCAACTTGCCGCATTCCTCCTGATCCCCCTGGCCGCAGGTCCAGGGCTCGCCCACCTTCTCCATCTCGATCTGCTTGCCGTCGGAGCGAAAGGTGACTGTGAACGCGGTGGAGCCACCCGCGACCAGGCAGGCTTCGGGGCGGCCGTTGAAGCTGCAGGTCTGCCAGGCGGCCTGGGCGTGGGCCGCCGGGAGGGCCGGGAGAGCCAGGGCGGCACCGGCGGCGGCGAAGGTGCACAGGGCCGCCAGGGGGGAACGCATGGGCGGGGGTGGGCGCCGGGAGGATCCACTCTCGTCCCCGCGGTTCCCAGGGCTATCCCCATTGATGCGGAAGCATGTCACCGCTCAAGGCGACCTGCACGCAGGATGTCGACCAAGACATCCAAGACCTCAGACATTTTCATAGGATTCAGCCGGCCGGCCACTCCAGAAACGATCGAAGAATTCGCAGTGAACAACTTTCCGATGCGCAGAAAGCTCTCACGCTTGAGCCCACCTTCGGTAAAGTCAACGTCCGAGAGAGGTAGTGCCAGCCGATCGGAGTAGGACTTGCTTGTGATCTGACAAAGAACAAAGTCTCCCATCCCAACGTCTGCAATGACCAAGGCCGGCCTACGCTTGACTTGCGACAGGTCGGAATAGGGGAAGAGGATGAGTACGACGTCCCCTATTGCAGGTGGTCCCATGCAGCTTCCTCTTCTGGGTTCAGCCAGTCGGCCGCTAGAGCCGTTTCGCTCAAGACAACTCCGTTGATAACAGGGTCAGGGTCGTCACCGGGAACGGAAACGAACACCTTCGCCCCAGCCTTCAGATGGACAGGGCCCTGGATCCTGATACGTCCATCTTTATCAACAACAGCTTCATATTTGTATTCCATCGGGATGGGCCGGTGGGCCTACGACAGCAGTGATTCAGCATAGCTCGAATGATGCCGTCTTGAAAGCAAGCTCGAAAACTGCTTGTAAGATGGGCGGACGCCATGCAACAACTGGGCATACAACGTTGCTCGCCTCCCGGGGGTGGTGGGGGCAATCGGGCACGGCGTACAGCCATGCATCGGCACGCAGGACTGCCAGCACCCCATCGGTCGATGCTGGATTAGACGCACGTACGGTGAGGATCATGGGGAGCTCCGTGGCAGTCGGTTACAGTCTTACGTAAGCGTGCATCATCGTATTCAAGCCCTCCTTCTTGCGCCGCATGGGATTGATGGCAAAAGCCCATCCACCAACCGCTGGGCGACATCCAGACCCAACGGAACCCCTGGCTTGAGAGCATGAAGATCCTCTTCATCCTGTGTGACAACCCCTTCAGGGCCTCCTGCGGCATGGGAAGCTCTGTCAAGGAAATCATTGAGGGCCTGGCCCAAGCAGACCAATCCATCAGGATCCAGGTGTTGGATTTGCGATGGAACGACGGCCACCAGACGATCACCGATCAGATCGAGGTGTTGTCCTGCGGATACAGGGATTGCCTGGGAAGTGACTTTATTGTCCAGACCCTGATGAACGGCCCCATACAGATCATCCATGGGATCAAGAACCTGAGGAGGCCCGATATCATCCACCTGCAGGACTGGACGTCCATTGCGGTGGGCAACGCCTTGGCCAGCTACTGGGGAGGCAACATCAAGACGGTCTACACAACCCAATTGAGTTACACCCTGTTGCTGGAGGATCTGGCGAAGGAGGCGATGGCGGCTCCGCCCGTCAACCAGTCGATCGTGGCCGAGATTGAACGACTGGAGCGGGAAAGCATTCAATCGTCTGACAGGGCCATCTTCCTGAACCGGAGTGATCAGACAAGGCTCGACGGACCGCAGGATTCGCAGGTGATCCCCCACGGCATCCATCTGGAGGACGTTCAGTCGATTCCATTCGAGGCGAAGAGACTTCCAGGAACGAACCCGACGAAGCTCCTGTATTTCGGGCGCATCGATACGATGAAGAATGTCGGGCGGCTGCTCGATGCCCGATTGCCGGGCGGTGTCGACCTGATCGTGATGGGAGGAGAAGCCGGCTCGAACCCAGAGTTGTATCAGCGGCTGGAGAACCTGGCACGCGAACGGGATAACTTGCACCGGATCCCATTCACCTCAGGGAATGACAAGTTCCATATCATCCGAGCGGCGGACGGCGTGATCTTCCCCAGCATCCATGAGCCCTTTGGCCTGGTTGGACTCGAGGCCTTGGCCTGCGGCACACCCCTGATCGCTTCTTTTGCCGGAGGGATGAAGGACTACCTCAATGACGCCTGCGCGATCCGAATTGACGGACTAAGCGCCGAGGCCATCGAGAACGCCGTCCACAGGTTCATGACGATGTCAGACTCCGCCAAGGAGGCCATGGTCAGGAACGGATTGGACGTCTGTAAGCGCTTCTCATGGAAGGATCCGGTCGAGCGGCACTATCAGCTGTATCGGGACCTGACCCATGACGGCAAGCCCGCGTAGGCCCATGGTCACGGACCATCGCATCGACATTCGAGGCTGCCAAGTCGCCTATCAGCGTGGCGGCAAGGGTGAACCCCTCCTGCTCCTGCACGGCATGGATGGGCGAGCGTCATGGGACAGCGTGCTTCCCAGGCTCACGGAGCATCACGATGTGATCCTGCCCGACCATCCCGGCTTTGGCGCATCGGGGTCAGGGGAGTGGATCGACGGCATGGCTGATCTGGCCCTGTTTACCCTCGATTTTCTGGATGCGCTGCAGATCGAGACCTGCCACCTGGCCGGCCACTGCCTGGGCGGCTGGCTGGCGGCGGAGGTTGCCGTGATGCAGCCGCAACGGATCAGGAGCCTGAGCCTGTGTGCCGCGGCAGGCATCCGCATCGACGGCTGCCCGATGGGAGATGCCTTCCTGTGGAACCCGGACGACACCATCGGCCAGCTGATCGTTGATCCGCAGGCCAGGGAAACCATGCGGGCGAAGCAATCAAGCGAGCGTGACATCGAACTGATGTTGAAAGCCAGACAGATGTCGGCGCGGTTGGCCTGGCATCCTCGCTTTCACAACCCCCATCTACGCAAATGGCTGCATCGACTGACGATGCCAACCATGATTCAATGGGGTGAGAGCGACAGGCTTTTCCCCGTGGCCTATGCCCACGGCTACCACGCCATGATCCCCCACGCCCAGCTCCATCTCTACAGGGACTGCGGCCATTTTCCGATGCTGGAAGCCACCGATCGCTACCTCGAGCATCTGGACGCATTCACTGCCAAGGCATCCGCATGAAGTTCTATTCCTTTCATTTGATGCCCTATGGTGCCCTCGACCTGGATTACGTCGAGAAGCACGTCTCGGCGAGCCTGGTGCTCCCCAACAGCTATTACGACCCCAAGATTGGGCATGAGCTCTATAACCGCTATCTCGATGAGCTCGAATTGGCCGATGCGCTCGGTTTTGATGGTGTGTGCGTCAACGGGCATCACCAATCGGCCTATGGCCTGATGCCCACACCGGCGGTGATGGCGGGCGCGCTTTCCAGAAGCGTCAAGCGAGGCAAGATCTGCATCCTGGGGCGTGCCTTGCCCCTGTTGTCGAATCCGCTCAGCGTGGCGGAAGAATACGCCATGCTCGACAACATCACCGGCGGACGATTCATTGCTGGCTTTGTGCGAGGGATCGGCGTGGAGTATCACGCCACCGGCGTCAATCCCACCTATTCCCTGGAGCGTTTCCATGAAGCGCACGATCTGATCATCCGGGCCTGGACGGAAGAGGGCCCCTTTCCGTTCTAAGGCAAGCACTACAGCTACCACTACGTGAATCTCTGGCCGCGTCCTTTCCAGCAGCCCCATCCCGACGTGTGGATTCCTTCGGGAGGCAGCCTGGAAACGATTCGCTGGGCGTCCCATCCCAAGCGGAAATACGTCTACCTCAATGTCTACAGCACCATCGATGTGGCCTGCGGGCTCATGGACACCTACCGGAACTGCGCCGAGGAATACGGCTATACGGCCAGCTCCGACCAGCTGGGCATGGCCCTGCCCATCTATGTGGCGGAAACCGATGCGATCGCCCGCCGAGAAGCCAAGCCCCACATCGAGGCCTTCTTCAACAAGTTTCTGCGCATGACCAATGAGATGTTGCTGCCACCGGGTTACACATCGGTGTCCTCCCTCAAGCGGCTGCTGATCACCAGCCACGAAACGCTGATGGCCAACCATTCCCTGGAGGCCGTCGACAAGCTCGGCATGTTCCTGGTGGGTTCACCCGAAACGGTGCGCGATCGGCTGGCGGAGTTTCAGCAACGGCTGGGCCTGGGCCATCTCTGCGCCATCCTGCAATTCGGCAGCCTGCCCCATGCGGAAACGAAGCGGAATCTGCACCTCTTCGCCGAAGAGGTGATGCCCCATTTCCGTGCCAACGTCATGGCAGGCAGCACCACATCGGCGCAGCGGCCGTAGATGGCGACCCGCCAGGCGGCGGCAAGGCACCCAGGCTCGCCGACCACGGCGGGCTGCCTACCATCTCCCCTTTGCCGCCCTTCCCCATGGCCAGCCAATGGCAGAACTTTCTGCGCAACCTGGGGGAGTGGCGGGGCAGCTTCACCACAATCAGCGCCGGCGGGGAGGTGCTGGAGAGCCACCCGTCGGTGCTGACGCTGGCGGCGGGCGATGACGAGCACCTGGTGCGCTTCAGCCTGCAGCGCTGGCCCGCCGGCACGGCGATCGCCACGGGCGGCGGACCGGCGCCGGGTGCGGGCGAGCCCAGCCGCGCCATGGAGCAGGACTACCGGAGCCTGGGGCGCCAGGTGGTGTTCTTCGATTCCGGGGCGTTCAACAAGGGGTCGCTGCAGGTGGCGCCGAACACGGTCTTCGGCGGTGAGTTCGGCTTCATCGCGGCCGACCGGCGCCACCGGATCGTGCAGCTGTACACCCCCGACGGCCACTTCGATCAGCTGGTGCTGATCCGCGAGTTCCGTGCCGGCAGCGACGCCGCCGAGGCCGCGCCCGCCAACGCCGAGCAGCTGCTGGGCCACTGGCAGGGCCAGTCAGCCACGGTCCGCGCCGACTGGGACATGGCCGACACCAGCGACGTGCAGCTGGAGCTGGGGCCCGCAGAGCTGGAGGCGCTGCGGCTGCTGCCCGATGGCGGCTTCGTGCACCTGCCGGAGCAGGTGAGCCACCGGGCGGCCTTCGAGCTGGTGGGTGGCTGGCTGCAGGCCCCGGGCCGGATGGAGCGCCTCATCCGCCGTTATGACACCACCGGCGCCTGGGTCTCCGCCAGCCACGAGGTGCTGGAACGCGTCTGAGGGGCCGGCACGCCGGCATCGGCCTCACTGCGGCGGCAACCCATCCAAGATCTAAGGCTGCACGAGAGGAATCATCTGCCGTCCATGACGACGATAGATCTGGAAATCACTATCCGTCGTGAGAAGCAACGGCGAGTCATTGATCTCCGCCAGGCGGATCAATGCGGCATCCGCCAGAGAAGCGGGCACATTCTCATACCGCTTGAAAAGTGTGCTTACTGAACCAATCTGCTCCTGGAGCACGAACGGCAATTGGACGACTCCTCGCTCAATGAACTGCAGGGCCAACGAAGGATCAAAACCGGAGCGCCTGAGCAGAAAGCAAGTCTCAGCAACCACTGCCTCACAGCTCAGCAGTGGAGGCGGCAATCGCCTGAACTGCTCAACAGCCCATCTGTGATGGGTGTCGTTGCGACTCAACAGCGCCACCCAAGGGCCGGTATCAAGAAGAACCGTCATGAAGGATTGGTTCCGAAATCAGCCAGGTAAGCAGGGTTGGATGACAGATCAGCGGGCCCGTCTTCGCAGCAGCCCACGAGATCGGCCAACAGATCAGCTGCGGAGGGTTGGGCCGCGTCGTCCACGCCCTGCTCTGGGGATTGGAGAAACGCCGTCAACGCGCGTCGCACCAATTCGGACTTGCTGAGACGGCGCCGTTGGGCCTGCTCCGTGAGCTGCGCATCAAGGGCCTCGGTCAACTTGAGCGAGATCACCGCCATGGCAAGCACCGAGTCATCGACATGCCGATCCTACCTGCTGACAAGCGGTATTACGGCTCAGCCCCCCAACCCCCGACAAGCCCGCAGCACCACATCGGCGCAGCGCCCGTACACAGCCGCCCGCCAGGCGGGGCTGTCGATCAGGAAGGCGTCGCGCACCTGGCGGCGGATCGACTCGCGGTGGGGGGTGGGGCGATCGGGCACGGCGTGCAGCCAGGCATCGGCGCGCAGGGCCGCCAGCACCTGATCGATCGGCCGGGTGCCGAACTCCAGGGCCAGGTACGTGAGCTCCAGGGATGGCGCCAGCCGGCGCAAAAACACCGGCACCGAGCCCGACACCACCGACGAGCTGGAGGGGCCCTGGCCGGGCCGGGTGACCTCGGGGCCATACCAGCGCTGCAGCCGCTCCGCGTCGGCCTCGGTGGCGCCGCTGCCGATCAGCTCCCCATAGCCCCAGGGGCCCAGGCCAGTGTGCAGGTCGATCACTGCCAGGCGGCGGCAGGCCGGGCCCAGATGCTCGGTGAGGATCGTCTCCAGGGTGGACAGCGACCAGCTGGGGCGGCTGCCGCCGTAGAAGAGGCCGGTGGGATGGGTGTACTGGCCGCGCTGCAGCGCCGCCTGGTAGGCGGCCATCCCGTGTTCGCGGATGAAGGCCTCCAGCAGGGTGTCGGCCCGTTGCCGCTCGGGCCCGTCCCAGTCGCCGGGCAGCAGGGCGTCGTGGAGGGCGTCGTAGGCCGGGTTCTCAGGCAGGGGGCCGCGGAAGTCGAGGCCGTTGCGGTTGAGATCAATGTTGTGTTCGTTGCCGCGGCGCAGCCAGGCGAAGCCATGGGGGTTGAGGGCATGGATCAGCAGCGCCCCGCCGCCGGCCGGCAGGGCGCCGTGGAGTTCATCCAGCAGAACGCCCACCTGGCAACCGGATCCGGCCAGGCCCTCCACGCCGTGGGTGCCGGAGATCAGCAGCAGCAGGGACTCGGGCTCGGCGGGGCCCAGGGCCGCCGCATCGATGGCGAGCGGCTCGCCGGCCGGGCCGCGGTGATCGGGCAGGACATGGCTGCTGGGCCGGGCACCGGCGCCAACGGCGGCGGCCAGGAACGCCTCACGGGCCGAGCGGTAATCGGGGCGGAAGAAGTCGCTGGTGGCCATGGGGGAGGGGGTGGGGCCTGGGGCAATCAGAAAGAAAGGTGGTCGTGGAGCGTCACCGGGTGGATGGAGGCGTCGCAGTTGAACATCTTCTCAAGGGCGCCAATGATCTCCAGCATTTCCTTCGATCGGTCGACCCAGCTGAACCTCAACCAGGACCATTGACTTGGCGCCTGGATGGACGGCATCAGCGCGTAACGCTCCGGATCGGGATCGGCATTGATGCCATAGCAACATCCTGAACCCGTTGTGCTTCGCCTGCAGTCAGGGCTGATTCAAAGTCTGTCCCAGTGTCTCTTGCCGGGGCTGTCAGCATGGGTTGAGGTCGGCGGAATCGCCCCCTTTCTGTGCTGGAAAGCGCTTCTGCCCCAACCGATCTCGACCTGATCAGC
>Ga0194134_10006054_pt1 | contig 11080 bp, 8 predicted proteins | sample TA2KigOff0mmetaG_FD_148602 | JGI IMG/M metagenome (GOLD analysis project Ga0194134, IMG submission 148602) | Freshwater microbial communities from Lake Tanganyika, Tanzania - TA2015056 Kigoma Offshore 0m | ecosystem: Environmental > Aquatic > Freshwater > Lake | place: Tanzania: Lake Tanganyika... | reverse complement strand
CTCTCGCGATTGCTTGTGTACTCGCAGCCGTATTGCTGTACTTCTCGCTCAAGGGCATCGACATGGCCGAATTGGGCCGAACGCTGCGCAACGCAAAGCTCGGCGTGCTGGCAATGGCAATTGTGCTATCGAGTTTTGCTCTCTGGTTACGCAGCTACCGCTGGCGTGTGTTGCTGAACGCAACCGAGAACCTGCCGCTTTCCACAGTCTTCTGGGCGAACGCCCTCGGCTATCTCGGCAACAATGTGTTGCCAGCCCGCATGGGAGAATTCATGCGCGTCGAGGCCCTCAAGCGACGCTACGATGTCTCGAGGAGCTATCTGCTCGCCACCGCACTCATCGAAAGAGTTATGGACGCCGGCGTGCTTGTGCTGATTACAAGCGCCGCGCTGTTGACCATCCCCGGCTTGCCCGATATGCTTCACTCTGCCAGTAAGACATTTAGCATCCTCAGCAGTCTTGGAATTCTCACTCTTTTTCTCCTTCCCCATGCTCAAGCCCAAGTGGAGAAAATGCTCAAGAAAATCCCGAAAGTATCTGGTATTGCCTCGCGCTTTCTAGACGGACTCCGTTGCCTTCACAGCTGGTGGAGATCCAGTCAATTCCTGGTGCTCACTCTGATCATTTGGCCTCTCGACTCTTACACGGGCGTGCTGGTGGCAGAATCGATTGGCCTCGACCTGCCGCTCAAAACCTCGATGGTGGTTCTCGCTGCCCTCGGCCTATCGAGTGCGATTCCTTCCACGCCCGGCTATGTCGGTGTCTTTCAATTTGTGGCCGTCAAAGTCTTGGGTCCGTTCGGTGTCGCGAGCGCAGCAGCCATCGCCTGGATCCTCCTCTACCAAGCCGTCAACTACGTGAGCCAGCTTGTCTTCGGGTTGTTGGGGTTCGCGATGCTTTCCAAAGACGCAGCTCAAAAGAGCTGATCGAGCGTTAACGGCTTGTCGGCCCTGGCCCAAGCCAGCTTGTACAGCGGCTCAATCATCGCCGCTTCATCCATTCGGTTCTGAGCTTTCACTGCCTCGAGCAAGCCAAACAATGCTCGGCCGCTGCGCCGGTTGTTTTCCAGTTCCTCGCGGAAGGCTTTCTCAGCAGCCGCAGGCTCACCAGCTAATAGCAGTAGCTTGCCCAATGCCTCACGCGCTGGCGGGTAATACCAACCAGCCGGTTCGTCATAAGAAAGGGCGTCTTCCATCTGTACGGCCTTCTTGAGATGGTCGATCGCAGCATTGCGATCCCCAGCCGCTTCCGCGATTTTCGCCGCCAGAGCCTCAGCGGCCAGCGCCATGATCGCCTTCTCCTGATTCAATCCAAACCCACGATTTCCGGATAGCGCCGCAATTGCCTTTACGAATGCCGCTTGCGATACTTTGGCCGCTTTCACATCACCCTTGGCGGCCTGCGCCATACCTCGCGCAAAGTGCCACACATTATTCACGGTCACACTAAAGCTCGCCGGTTCGGGCAGAGCCAGTATCTTGTCCCATTGCTGAAACCGGACTTCAGTAAATAGCGGCATCGACAGCGACGCCTCATAACCAGACTCCATTCGCGCCACCGGCTCGAGTTCCCGCGCTGCTTCTTCAATCGCGGCAATCGCCTCCCGGTATTGGCCGCTCATCGTTCGCGCCGAACTCAGAAAATGCAGATTGTGATACCAGTAGGGCGTGTAGTAGGTGGGGCCGCCCACTTTTTCGAAGTACGACTTGTCGAGCGCCGCCGCCTTCAGGTTCACATCTGCTGACTTGAAGTAGTCTCCCGTCCTTGTGTAGATGTGGGCTGGCATATGGACCAGATGCCCGCTTTCGGGGGCCAGCGATGCCAACAGGTCCGCGCTTGGCAAGGCTCTTTCTGGAGTCGGCGAAGCTTCAATGGCATGGATGTACATGTGGTTGGCACCCATGTGCGTCGGATCGCGCTGCAGCACTGCCTCAAGCATCCCGACCAGCTCCAGCGTGTAAGTATTTGGTTTGCCGTCCCGGCTCCAGAGCTTCCATGGCGTCAGATTCATCAGAGAATCGGCCGCCAGCGTTTTGGCATCGAGGTCATCCGGGAACTGCTTCGATACTTCACGCATCGCCTCCGCAAAGGCCCGGTCGAGTTTTGTCCGATCCGCCGGGTTGGGCAGCTCATAGCGCTTGGCAAGGGCGCGAATGAAGGCAGCTTCGCGCGGGCTGGCCGTTGGGGCAAGCTCAAGCGCTTTGCGCGACGCCTCGTAGGCAGGCTTGGCATTTTCGCGCATCAATGGGGAATTGATGTTGTTGCCCAGCGCATAGGCCAGCCCCCACCAGCACATGGCACACTTCGGGTCGAGCTCGGTTGCCTTGCGGAAAGACGCCGCCGCCTCAGGGTGATTGAATGCATACACAAGCCGCAACCCCTGATTCGCCCATTGCCGCGCTTCTTCATTGCCACTCTGGACACTAAAGCGAAGCTCGCTATAGCCAGGCCACAACCGGGGCACAATCTTGCCCGGATTCGGTGTGCCATGCTGTGCGGAAAGAGTCACTGCGAAGAGAAACAAATAGCGGAACATCTCTACCAGCTTAAGCGGATTCAGCTCCGCGCACTGGCCTAAAGCCGCCGCATTGCGACCGGGTCCCAGCGGTAAGCCAAACCCGTCTCAGCGCTTTCATTACACAACAACGCAGGCGCCGCCGCCCGGAATCCGAACGTGCCATCTTCGACCGACGGCCCGCCTCCGCGAATCGAATTCGCAAACGCCTGATGGTGCAACTGATGCGCCTCCATCTGCGGCCGAAACGTCGAATCCGTACTTGAGTTCAGCGACGGACCCGTCTGCGGATACTTCGCCCGATACTCTTTCAAAAATGCTTGTTGATCCCGATAGGAGAAGGTATTGATCGTATAACCCGGCTCATTCTCCCGCGGCGGCTTTTCGAGGCGCAGGCTCGAATAGGTCGTCGTGAGAATCCCCTCGTTGCCATAGAAACGGAAGCCGAATTGTTCCTGCGACACTCCGCTCGCCAGGTTTACTCGCAGGCTGAGCGTAAACGCCGGATGCGCATCCGTCTTCGGGTAGTCCAGGATCGCCAGCATCACATCCGGTGCATCCCGCCCATCTTTCCAAAACCGCACGCCGCCACTGGCGAACACCTTGGTCGGCCCAATGCTGCCGGTCACCGTGTGCAACCCGCTCAGCAAGTGAATGAAGAGGTCTCCTGCCACACCCGTCCCGTAATCGTTGTAGTTCCTCCAGCGGAACAGACGGATTGGCTCAAACGGCCGCTTCGGCGCATTTCCCAGAAAGCGGTCCCAATCGATGTCCTTCTCGGTTGCATTCACGGGCAAGGAATACTGCCACGCCCCCAAGGCGGTGTTGCGATCCAGCCACGCTTCCACCAGATTCAACTGCCCAATCGCCCCTTGCCGGTAAAGGTCCCGTGCTTTCACAAATACATGCGAACTCACATACTGGCTGCCAATCTGCAACACCTTGCCAGACTTCTTCTCGGCTGCAATCACCCCCGGCCCCTCGGCCACCTTTTGCACCATCGGCTTTTGACAATAAACATGCTTGCCCGCCGCGAGGGCCTCTGTGGTGATCCGCGCATGCCAATGGTCGGGTGTTGCCACAATCACGGCATCGATATCCTTGCGTGATAACACCTCGCGGTAGTCTCGCGTCACGAAAGTACCCGCACCATACGTCTCACGCATCCGGTCCAACCGGCTCTGATAGATGTCGCAAGCCGCCACCAGTTTAGTGCCCGGCTGCGCCGTCGCGTTGCGCACATCTCCTTGGCCCATCCCGCCGCAGCCAATCAGCGCAATCTGGACTTGATCATTCGGTGCAAATGGCATTTGCAGCTATTCTTTCACATTGCGGAATCATCATCCCCGCAAACTAGCTCTCCAGCCCGTATTCGGACCTCTCAATCAAACCTCTAGCGGCCGACCCATGGTCGAATTGCTAATACTTGGCCCTCAGGAACTGCCGCTTCATCCAATCACTTCACCCTGGCTCCGACTCCCGCTCGAACCAAACCTGGACTTCAAAAAAACTCCCGGGTGCATCAGATCCCGCGAAAAAAAATGTACCTTTTGCTCCTGATTCCTTCCAATGATCGACCCGGCTATTAAACAAAAACGAACAACTCCAATCGCACCAGTACTTTTGCCGCTTTGGTCCCATAGTACAAATTCATGCGATTCGAGGCGGACAAGATGAAGATTCCATTAAGGAGCGAGAGGGTTCGCTGTTTGTTGGTACTTTTCCTCAGATTGTACTGTCTCTAATGCAAAAAATACCATTTTTGCCCTTGACCAGTGCTAGTACAATTCCTATTGTTTTTAAGTGGGTAGTAGGTAGAGTCCCATTACCCCATCGATACATCCTAGGAGGGATAATGAAAAAGTTTTTCTTATTGACTGTCGCAATGATCGCTTCAGTCGCCGTTTCTGCAGCTGCTACAGTAGTGGTTGACTGCTCGAATGTTGCCAACAGCGGTAACGGTGGGGTCGGTGCAGAAGTTGTGACTTGCCCCGCCTTCAACTCGTTGCCGCCTAACGTCCAAATCACCAGCGTTGGTATCTTTGTTCTCAGCACCTTCAATGGTAATGGCAGCGCTTCGACAGGTGCGGATGGCCAGCTGCAGATCAATGTCAACTACAACCCTTCGATCGGCACTCCGGATGACGCAGATTGCAACTTGGATAGCGCTAGCGTAACCGCTTCCTTGTTCTGTGGCAGCGCAGGCGCCCCGATCTTCACCGCCGCTGGTTCCGGGACCAATACTTACGCCGCATTCACGGTAAACGTCAGTTTCACCAAAGGTATTGACGTAAACAACGTTTACGGCGGAGCCGCTACCGGTGCCGTTGCCGTCGTCTACACATACGATACGATTCCCACCAACGGGGAAGTCCCCGAACCCAGCACCGTCGCCCTCATCGGCGCAGGCTTGGTTGGTGTGGCCGCAGCAGCCCGTCGCCGTCGCAGCTAGCTCCAAGCAGTACGTCTTATCTTTCAATTCTCAGGGTCACGCTTCGGCGTGACCCTTTTTCTATTTCATGACCTCAACCTTCGTTCGCAATCCTATCCTGATCGCCCTGCTGCTCTTCTTCGCAGGCGCCCTTTTGAGTTTCCATCTGACAGCGAACTATTTCGGAGTCAGCCTGGACGAAGGCATCTACCTCAATGGCGGCCAGCGGATTGCATCCGGAGAATCCATCTACGTGGACTTCTTCGCCTTCATCGGTCCCGTTATCTACTGGATTCAAGCGGGACTCTATTCGATCTTTGGGGGCCGACTGCCAAGTCTGCGTTGGTCCACCGCTATTTCCGTAGGTGCAATCGTTGCCGGCCTTTCCTTCTTCGTCAGACAAATTAGCGGGACAACCTGCGGGCTCCTCGGCAGTCTCGTCTGGTTGGGCGTCTGGCTCGATCTCCCCAACCGCATGGAAGTAAACCATCGATGGGTGAGTATGGCCTTTTTTGCACTCGCCACCGCGATCCTTCTATGTGCACCCGCTGCAAGCAAGCTTCTCAATGCACTCGCCGGTGTGCTCTTGGCCTTCGCAATTTTCACGACCCCCAGTTTCGCTGTTAGCGCACTAATGATCGCAGGGTACCTGGCATTCCGCGAGCGTCCCCGCTGCAGGGCATTTCTATCTGGCTTGATCCTTGGTTGCCTGGGTTTAGCGGGCATACTCGCCGTCTGCGGACAGCTTGTGCCTTTCATGGATGGCATGGTTTGGGCTGCGCAAAACTACGTCGATGCAAACCGCTTCCCCTACGGTCGCTTCCCCAATGAAGTGCCGAAGCGATACTTCTTGCAAGTCTACATGGGCGCGATCGTGATTCCCTCCTCGATAGTCGCCGCCACTCTCTACGCATGGCTCAAACGCGATTCCCGACTGGTCGCACCAATCGCCTACTGCCTGGCCCTGTTCGGGGCAACTTACCCTAAGTGGGATGCCTACTCCCTGCACTTCGTCTCGGGCCCCTACTTTATGCTCCTGTTTGCCGTCCTCTACCTGCTCATTCCAAATCCACTCAAGAATCTGGCCGAAGGAATTGCCCTGATTCTCTTTGCCTACCTCGCTCTGAGTACCTGGATGTTGCCAGACCGACTCACCTTAATCCCAACCCGCGCGGGCACGTTAATGGGTGCCGAAGTCAACGTCGAAGTCATCGAAACTCTGGAAAAAGCGATTCCTCCCAAGTCGACTCTACTCGTCTACCCCTACCTCACCGGCCTCTACACATTCCTCGACGCCCGGCTGGTCACGCGCTATGACTTTCTCCAGCCCGGTATGATGGGAGCCCGTGATGAACAAATCATGCTCGACGATGTCACGAAACATCCCCCCCCAGTTCGTCTTCTGGCAAAACTTCCCCGATGAAGACGTCGTTCGCCTCTGGCCCAGCAGCAACCCCTCAAAACACCGCTTCACAAAGCTCGAGAACTGGATTCGAGCCAATTACGACCCCGGGGTCACTATACCGGTTTCGAATGTCCGGGGACAGGTTTGGGCTCGGAAGCAATCCAACCGCTAAGCAGTTTCTCCAGCCGCCCACGCTCCCGCGAGAACTCATTCCCGGAGGCGAGATTCCTCACCTCATGTGGATCCTTCTCGAGGTCATAAAACTCCACATCCGGCTTCCGCTCTGCCATAAACAAACTCTGCGTCGCATTCAGCTTGCCCGCGGCATGCCACTCCTTCAGTGCCGTAAACGTCGGATACTCCTTCAGAATGTAATCGTTGTGTTGCGTGTAGGCCTTTTCTGGCATTAAGTTACGGATCAATTTGAATCTTTTGGTTTGTATGGCCCGGATGCGGTCCACCGTCATGTCGCAGCGGTCGCGCGCGGTAAAGACATGCTCTCGGGGCTTCACGCCAAACAGCGGATGGCCATGAAACGGCTCCGGCAACTTCAACCCCGCATAGAGCAGAGACTGGGCAGTGATGTCGAGCGCCGACACCGGCTCCTCCCTCACCAGTCCCGCCTTCAGCGTCCCTGGATATCGGACCAGCAGCGGCACATGCGTCCCCGCGTCATAAAGCCACTGCTTACCCCGGATCAAACACCTCCCGTTATCGCCAAACAGAAAGATCACCGTGTTATCCAGCACGCCGTCCGACTTCAACTGCTCAAGCGTCGCGCCCACCTGCTTGTCCAGTAAATGGATCGCATCGTAGTAGTTCGCGACTTCGTTGCGTACCCGCGGATCGTCCGGATAGTAGGGCGGCAGCTCCACCTTGGCGGGATCCACCAGTTCCGCCTGCTTGCGCGCCTCGACAAACGCCGGGCCTTTGTGCGGAGCCTGAAAGTTGATCTGCGCAAAGAACGGCTGCCCAGCGGCACGCTCTCGCCAGTGCGAACCCATAAACCCCTTTCCCGCCTTCCAGTTCCAATCGGTTTTTGCAGTGCCACGTACACCGGGTGAAATGCCAGTAACGTTCGCCGTGAAGTACCCTGCTTCGGCCAGCCTCTCGGAGATCAGCCGTGCACTGCCTGGCAGCTGGTAGTTATCGTCCCGGTGGCTGCGGTGGTTGTGCGTGCCGGTATACGTCTGATACAACCCCAAATTGAAAGCGCTGCGGCTCGACGAACACACCGGTGCCGTCGTGTGCGCCCGCGTAAACCGTACTCCTTCATTCGCCAGCCGGTCCATGTTCGGCGTCCGCACCAGCGGATGCCCGTAACAGCTCAATTGCGGCCCCAGGTCATCCCCTAGAATCCACAGAATGTTTGGGCGGCTTTGACCCTTCAGAATCGCCGGCGCCAGCGCGCCCATTTGCAAGATTGTTCGACGGTGGATCATCCATATAGAATATATATTCGATGGACCGAAGAACGCTATTGGCTGGAGCAGCCTCGTACCAGAGAATTCTGGGTGCCAATGACCGTCCCATGCTGGGCTGGATCGGCGCCGGCGGCCGTGGCCGTTTTCTAGCGGGCGAATTCAAGGAGATCGGCTTTCCGATCCCGGCCGTTTGCGATGTTTACCAGCCCAATCTCGAAGCAGGCCTCAAGCTCGCCTCTCCCGGTGCCAAAGGCTTTCAGGACTATCGCCGCCTGCTCGACGACAAATCGATCGATGCCGTCGTTGTCGCCACCCCCGATCACTGGCACGCCCCGATGGTCATCGATGCTGTCAACGCCGGCAAGGACGTTTACGTCGAGAAGCCCCTCTGCCACACCATTGAAGAGGGCTATCGCATGGTTGACGCCGTGCGCGCCAACAAACGCGTCTTGCAGGTCGGCACCCAACGCCGCAGCTCACCCATCTTCATCGAAGCCAAGAGCGTCATCGATAGCGGCGTGCTCGGCGACGTTCGCCTGGTCACCAGTTGGTGGCTCAACCACCAGGCCTCACTCAACCCTGCGCAGCTCCAGGGCGATCTCGATTGGAAGGCCTGGCTTGGCAGCGCCCCAGACCGTCCCGTCGACGCCCAGCGCTTCTTCAACTGGTATTACTACTACGACTACTCGGGCGGCCTCATCATTGGCCAGGCGGCGCACATCTTCGATGCGATCCAGTGGTTCATGAACTCCAAGGCTCCTCTTGCGGTCACCACCGCTGGCGGGCAGCTCAACCTCAAAGGCGCAGAGATCCCCGACACGGCCACAGTGGTGCTGGAATTTGCCGACAATTACATGGCAAACTTCACTCTTGGCTATAAGGCTATGCGCTACCATTCTTCGCAAGATCAGATGAAGCAGTTTCATGGCAACAAGGCCCGCCTCGATGTGAACCGTGAAGGCTGGTGGCTGGTGCCTGAGTCAACCACTCCTGAATTGAAGCCTTCGCGCCAGCACGTCGAGCCTGGCAATTTCGCTCGCGCCACGCGCGATCACATCCGCAACTTCCTCGATTGCATCCGCTCGCGCAAAGATCCCAACGCGACGGTGGAGAACGGGCTGTCGACAGCGATCGCTCTGGTGATGACGATGGAAAGCCTGCGACAAGGCAGAAGGGTCCGATTTGATGCAACCACTCGCCAGACTCGCGTTTAGCCTCGCCCTGCCGCTGGTCGCCTGCGGTCAGGTCGAGGACATTCTGTCCGGCATCCGCACCTACCTGGAGCAATTGCCGGTAAAGCAAGGCCGCCCTAGGCCTCATCCTTTGCTGCTTGAAGCAGACCGCTGTGAAGTACTCAAACCGCGCGAAGTCGTCGTTCTGCTGAGCTACAAGAAGCTGAACTGCGCCGCCTATCCAGGAGCACTTGTGATTGCCCCGCGCCTGATCGCCCCTGAGTTGCGCGAGCGTGTGCGCCGCATGGGTTACCCGTTTGCCCAAATTCCACTCGGTTATGAACTCGCGCATTATGTCGAAGCAACTCGGCGCTACAAGGCCACTGTACGTCTGGAGCCGCCCATGGATCAGCTCTTCGGACCAGTCGAGAAGCCGCGGCCGCAAGAGAATGCTTTTGGTATGTCGATTCGGCGTCACGACGAGCGCGGGGTTGAGCGCGCCACCACCGACGTCTCCAAGATTGAAAAGCATCTGCTCGGCCTGATTCCTGGTGCAGAAGCCAAACGCTCGGCGCTGCTCAAGTCCAGCGGTGCGCGCGCTGTCGCCCGCCGCTGGCATGAAGAGGTCGTCGGCGAATTGCCCCGTTACACCGCCGCATTTCGGCCTCGCGAGAGAACCGTCGTCGAAGATACCGGCTGGACCGGGTTGTCGATTACGATCGACGCCCTTCCGGGCGTAGTGGCCCAGGGAGTGATGCTCAAACCCAAAGGCCTGCGTGAGTTCGAACGGCGTCCGCTGGTCATCGTGCAGCACGGCTTGATGGGCAGTCCACAATCTCTGTTTCATCAGCCGAGCGACACTGCGGATTACCGCACCTATCGCAACTTCGCCGAACGTCTCGTCGCCGCCGGTTTCATCGTCTTCTGCCCGCAAAACCCCTACAGTGGCGAGTTCCGGCACCTGCAACTGCTGGCCAACCCTCGCGGACTTTCCCTGTTTTCGTTTGTCGAGGCTCAGTACCGCCGCACACTCGATTACCTCTCCACGCTGCCCTTTGTCGATTCCAAACGAATTGTCTACTACGGGCTGTCTTACGGCGGTGCTACCGCTCTCCGCGTGCCTGTTTTCGATTCCCGATTCCGGGGGATTGTCTGTGGCGGCAACTTCAATGAATGGATCCGCAAGCTGATCTCTCCCGAGCTTCCCTATAGCTACGTCCACACGAAGGAATACGAAATCTACGAGTGGAATATGGCCAATATCGCAAGCCACGCCGAGCTTGCCGCCTTAGGTTCGATGCTGCATTCCAAACCCATCCCGTTTCTGGTGGAGCGCGGGCATCGGGACAAAGTAGGCACCGATGAATGGGTGGTCTATGAATTCGAGCGCTTGAAGGGCTATGTCAAGGCTCCCTTCAATCGCCGCCTCGCGTTTTTTGATGGCGAACACCGCACCGATGGCGCAGCCGCGATTCCCTTCCTTAAAGAAGTCCTGCAAGAACGTTAAGCCTTGTCGATAAGGTTCGGGACAGATGACTCGCCCCATATCGAAATTGGCATTGCTTTCCGCCCTGGGCGTAGTGGTGACATGCCTCACCGGTGCGCTTTTGGTTGCCTTTCACGCCCCACTTCAAACCACGGTTCATGCCAAGTGGGTTGAGGGTGAAAAACTCGCTTCCCAATCGATCTATCACTTCGCAACCGAGGATTGCCGTTGTTCCGAACAATTGCTGGCTCACCTCGCCGCGCGGCCTCCTGCACCTGGGGCCAGTGAAACGGTGGTGTACATCGGCAAGCGAAATCCGATTCATCAACAGCTGGAATCCGCTGGCTATCAATTGCGCTTTGAATCCAGTCCTGAGGCCACCGGAGTAGCCGCGGCACCATGGCTTTTGGTGCGGGATTCAAGCGGACGAAAGTTGTGTATGTCAAGTTCTGCAATTACGAATTTGGCCAATGCTGCCTTTCTGGGCTTTTAGGGGAGGAGTGCAGAGGAGGGGATGTGTCCCTCCTTTGCATCCAGTAATGTAGAGTCCCACCGCCGTCAGGCGGCTTGTTCGAGTTTTCTCAACTGCTCCTTTCTGTGGTCTGAGAGTTGCGTCATATTGAGATACCGGATTGCCTCGACCCAGT
>Ga0194134_10006046_pt1 | contig 11090 bp, 14 predicted proteins | sample TA2KigOff0mmetaG_FD_148602 | JGI IMG/M metagenome (GOLD analysis project Ga0194134, IMG submission 148602) | Freshwater microbial communities from Lake Tanganyika, Tanzania - TA2015056 Kigoma Offshore 0m | ecosystem: Environmental > Aquatic > Freshwater > Lake | place: Tanzania: Lake Tanganyika... | reverse complement strand
ACGTCAGGGTCTGAAACCAGCTTTTCAAACCCGCTTAGAGGAGTGCAGCTATGCTGCGCGTCGCGCAGCATCTGGGTGATGCGTGCGCGCTGCTTCGGGTCGCTGTCGACGATGGCGATACGCATAGTCCAAGCGTGAAGCAGATCGGGTCGGCGTTATTCGCAGATATGGTTGAATAACTCTCCGGCGAGTGTATCTGGCGGCGTTGCTGTCCAATCGGCGCTGCTCACTATTTCGACCGACGCGCCTTTAGCCATTGGCTCGTTATGCAGCAAAATGCTGAGTACGCGACGCTGACGAATCCGGCACTGGTACTCGGTCGCGTGCATGATCGAGCGATAGGTGCGGCCTGTGGCATCTACTGCGGGCGTGTTCAGGTCGTGCAGATCCCACACGAAAGCGGTATCGCCCATTTTGCGCGTGCGCAGGCTGTCGAAATACAAGGTGGCAGACTCTGTTTGTGCGTAACGTATCCATGCCTGCGACCAAGCAGGCAGAGTGGTCAGCAGCAGAACCAGCGTAATAATTTTTTTCATGACGGGGGCTTTCAGCTCGAGCAAACCGCAGTGTGCCAGAGAATGCTCGCACGCCGCACCAGAGCGTGCCATGTATGATCGGCGCTCATGGTGTAAAGCGCTTAGTGCGCGTGTCGGTTGATCGCGATGTTCTCGAAAAAACTGCAAGCAGCGCGCTGGCGCTGCGATGAGCAAGGCCAGATCTATGCCCCCGAGTTTGGCGACTGCTATGCAAGCCGTGCGGGTGCGTGGGGGCAGGCTGAGCAAGTATTCCTTGAGGGATGTGATGCATTACGTCGCTGGCAAGCGCAAACCCGTGTGCGCTTGCTGGAGACCGGTTTCGGCTTGGGCGTCAATTTTCTCGCTACCTGGGATAGCCTCAGGCAAAGTGGCAGCCAGGCACGGCTGCACTATGTGTCGGTCGAGAAGCATCCCTTCACACGCGATGATCTGCGTCTGGCACTCAGGCACTCGCTTGCCCAGGCTCCTGATGATAGGCGGCTGCGACTCAGTGCACTGGCTGATCAGCTAATCAAGCAATGGCCACCGTTGCTGGAGGGCGTGCATGCCATCGAGCTAAATCAGCGCGTGTCGTTGACTTTGGTTTTCGCTGATATTGTCGATGCCATCGCCGCGATTCAAGGGCCGTTCGATATTTTTTTTCTGGATGGCTTCGCGCCCGACCGCAATCCGCAGATGTGGTCTTCATCGGTGTTATCGCAATTACCGAGACTAGCCGCGCCTGGCGCGCAGTTGGCGAGCTGGTGTGTTGCGGGTGTTGTCCGACGCGGCTTGGTAGCGGCTGGATTTCATGTTGAAAAAAGGCCTGGCTTTGGCGGTAAGCGCGATGCGCTGACTGCACGTTTTCCAGGCGCGATCCGAGCCGCTGACTACCCAACTGCGGCGATTGTTATTGGCGCAGGAATTGCCGGCGCGAGCATGGCACGTCAACTGGCGCGGCGCGGTATCGCTGTTAACGTCATCGAGCAGGCCACGCCTGGGGCAGGCGGTTCGGGTAATCCGGTCGCGATCGTTCGCCCAGAGTTAGGTGCGATTGGTAACCCTGTCACGGAGATTACTGCAGCGGGCGCTAGCTGGTTGCGTCGTTGGATCAGTCATCAACCTGATCGGGTGCCTCACGCATGGTGTGGCGTTCTGCGCATAGCGCGCGACACGCGTAAGCACGACAAAATGTCGCAGCTGGCTGCAATCGCGAGCGAGGATTGGTTAACACCATTCGACATCACATCATCAGCACCACTGTGCGGCTGGGCAACGGCAGCTGACGGGTTTTTTCTGCGCGAGGCAGGTTGGGTGGCGCCGCCTGCGCTAGTGAAGGCGATGCTGGATCACCCCTTAATCACCGTAAAAAGCGGACTCGCTGTGACCAGCATCACGCGCCATGGTCAGGCCTGGCGAGTGATGCTTTCAGATGCGTCGTCGATCGAGACATCGCTGTTGATCATTGCTACCGCATTCGACACAGGGCTCGCGCCCACAAGCGTCAAGACAGGTCGGGCGAGAGGGCAACTCTCGCAGTTAGCGGGGCGTGAAGATCATCCACTGTCGATGGTTGTTTGCCGCGAGGGTTATGTTTCGCCCGCAGTCGATGGTATGCATACGATTGGAGCGACGATGCAGCATGATGACGAAGATGAATCTCCTCGTCGTTCAGACGATGTGGAAAATTTCGAGCGATTGCAGCGGCTGTTACCGGGCTTTGCCAGCGATGCTTCACAACTCAGCAGTGGCCGTGTTGCCTGGCGCGCGACTACGCAAGACCGTCTGCCCCTCGTTGGCAAATTGGCTCCGGGCTTGTACGCAAGCATGGGGCATGGCGCACGTGGCATGACCACAGCGCCGCTGTGTGCGGAGTTTTTAGCGGCAATGATCTGTGATGAGCCGCTTCCACTAGGACGCGAATGGGTGGAGCGACTTGATCCTCTACGCGGTCAATAAAACAGCTGCGCCAGCTCTGCACCGGGATCTGGCGCGCGCATGAACGCCTCGCCGACCAGGAACGCATGAACCGCATGATCGCGCATGCGCTGTACATCGTCGCGTGTGCGGATCGCCGATTCAGTGATCACAAGCTTGTTTTCAGGAATGCGCGGCAGCAGCGTGATGGTGGTATCCAAGGTAGTTTCAAACGTACGCAGGTTACGGTTATTGATACCAAGTAGCGCAGTTTTCAGCGTCAGGGCTGCCTCAAGCTCGTCAGCATCATGAACCTCCACCAACACATCCATGCCAATCTCATGGGCGCAGGCTTCCAGTTCGCGCATCAGGCCATGATCCAGTGCCGCCACGATCAGCAAGATGCAATCCGCGCCCCAGGCGCGCGCTTGATAGACCTGATAAGGATCAATCATGAAGTCTTTGCGCAGCGCAGGAATGCTGCACGCTGCACGCGCTTGCTTCAAATAGTCGGGAGCGCCCTGGAAAAACTGCTCATCGGTCAAGACCGATAAACAAGCAGCGCCATGCTGCGCATAACTGGTGGCGATCTCGGCGGGACGAAAGTTTTCGCGCAACACGCCTTTCGATGGTGATGCTTTCTTCACCTCGGCAATAACGCCGGCCTTGCCAGCGGCGATCTTGCTACGGAGACTAGCCTCGAAACCACGAATCTGGGCGCGCGCCTCTGCGTTGCTTTCGACGTCCCGACGCAAGCTAGCGAGGCCTTGCTGTTTTTTTACGGCGCGGATTTCATCCGCTTTAACGTCAAGAATTTTGTTCAGAATATCTGCCACGGGCCGGCTCCTCAGGCAGATGCAAGCGATTGCGTCAGCTTGGCAAATTGCTCCAGCTTGACGCGCGCCGCACCGGAAGCAATCGCCTCGCGTGCGCGATCAACACCATCGCCCATACTGCCAGCAATGCCAGCGGTGTAGAGGGCAGCACCGGTATTCAATAGCACGATGTCACGCGCCGGGCCTGCTTGGTTGTCGATCACTTCATGAATCTTGGCAATCGATTCAGCTGCGTTGGCAACCTTCAAGTTGCGGCTCGAACTCATCTGCAAACCGAAATCTTCCGGGTGGATGTCGTATTCACGAATCTCGCCATCCACCAACTCGCCGACCATCGTCGCGGCACCCAAAGAGACTTCATCCATGTTGTCACGCGCCCAGACAACGACCGCGTGTTTGGCGCCAAGTCGTTGAAGCACCCGTACCTGAATGCCGACCAGATCCGGGTGGAACACGCCCATCATGATGTTGGGCGCGCCAGCCGGATTGGTCAGTGGACCCAAAATATTGAAGATCGTGCGTACGCCCAATTCTTTGCGAACCGGTGCAGCATGCTTCATCGCTGCATGGTGGTTTGGCGCGAACATGAAGCCGATACCGGTTTCTTCGATAGTGTGTGCAATCTGCGCTGGCGTGAGATTGATATTCACGCCAAGAGCTTCGAGTGCGTCAGCACTGCCGGAAGAAGATGAAACACTCCGGCTACCATGTTTCGCTATACGCGCTCCGGCCGCAGCGGCGACGAACATCGATGCTGTCGAGATGTTGAAAGTGTGCGCACCATCACCACCGGTGCCGACAATATCCACCAAGTTATCGGGGTTCGCCACTTCCACCTTGGCGGCAAACTCGCGCATAACTTGTGCGGCAGCTGCAATCTCACCAACCGTTTCCTTCTTGACGCGAAGCCCCATCGTGAGTGCGGCGATCATTACCGGCGACATCTCACCACCCATGATCTGACGAAACAGCGCCAACATCTCGTCATGAAAGATTTCTCGGTGCTCGATACAGCGTAGCAGCGCCTGTTGTGGACTGAGTGTCATCCTTGTCTCCGTTACTGATTGAGAAAGTTCTTCAGCAGCGCGTGGCCATGCTCTGAGAGGATCGATTCCGGGTGAAATTGCACGCCCTCGATCGGGAACTGTGTGTGCCGCACACCCATGATCTCGCCGTCGTCGGTCCAGGCAGTGACCTCAAGACAATCCGGCAATGAATCGCGCTCGATTGCGAGCGAGTGGTAACGGATGATGGTGTACGGGCTGGGTAGATTCTTGAATACGCCCACCCCGGTATGCTTGATCGGGGATGTCTTACCGTGCATGACTTGCTGCGCGCGAATGACCTTGCCGCCAAACGCAGCGCCCATGCTCTGATGGCCGAGGCAAACGCCCAAGATAGGAAGCTTGCCGGCAAAGTGCTGGAGCACAGGTACCGAGATGCCAGCTTCATGCGGGGTGCAGGGCCCGGGTGAGATACAGATGCGCGAGGGATTCAGCTGCTCGATTGCTTCGATCGTGATCTCATCATTGCGAAAGGTACGAACGTCTTCACCCAGCTCGCCGAAATACTGCACCAGGTTGTAGGTGAAGGAATCGTAGTTGTCGATCATCAGTAGCATCACAGTTCCCCGTCCAGTCCGTCTTGCACCTGCTCCGCCGCACGTAATACCGCGTAGAACTTATTTTGGTTCCGGCCGCTACGCTTAACCTGCACTTCTTGCAGGTTAGCCTCCACCGAAATAAAGCGCGCTGATTGGTGGGTAAACATCATCTTTCTCCATCGAGGCCAGCTGGTACTTGTCCGGCAGCTCGCAGCATTGCTGTTGCTTTATTTTGGTTCCGGCCGCTACGCTTAACCTGCACTTCTTGCAGGTTAGCCTCCACCGAAATAAAGCGCGCTAATCGATGATTGAGCATCACAGTTCCCCATCCAGTCCGTCTTGCACCTGCTCCGCCGCACGTAATACCGCGCGCGCTTTATTTTCTGTCTCCAACCATTCCATTTCGGGGATGGAGTCGGCGACAATGCCGGCAGCGGCTTGTGCATACAGCATGCCGTCTTTAATCACGCCGGTCCGGATAGCAATGGCCAAATCCATCTCGCCACCGAATGACATATAGCCGCAGGCGCCGCCGTAGATGCCGCGTTTAACAGGCTCAAGCTCGTCGATCAATTCCATCGCACGCACTTTCGGTGCGCCGGATAAGGTGCCCGCAGGGAAGGTGGCGCGCAGCACATCAAGATTACTCATCCCCGCTTTGAGTGTTCCCTCGACATTCGACACGATATGCTGCACGTGGGAATATTTTTCGATGACGAATTTATCAGTCACTTTCACACTACCGATCTCGGCAATACGACCGATGTCGTTGCGTGCGAGATCAATTAGCATCACGTGTTCCGCGATCTCTTTAGGGTCTGCCAATAATTCATCGGCAAGTTTGGCATCCAGCTCGGGTGTCGCGCCACGCGGGCGTGTACCTGCGAGTGGGCGAATGGTGACCTTACGCTGCCCGTCACGGTTGGTTTCATTGCGCACCAAAATTTCGGGTGAGCTACCAACGATCTGCATATCGCCGAAGTTGTAGAAGTAAAGGTAAGGCGAGGGATTCAGCGAGCGCAGCGCGCGATACAAAGACAATGGCGAATCTACATACGGCTTACGAATGCGTTGACCCACTTGTACCTGCATCAAATCACCGGCCATGATGTAGTCCTTGGCCTTCAGCACCGCCGTCAGAAAATCTTCTTTCTTGAAATCGCGAATCGCCTCGGTGCGAACGGAAGCCGACGTTACCGGCACATCCACCGGACGATGCAGCATGGCGCGCAGATCTTTCAAACGCTGTCGGGCACGGCTATAGGCTTCGGGTCGGGTGGGGTCAGCGTAGACGATCAAATACAGCTTGCCGGAGAGGTTATCGATGACGGCGAGTTCTTCGGTCAGCAGCAGTTGAATATCAGGCAGCTGCAGCGGGTCGGGTGGCGCGCTATTTTCGAGTTTGCGTTCGATCATGCGCACCGCGTCGTAGCCGAAGTAACCGGCTAATCCACCGCAGAAGCGCGGCATTCCGGGACTGAGTGCTACTTTGTAGCGCGCCTGAAATTCGGCAATAAAATCCAGCGGGTTTTGATCGGAGGTCTCGATCACTTCGCCGTTGCGAACAACTTCGGTGTGCTGGCCCGACGCGCGCAGCAAGGTGTTTGCCGGTAGGCCGATAAATGAGTAGCGACCAAACCGCTCGCCGCCTACGACAGATTCCAGCAAGAAGGTGTTTCGGCCCTGCTGCTGCGGTTGTGCAAGTTTGAGGTACAGCGTGAGCGGCGTCTCAAGGTCTGCGAATGCCTCGGCGATGAGGGGAATGCGGTTGTAGCCTTGCGCGGCCAACGATTGAAATTCGAGTTCAGTCATGTTTCTCTCCGGCTGCCACAACACGGCGGCAGCGCCCTAGGCAATAAACCATCCAGCCTGTCCAGCTGGTGATGCAAGATCAGATCGGCGCGTGCCAGCGTCGCCACAGCCAGGCCTCGAAGGCACCGCGCGGGATCAGTTTGGGTATATTGACGAGAAACATCGGAAGGAAAGCAGTCTTGGTTCAACAAAGCGGTTTTGTCACCCAGCGAATATACCATCGGGCGTCGTACCGGTGGCGTCGCCGGCCGAACGCTTCAGCCGGGCCGCACAATCAGGCTCAGACGTTCAGACTTGGGCAAGCTGTTGGCGCATGGCGTCGATGACCGCTTTATAGTCGGGCTTGCCAAAAATTGCCGAGCCTGCAACGAAAGTGTCGGCGCCTGCCCTCGCTACGTCGGCAATGTTCTCGACTTTAACGCCACCATCAACCTCCAGCATGATCTCGCGACCGCTGGCATCGATCATCTGCCGCACAGCAGCGATTTTCTTCAAGGCTTGGTTGATAAAAGACTGACCACCAAATCCCGGGTTGACCGACATGATGAGGATGAGGTCGAGCTTATCCATCACATGCTCAAGGTAGTGCAGCGGTGTGGCCGGATTAAACACCAGCCCGGCTTTACAGCCATGATCATGGATTAACTGCAATGTGCGGTCGATATGCTCGCTGGCTTCCGGGTGGAAGCTGATGATATTGGCGCCCGCTTTGGCAAAATCCGGAATGATGCGGTCGACCGGTTTAACCATCAAATGCACATCAATGGGTACTTGCACGTGCGGCCGAATCGCCTCGCACACCAGCGGGCCTATCGTCAAATTGGGTACGTAATGATTGTCCATGACATCAAAATGGATGATGTCGGCACCAGCGGCAACGACATTTTTGACTTCATCTCCCAAGCGGGCGAAGTCAGCCGACAGGATGCTGGGTGCGATGCGATAAGTGCTCATGGGTGTCTTTCTGAGTACGAGTGCCGCATTCTACTCGCCGGCATCCATGAAGCTGCTTGCAAGTGCCCGTGATTTCGTGTGGAATCGCCATCTTTCTGATCTGACACTGCGACAGGTTGCCATGGCTGTCTATGAAATGAGCATTAGCGTGAGAACACAGTACCTCGAAGAGCAATCCGAGCCGGATCGTTCGCATTATGTGTTTGCGTACGCAGTGACGATCAAGAACACCGGGTCGGTCCCGGCCCAGCTGATCTCCCGGCACTGGGTCATTACAGATGCAGGCGGCAAAATCCAGGAGGTGCGTGGCCTGGGCGTGGTGGGCCACCAACCCTTGCTGCAACCGGGCGAGCAGTTTGAATACACCAGCGGTACATCGCTGGCTACGCCTCAGGGCTCGATGCATGGCGAGTACTTTTGCGTCGCTGAAGATGGCCATCGCTTTGAAGTGCCGATACCTGAGTTTGGGCTCTCACTACCGCGCACGCTGCACTAGTCGAATGCGATCATCGCAGCGCGCCACCAGCTTGCCTCTGCTTTGGCTAGTGCTCAGCTTGGTCGCTGGCTGTGCGACCAAGCCGGCGCGGCAGCCGGCTCAGACGCAGACCGTGCCGGCGACGGTCGTGTCTTCTGGGGCGCCTGTCGCGCCATCCTCTTCATTGCCAACCCCTCCAGCACCGCCCTCATCCGCACCGCCCTCATCCGCAGATTCAACGCGCCCGGCCGACTTCCTGCAGCGAGCCAATTTTAATGACCTACCTGGTTGGGCGGATGATGACCAGCGCGAGGCGTGGGCGCCCATGCTGGCATCGTGCCGCGCCTTGGCGGCCAAGCCGGAATGGAAGGCGGTGTGCGCAGCGGCAGGCTTGGTCGACGGCGCTGATGCTGTGGCGGTACGTAAATTTTTTGAACAGTATTTCGTCCCGCATCAATTGCGCAACCCGGACGGGAGCACTCAAGGGCTGGTGACCGGGTACTACGAGCCGCTGCTACGTGGATCAAGAAAACGCGGAGGCGTTTTCCAGACGGCATTACACAAGCCGCCGGCTGATTTGCTGACGATTGAATTGGCCGGGCTTTACCCGGAGCTGAGAAACTTTCGTTTGCGTGGCCGTGTGGTGGGCAATAAGGTGGTGCCTTACTTCGCTCGTTCGGAACTAGAACAGCAAAGCGCACTTGCTGACACCGCTTTGCTGTGGGTGGATAGTCCGATTGAGGCGTTTTTTCTGCAGGTGCAGGGGTCGGGTCGTGTGTTTCTTGCTGATACCAATGAGACCGTTCGACTTGCCTATGCCGACCAGAATGGACACCCTTACCGGTCAATTGGCCGCTACCTTGTCGACCGCGGCGAGCTCACGCTGGAGCAAGCCTCGATGCAGGGCATACAGGCCTGGGCTGCGAGTAACCCGAGACGTCTGAAAGAGCTGCTGGATGCGAACCCGAGCTATGTTTTTTTCAAAGAAGAGGCGATCAGTGATCCCAGCGTCGGACCAAAGGGTGCGCTCGGGGTGCCGCTAACGGCGCAGCGTTCTATTGCGATTGATCCGCAGTTCACCCCGCTTGGAGCGCCGGTGTTCTTGTCTACTACGCGCCCTAATAGCAGCTCGCCGTTGCGGCGTTTGATGCTGGCGCAGGATACCGGAGGTGCGATTCGCAACCCGATACGCGCCGATTTTTTTTGGGGCTTTGGCAAAGACTCGGGCGAGCTAGCCGGCAAGATGAAGCAACCCGCACAGATGTGGGTGTTGCTCCCAGCAGCGCTTGCCGTCAGTGCGCGATGAAACTTGCTTCGTGCGGCTGCGTTTGCTTATTGAGCAAGCCGTTATCGCAATAACTCATCCAAATCGTGAACACTGCATGCATGGTGTCGCGGTGCAGAGTTAACCAATCCAACAGCAACTTTCCGCCCGCATGTCGCGCATGTGCCACTGAGCCTCTCAATACCGCGCTGTGGGCACAGTGCAGCCCACGCAATACCCGCGCATGTTGCTCAAGATGGCTTTGCCGTGACGGGAAGTCGTAAGCTTCCATGAGCTCTTGCTCCAACCAGAAAAGATGCTCGATGGTTCTTATCACGGCATGGTACGCATCGGGTACGCTGATATCGGGGCAATGCTGAAGCAGAGCAACGGACGACCGCAGCGCCTGCTCTGTTGCACTAATTTCATCGAGTTGTTTGCACATAGTTTTTAATAGATGAGAGTCGAAAACGAAAGACGGCTAAAAAAGCTGTAAAAAATTTGGCGTGCGAGCTGAGGCCCGTGAAGTAAATCGCCAATGAACGTATTAGCCGTGCGGAGAAGTACCCCGAGCACGGTAGATGAGATTTTGTGGAAAGCTTTAAGTAGACCTTCGATCGATCACAACGATCCATAAAAACCGGAATCTCTTGGCGTGATAATCAGCCGGGATACAATTTCTGGTCAGATTCCAAAACTACCGAAGGAGCGAGGAATGCAATACGAAAATATTCTGGTCGAGACCCATGGCAAGGTGGGTCTGGTGAGGCTGAACCGCCCCAAAGCCCTCAATGCGTTGAATGACGCCTTGATCGACGAGCTGGGTCATGCGCTGCTCGCCTTCGACAGCGATCAGCAGATCGGTTGCATGGTGATTACGGGAAGTGAGAAAGCATTTGCCGCAGGTGCCGATATTGGTGCTATGGCGAGCTACAGCTACATGGATGCCTTCAAAGGTGAATACATCACGCGTAACTGGGAGAAGATTCGACAGATTCGTAAGCCTGTGATTGCAGCCGTTTCCGGTTTCGCCTTGGGCGGCGGTTGTGAGTTGGCGATGATGTGTGACTTCATCATCGCAGCAGAGAACGCAAAGTTCGGTCAACCGGAGATCAAGCTCGGCATCATGCCGGGCGCAGGTGGGACCCAGCGCTTGCCACGCGCAGTTTCCAAATCCAAAGCCATGGACATGTGCCTGACCGCGCGCATGATGGATGCCGCTGAAGCCGAGCGCGCCGGCTTGGTGTCGCGTGTAGTTAGCGCGGAGCGATTGATTGATGAGGCGCTGGAGGCTGCGAACGTGATCGCGTCGATGTCGCTGCCGTCGGTGTTAATGATCAAAGAGTCGGTAAACCGCGCCTATGAGTCTTCTCTGACTGAGGGTGTCTTGTTTGAACGCCGTATGTTCCACAGCACTTTTGCAACCGACGATCAGAAGGAAGGCATGAAAGCATTTCTGGAGAAGCGTCAGCCGAGTTTCAATGATCGCTGAGATCAGACAGCGCCGCGGATTTATTGTCAAAAAGCTTACGCGGCAGCTCGCCTTACTCAGAATGAGGCGGCAGCCCCGCGTCGGTTCGGCGCGCCGTGCCTCGTGGCGAATCTAACGGGCGGGTTGACGCGAGTTCAGGATTCGGTCATAATTCCGCTTCTTTGCTGATCGCGGGCCATTTCTAAGCAAGTGCGCCGCTTAGCGAAAGACAAAACAAAGTAG
>Ga0194134_10006045_pt1 | contig 11092 bp, 8 predicted proteins | sample TA2KigOff0mmetaG_FD_148602 | JGI IMG/M metagenome (GOLD analysis project Ga0194134, IMG submission 148602) | Freshwater microbial communities from Lake Tanganyika, Tanzania - TA2015056 Kigoma Offshore 0m | ecosystem: Environmental > Aquatic > Freshwater > Lake | place: Tanzania: Lake Tanganyika... | reverse complement strand
TTTGGGCCAAATGGATCGATTCGATGTCCAAAAATGGGGAGATAACAATAAACAACACAAGGACTGTGAAAAGAACATCAATGAGGGGGGTAAGGTTGATTAGGTCTGTTTCTTCGGCTATTTGGTCGAGAAAGCGTTTTCGCATCCGGTCAATCCCTTCGATATCCCATCTCTATCTCGTGCACGAGTAGAGCGCAAAAAGAGCCCATCGATAGAGTCATTTCTTTTGCTTTCGATTTCAAGTAATTGTAGCCTATGAGCGCCGGTATTGCTATTAAAAGGCCTATTACCGTAGTGGCCAGAGCGGTCGAAAGGCCACCCATCACAACCTGGTTCGAAAGGGCTGATACACCTTTTCCAAGACCTGTAAGGCTGACGAGCAAGCCCCAAACGGTCCCTAAAATTCCTAAAAATGGGGCCAACGATATGGAGGTAGAGAGGATGAAAAGGTTTTTATCCAAATCTTTGCTGTTCTGCAAAACTTTTTGATCCAAATAGTTCTCCAGCATCTCCACATCGGATCTGGTTAAAAAATTTTCCTCTACCCTATCGAGCTGGCGATTACGCTCCAATAGGTCGATCGTGCATTTTTTAAAATGTTTGTAGAGGGAAAACATCGGATTGGAGGTGAGGGTTTCCAAAATGGATTTTTCTAGAATCGGATGCTCTTTTTTTTCAAAATTGACAAGAAAATTTTGCATCTCTTTTTCCAGCTTACCAAACTGGCGAGCTTTAAAAATCAAAATAAACCAGGAGAGGAACGAGAGTGAAAAAAGGAGCAAAAAAATGATTTTCCCGAAACCGTCGGAATCCTTAAATGCGCTGACAAAAATGTAGATGGATGTCATAATTATCTCGTTTAGGGATCGGTAAATTTTTTGTCATAGAGAGTTTACTTGTTATCCAACCTACTGATTTAGAGGCTACTTGTCAATGATTGATACGCACTGCCATTTGGGAGAGGATTACAAGGAAGTTCTCAAAAGGGCTTTCGAGATTGGTGTAGACCACGTAATCAATATCTGTATCGACGTGTTGGATATAGAGAGGGGGCTCAAAATTCACCGGGAATATCCTACGGTACCGGCAGTTGCAGGGATTCATCCCTGCCATGCGCACGAGGTGGAAAATGGGCATTTCGACCTAATTTGTGGGCTTGCATCAACCAAGAAGATTGTTGCGATTGGAGAAACCGGTCTCGATTTGCACCATTCACAAAAGCATCTGGCGATTCAAAAAGAGTACTTTAAAAAACATATTGAATTGGCCAACGACTTGGATTTGCCCCTTTCAATTCATTGTAGGAATGCCTATCAGGAATTGATCGATTTCATCGAAAAAAATCGGGTAAAAAAAGGGATTCTTCACTGTTTTGCGGGTTCTTTTGAGGTAGCTCGTTGGGCTCTTGAAAAAGGTTTTTATCTCTCTTTCAGCGGAGTAGTCACTTTCAAGAACGCTACACAGATGCAAGAGATTGCTGCAAGTATCCCTTTGGAACGGATGCTGGTGGAGACGGATGCCCCCTGGCTTCCCCCCGAACCGTTCCGTGGTAAAACAAATGAGCCTGCCTACATCCCTTACATAATTGAGAAAATTTCCCGGCTCCAAAAAAAACCAAGAGCGGAAGTTGAGGAAAAAATACTCAAAACCTCAAAAGAGCTTTTTGGATTATAATTTTTCTTCAAAAAAACGTTTAAACCACGTTTAATAAAAGATACCTTAAAAATTCACTACCCGTTGGACAAGGACAAAGCTAGGAAACATTTCTTGGCAAGGTTTCAAAGAAATTATTGTAAAGTAAGTAGAAAACAGACATGGATCCCCGTAAAAACAACCTCCCAAAAGAATTTATTCTATCACGTTTGCACTCTTTGACCGGTTTGCTGATTGTGATTTTCCTTTTTGAGCATCTCTTAACAAATTCACAAGCAGCTCTCCTAATCGGAGATGACGGGGCCGGTTTTGTCCGTATGGTCAACTTTATACATGACCTGCCCTATCTGCAGGTTGTGGAGCTGACGTTTATTGGTGTGCCGATCGTGTACCACGCTATTATCGGGATCCAAAAAGCCTTGTACGGCAGATCCAATTCTTTTGGCTCTAAAGAGGGGTCAAGACCCTATATGCCTTATACAAGGAGCAGGGCTTATACCTTTCAGAGGTGGACTGCCTGGATTTTGTTGTTCGGAATCATAGCTCATGTGGCCCTTTTTCGTTTCTACCTGTATCCTGCTGAGGTTAAGGAGGGGAGTGGTAGGCTTTTTTTCACCCGCATCTCTTTCGATAGCGGACTTTACTCGCTCCAAGACAGGTTAGGATTTTCACTTTATGACACTGCAGCTATTACGGAATATAAAGATGCTCTCAATAAAGAGTTGGGGCAGCAGGCTCTTGTTGACCAGAGGAAAAAAGAAATCGAGGGGGGTGGCTTACAGTATAATTTGGAAGCTTCCGAGCTGGGAAAACAAAAGGCCAAATCAATCGAGATGGGGGAATTTTACCAGGGATTGACAAAGAGGGAGCTTGAACCCAATCAGGTAATTTTAGTGACCAACTCTTTTGGAACTTCACAATTGATGAATGTCAGAGATGTCTTTAAAAGCCCCATGAAGGCAATTTTATATACGATTTTTGTTGCTGCCGCAGTCTTTCACGGGTTTAATGGTCTATGGGCGTTTACAATTACTTGGGGGCTTGTCGTAAAACAGGTTTCCCAAAGACGGATGTTAAAAATTTGCATTGGGCTGATGTTTTTATTGGGCTTTTTGGGCTTGAGCGCAGTTTGGGGAACTTATTGGATCAATTTGAGGAGCTGACCTATGGCAATACAACAGGAAGTGATTGTAGTGGGTGGGGGGCTTGCAGGCCTTTCGGCTGCGATGCGATTGGCGGAACACGGGATTTTGGTCCACCTGGTCTCTTTAACTAAAGTTAAAAGGAGTCATTCCGTTTGTGCTCAGGGGGGGATCAACGCAGCGGTCAACTTAAAAAATGAGGGAGATTCACCCTACATCCATGCCTATGAAACGGTAAAAGGGGGGGATTTTCTTGCCAACCAACCTCAAGTCGTGGAGATGTGTTTGGCTGCTCCCCAAATCATCAAAATGCTTGATCGTTTTGGCTGCACATTCAATCGTAATCTTGAGGGGGGGCTGGATGTAAGGCGGTTCGGGGGGACCACATTTAACCGAACTGTGTATTGCGGATCTTCTACGGGACAACAGCTATTATACGCACTCGACGAGCAGGTGCGCCGTTATGAGGTGAAGGGGCTTATCAAAAAATATGAGCACCATGAATTTATGCGCCTCGTAATAGATGAGGAAGGGATTTCACGCGGGATTATTTTGATGGACCATTATAATCTCAAGATGGAAGTTCTAAAAGCTAACGCGGTGATTATCGGCACCGGCGGACTTGGCTTCATGTTCAAAAAAAGCACGAACTCCACCATTTGCACCGGAGCTGCTAACGGTCGCTTGTTCATGCAGGGAATGGAGTATGCTAACGGTGAGTTTATACAAATCCATCCTACATCGATTCCTGGCCATGATAAGTTGCGTCTTATGACTGAAACACTGCGCGGATTTGCCCGTGTTTGGGTCTTTGGCGATGAGACAAAACAGATCAAAGATGAAAACGGGAACTGGATACCGTGTGGGAAGACGGGGGAGCGCTGGTATTTTTTAGAGGATATGTACAAGCTTTTGGGAAATCTTGTGCCGCGCGACATTGCCGCCAGGGCGATTCATCAGGTGTGTGAATTGGGGCTTGGGGTTGAGGGGCATAAACAGGTCTATCTCGACTGCACCGGTTTTGATGAGTCTTTAGTGAAAAAATTCCAGTCTGTTTTTGAAATTTACCAAAAATTTACCGGTGAAGATCCTAAGGTCAAGCCGATGAAAATTTACCCCGGAGTGCACTACACGATGGGTGGGGCTTTTGTCGATTACCCTGCTGAAGAGGATGGGGACCGGCATTTAAGGTTTAAGTACATGACAAATCTAACCGGATGCTTCAATGTGGGAGAATCCCAATATGGAATCCACGGAGCAAACCGCCTTGGGGGAAATTCTTTAATTTCGTGTATTTTTGACGGGCTTGTTGTGGGGGATGAGATGCAGCCCTATTTCCACCAGTTGAAAAAAGATTACAAGGAAATACCTGAGGAAGTTTTTGAAAGGGCGTTGGCAAAAGAGCAGGCATTCAAGCATGAGCTCATGTCAAAAAAAGGTGTGGAAAACATCCATCAGCTCCATGAAGAGCTTTCTGAGATCTTGGTGCGCGATTGTACTGTGGTGCGTCATAATGAGTCTTTAGAAAAAGCGGTGCAGGAGATCAAAAAAATACGGCAAAGGTATAAAAATATCCGTCTTGATGACACATCAAATGAGCTGAATCAAACATTTATTTTCGCAAATCAATTTAGAGGGATGCTTGAAATTGCACTCGTGATAGCAAAAGGGGCCCTTTTACGTGATGAATCGCGCGGAGGGCACTTTAAGCCAGAGTTTCCCGATCGGGATGATGTGAATTTCTTAAAACATACGATAGCGACCTATGATCCCGACGAGGGGGAGCCAGTGATGAGTTTCCGTGAAGTTGACACCAGATACTTTACTGTGGCAAAACGGGATTATAAGAAAAAAGTGACTTTGGAGAGTCTTGACCTCTCTAAAATTCCCTCAAATTTACCGGCTTACGTGTGAGGAGCTCAGATGAAATCGTTCACCCTACAAATTCTTCGAGGAACTGAAGGAAACCAGTATGTTGAGGAGTTTGAGCTGGAGCTTACCCCTTTAATGAATGTGATCACCGCTTTGATGGAGATTCAAAAGCGGCCGATCAACAAAAAAGGGGAGCTGACGACCCCGGTAGTTTGGGAGCAAGCTTGCCTCGAGGAGGTCTGCGGCTCCTGTTCGATGCTTATCAACGGTATCCCGAGACAATCCTGTACAGCGATGATACAGCCTATTTTAGACGAGACCGGGACTGATAAGATACATCTGGCCCCTTTTGATTGTTACCCTCTTATACGTGATCTTGTGATTGACCGATCCAGAATTTTTGACGATTTGAAAAGGATCAAGGGCTGGAGCGAGGTAGACGGGAGTCGAAGTACCGAATTTGGTCCGAAAATTCTTCCTAAGACGCAAGAGGTGATGTACGAGCTATCGACTTGTATGAGCTGTGGCTGTTGCCTTGTTGCTTGTCCGAACTACACAAAAACAACACAATTTGTCGGTGCTGCGGTGGTGGGACAGGCAAGATTGTACAACTTGCACCCAAATGGAAAATCCAACAAGGAAGAGAGGTTGAACACCATGATGGGAAAAGGGGGTTTGCATGAGTGTAGTAAAGCGCAAAATTGTGTTCAGGTCTGCCCGAAAAAAATTGATCTTGTGGAAGCTATTGCAGAATTAGGAGATCAGGTAACTGCTCATGCATTCAAAGAATTTTTTGGCTCTAATAGCCCTGAAGAGTAGATCTATATTTAGCCGGGTCTTAGATAAGGTCAGTCAAGATATACTGTTTGTTTTGGACTTTTGAGGTCTTGTAAAATTTCCAGCATTGAAATCTCTTTTAAAGAAAATTCCTTTGTTAGTTCCTGAAGATAGGGCTCTACAAAATCTTGGGGTTTGGTGAAGTGGGTATTCAAAGAAGTGACAAAGGTGGCGTGGGGGCGGTTTTGTCTATAAGCCGGTGCCTTTTCGGGAGTTTTTAGGAGCGAAAGCTTCTCATTTGAGAAATCAAACAGAAAGCTGGTATGGTGCAAAATACGATCTTTTTTTACATATTGTGCCGTGCCGCCAACTTTACTGTTTTTAAGAACGTAGTCGGTTTCTATACGGTCAATGGGTAGGTTGGGGTGCGCTTTTTTGAATCCGTTGACTGTCCAATTGAAAAGTGTATCTACACATTTTGCCTCTTCTAGTTCTTTAGATAAGATCCAGCTTATAAAAATGGTCGACGAGTCGACATAAACGGTTCCACCCCCTGAAAACCGACGGATAAGGGGGACGTTCGGATTCTCAACGACCAGGGCATCACGATCATTTGATTTCCCTAGCACAATCGCATCGGGCGTTCCGTAGTTGACTAACAAAATATTTTCGCATGGCTCCTCTAATAGATACTCCTCAAGAGCAAGCATATTGAAAATAGGCATGTTTTTTAATTTCACAACACGGAGCGTTTTCATAGAGGCTCTTTTTCTTTTATTTGTAATTATTATTTATAGTCTTTTCAATTAGGGTGGAACTTTTTTTTTGTTAAGATAAATGCATCTTTTTTGCCAGCCTAAATCGGCCCTATTAAAAAACAATCGCCTGCTCCGGCGTCGCTTTGGGTCGAGAAAAAATCTAAAAGCAATCTTTTGGAAAAAAAGTTAAATCCTAATTAAAAAGACTCTATATGGAAAAGAGAATTTTTGCAATCAAGCCTAATACATAAGACTATACAAAACTTAAGTGGAGACTGTCGAGTCAGGTTGTCTACGATACAAACGTCTCTTCAAGAGTTGCAGTTGGCGCTTGGTGGGGATGTTTTCTAAAGCCTCTAATAGCCACAAATAAAATGTTCAGATCGGCTATAGTGATCCCCGGAAGCCTACCAATTTGGCCCAAATGCAACGGTTGAACTCTTTTTAATGTCTCTCTGGCCTCATTTCTTAACCCTTTTACGAGTTCAAAATCCATCCCTTCGGGAACGCTGATGGCATCGAGATCTTTGAGTTTTTGGTTTTCCTCCTCTTGACGCTTGATGTAACCGGCGTATTTAAGCTCAAGTTCTACCTGAAAACGGGTCTCTTCTTCAAGATCCGGGACTAAGTGGGGATAGTCTTGTTGTACTGACAAGTAGCTTTTGTCGGGCCGTGCAATCATCTGTTGCAAGGTATAGCTCCGGTCTTCAACCTGGACATGTCTTTTGAGTAGTTGGATAGCATCTTTGATCTTCTGTTTTTTAAAATCTAGCGCCTCCATATCCTCTTTTGTGACAAGCCCGCCTAGTTGGTAGCCATAGTGGGAAAGTCTAAGATCCGCGTTGTCTTGCCTTAAAAGAAGGCGAGCACCGGCCCGGCTGGTAAACATCCGGTAGGGTTCGGTCAATTCCATCGATACGATGTCTTCAATCATGACCCCTATGTACGACTCCTGTGGGCTTAAAATGAAGGGGGGGCGCCCTTGTACTTTTAAAGCCGCATTCACCCCGGCAATAAAACCCTGGCCTGCCGCCTCTTCATAACCTGTCGTGCCATTGATTTGGCCGGCTAAAAATAATCCTTGGATAGTCTTGGTCTCAAGAGACAGTTGTAGCTGGCCGCTTTTCACATAATCGTACTCGATCGCATACGCCGGGCGTACAATCTCAGCGTTCTGTAGACCTGCTATCGATCGGATTAGAGGGACTTGCACATCAAATGGCAAAGAGGTTGAGATCCCGTTCAAGTAAAGCTCTTGGGTATAAAGCCCTTCCGGCTCAATAAATATTTGATGACGCTCTTTATCGCTGAATCGGACAATTTTATCCTCGATCGAGGGGCAGTAGCGAGGGCCCACCATTTTTTTGGAGTAGCCAGCCGATTTGTAGAGGTTTTGTTCTACAATTTTTTGGCTTTCTTGCGATGTATAGGTGATGTAACAGGGGACTTGAGACAGCCTTGAAAACCCTTTTTTGAAAGAGAATCGGACATCCTCCTCGCCATCCTGCCGTTCGCATTTCGAAAAATCAACGGACCTTTTATGTATTCTGCAAGGGGTACCGGTTTTGAGTCGACCCAACCGCAATCCGTGCTGGGAAAGGCTGTTTGAGAGCCCAATAGAGGGGGGATCTCCGGCTCTTCCACCCGAAAATTGGGTTGACCCTATATGTATTTTCCCCTGCATGAACGTTCCCGAGGAGAGAATTACTGTAGAAGAGCGAAAAGCGATGCCCTCTTTAGTTGAGATTCCTACGACCGCTCCGTTTTCAATAAGCAGATCCTCGATTGTCCCTTGCATCAAAAAAAGATTAGGGATTGTTTCCAGGGTCTCTTTCATTTTTTGAGCGTACAGGTGTTTGTCCGCCTGGGCACGAGGAGACCAAACGGCAGGACCTTTAGAACGGTTTAACATTCTAAATTGGATGGCAGTTTGATCTATAATTTGACCCATGATACCGCCCATTGCATCGATTTCGCGCACAATTTGCCCTTTACCGGTTCCCCCGACCGCAGGATTGCAGCTCATCTTGGCAATAGTATCCAAGTTCATGGTAACTAAAAGTGTCCTCGCCCCCATCTTTGCAGCTGCATGTGCAGCTTCACAGCCGGCATGGCCGGCTCCGACGACGAGAACATCGTAAAATGTCTCGTAGGTCCACATGGGAAGAACTAAGGGTTCTTGTGTCTGTTGAGTTTGCGAAGTTTTTTCAACTTGTGGCGATTCATCTTCGCTTTGCGCTTCTTTTTAACAGAGGCCATTTTGACTCCAATTTGATTCAAGAAGCATACTTTGTTTCATTTTAAAGGTAAAGGGGTAGCGCCGGTTTTTTTAGAGATATATAAAAAAGTTTTTAAAACCTGGGGGTGTAAAAATTCAAATAGTAACCATCTAATTTCTTTAAGAAATTTTTAAAAACATATTTGGAGTAAACCGGGACTCAAGAAAAAAAGAGACCCTCTTTTTTGGAGTTTAAGGCAAAAATACTAGAAAAAACCGCTTTTATCCATAAGGGACCCTGGTTTTTAAAAGACGAACGCTAAAAAGCATACTTTAGGCACAATCATGATGTATGGAATGCTTGTTTTATGGGATAAGGCCGCTATCATTTGCAGCATCGGGACACAAGCTATTGAAAAACTATGGATTCAAGATTGCTTGAAGACAAGTTTCCAGCACGTTTGTTTTGCCTTGAAGGGATCTAACACAAAAAAACTGCAAATTAGATCTACTAGACCTCTACCCAATTCTTAAAAATGAAGTGCAATTGTATATTTTGCCCTTATTTTGGTGTGAAAGCCTGAAAGGCATTTGTATTGAGCTGCTGGCTTAAAGAGGGCTCCTGGGGAAGAGCTACAAAGTTTTGGAACAGCGCTAAAGATTTTTTGTAGACCAACTGGATGTCGCCTACTTTGCCGTGACGGTTTTTTGCAACGATCAATTCGGCCGTTCCCGGCTTATCTTGAGGGTTGTAGTACTCTCTTCTGAAAAGAAACATCACGATGTCCGCATCCTGCTCAATCGAGCCCGACTCTCTAAGATCCGATAGCATCGGCCGGTGTCCCTGACGCTCTTCTACCTTACGTGAAAGCTGAGATAGGCAAATGACCGGGATATTGAGCTCTCTGGCCAAATTTTTAAGCATACGGGAGATCTCTGAGATCTCGTTCTGTCTGTTATCGGAATTGTAGTTTGCTTTAGGCCCACTTAGAAGTTGTAGGTAATCGATCACCAAAAGTTTGATGTTGAACATTTCTTTCATCCGGCGAGCTCTGGATCGCAGGTCAGAAATTTTTAGTCCTGGTTGGTCATCAATGATCATCGTATGTTTTTGCATCTCATTGACAGCAGCAACAACTTTTTGGTAATCGCCCCCTGCAAGTGAGCCCGTTTTGATTTTTTCCGATTCCACCTCGCTTTCTGAGCAGATCAAGCGGTGAAGCAATTCTTCGGCGTTCATTTCAAGAGAAAAAATACCCACAGCCTCTTTTGAGCGGAACGCGACATTTTGTGCGATGTTGAGAGCTAGAGCCGTTTTTCCCATCGAAGGACGTGCCGCCAAAATCAATAGTTGCGAGGGGCAAAGGCCATTGATCATTTTGTCCACATCAAAAAAATGGGTAGGCAACCCGGTGAAATGGGCTGCATTTGGACCTTTCGTTAAATATTCCTCTTGCCTATCCTGCAACTCTTTTAAAAAAGGGAGTTTTGTTGTAGCGCGCACACCGGAGAGAATATCCCTGATCATGAAGCTATCTTTCGCCGATTTTTCTTGAGAAATTGTATAGAGCTTCGCTTGGCATTCATCAAGAAAAGAGAGGACATCCTGAGGCTCTAGCTGCGCTTTTTTCTCCATTTCCGAAGCGGTACTGATCATGCGGCGTAAAAGAGCCTTGTCTTTAACAACATTTACATACTCTTCAATGTAGGCTGATGTACCTGCGTAGTGGGCAATTTCTGTTAAAGCTACAATTCCCCCGACCTCTTTGAGTTGGTCTTTGCGTTTTAGCTCTTCATTTACGAGGTGCACGTCGGCAGGGCGATCGTTGCGGTAGGCTTCTTGTAAAACATGGAAGACAAGTTGGTGTTCTTTAAAATAAAAGTCTTCAGGGACTAGAGAGTCTGCGGCGACATTCAAAGCGTTGACAGAAGAAAACATCATCCCTAAAACAAGCTTTTCGGCCTCTTTGGATTGGGGAGGGACCCTCGGTTTGGTCTTAGAGGGCTCTTTTTGTTTTTTATCGGTATTTTTCTCTTTGATTGTCAATTCCATGATTGCTGCATCATAGGCGAAAAGGGAAAATATTGGACACGAAAAAAACGATAAAACAGACCTAGAACACTTGAGAGCCGTAGAGATCACCCAAAAAGGGGTTCTACTCCCTTTTTAAACCTTTGCTTGAGACATGTTGTTTCAAAGGGATAGTGGATCCGATCCATTTTATTCAGGGTGAACAGTTAATCACCTTTGGGATTATGAAAAAGAGCTTGAATTTTTTTTTAAGATAAGAAAGGATTTATTTAAAGATAAAAAGGTTCTAAATATGCTTCTTGTCCCTATTGTGCCCTCTTTTTCAAATCTTTCAGTATTTAAAAAGTTTGCAAGACCGATAACGGAATCGAACTATCCGAAACCAGTTTTCCCAAGAGTTGAGGCCCCTCAATGCGGATTGTATCCTTTTTTAGCTAAGTGCAGATTCTCGTGGGATCAGAAAATTTTTACTAAAGTGGACAGTTTTTTGGATTGGTGTGTTTTAGACCAGTTTAAAAGTTGGTTCTCAATGGGTATCCACAGCCGTTTTTCACAAAAAAATCTTTGCGAAGAGCAGGAATCTATGAGACGTGAGTTATTGCATAAAGGGGTTGATATTCTCAAGATAGCAGAGGAGGCT
>Ga0194134_10006044_pt1 | contig 11094 bp, 16 predicted proteins | sample TA2KigOff0mmetaG_FD_148602 | JGI IMG/M metagenome (GOLD analysis project Ga0194134, IMG submission 148602) | Freshwater microbial communities from Lake Tanganyika, Tanzania - TA2015056 Kigoma Offshore 0m | ecosystem: Environmental > Aquatic > Freshwater > Lake | place: Tanzania: Lake Tanganyika... | reverse complement strand
GACGGTCAAAACAAAAATTCTTGCGGCTCCTGCTGGCAAAATCATTTCTGTGGCAGAAGCCCAAAAATTAGGATTAATTTAGACTCTTTCTGTATTTTCGTCTGTGCTAACCTAGAAAACCTTCAATATTTTTTTCGGGGGAAATGATGCTAGAACAATCTTTTGTCGACTCTTACGCAACAAAACAGCCCCCATGGGGTTTTGGTGGCCTTGGCGAAATCGTGTTTTTGCGCACCTATAGCCGTAAAAAAGAAAACGGCAACAACGAAACATGGCCGGAGACCCTTCAGAGGGTTATTAACGGCGCCATCGATGTGGGCGTACGTCTGACAAAAAAGGAAGCAGAAACGCTGTTCGACCATTGCTTCAATTTGCGGTGTTCCTTTTCGGGTCGTTCCCTTTGGCAAATGGGTACGCCTCTGGTAAAAAATTTCAACGCCACCTCCTTGAATAATTGCTATTTCACGAACATTGAAAAAATTAAAGATTTTGAGATGCTCTTTGAATATTTGATGCTCGGCGGCGGTGTCGGTTTCTCGGTTGAGCGGGCAAAAATCCACGATTTGCCGAAAGTCAAGGGCGGTGTAAAAATCTCCCACGAGCGCAGCAACGACGCCGACATCATCGTTCCCGACTCTCGACACGGTTGGAAAAGGTTGCTTCACGCCGTTTTGAAGTCATACTTTGACACAGGAAATTCTTTTACGTATTCAACAATTTTGGTGCGTGAATATGGCGCACCCCTAAAAACTTTTGGTGGCACCGCAAGCGGGCCCGGAGCGCTCATTGAGGGCGTAGCAGATATCTGCAGGGTCATGGACAACAGGGTCGGCAAAAAATTGCGCTCAATCGACGTGCTCGATATTTGCAACATCATCGGGCGTGTTGTCATCTCGGGTTCTTCGCGCCGCTCGGCTCAAATTGCGATAGGGGACCCGGATGATGTGTTGTTCCTCCGTGCCAAAAATTGGTCTTCCGGGTCCATCCCGGGCTGGCGGGCAAACAGTAATAACAGCATTTATGCGGACTCTTACGACGAGATTATGGCAGAACTCTGGAAAGGTTACGACGGCTCTGGTGAGCCATACGGCTTGGTGAACCGCAAATTGGCGCGAAAGTTTGGTCGCCTGGGTGAGCCTAAAACCGACTCATCGATAGAGGGCTTCAACCCCTGCGCCGAAATAGGCCTTGCTGACGGTGAATCCTGCAATCTTGCAACAATTTTTCTCCCAAACGTAGAGTCAAAAAAACAACTTAATGAAATTTCCATCCTCCTGTACAAGGTGCAAAAACACATCACGACGATGTCTTATCCGTACGAAAAGACGACCAATATCGTGCAAAAAAACTCTCGGCTTGGGCAGTCGGTAACCGGTATTTTGCAGTGTTCCGAAGAGCAAATTTCCTGGTTGGACCACACCTATAAACACCTTGAGGAATTTGACGCGCAGTGGAGCAAGGAGCACGCTTTACCAAAATCGGTGCGCCTGACCACCGTCCAGCCTTCGGGAACATTGAGCCTCTTGCCCGGCGTCACCCCGGGGATTCATCCCGCATACGCGCGTTTTTACACGCGCCGTGTGCGTTTTGGTTCGTCTGACCCGCTTGTCGAAGCGTGCCGTAAGCGTGGGTACAAGGTTCAGTGGGATATCGGCCTGGATGGACGAGAAGACCATACTCGATATGTGGTCGATTTCCCCTGCAAATCGCCCGATGGCGCCATTTTGGCCGCGGAAATGACGGCAGTTCAACAACTCGAATGGGTCAAGAAAATGCAGGCAGCCTGGGCGGACAATGCCGTATCGGTCACCGTCTACTACAGGTTGGAAGAATTGCAAGAAATTAAAGATTGGTTGTCAGAAAATTACGATTCTTGCGTAAAGTCGGTCTCTTTCCTGTTGCATGCAAACCACAATTTTCCGCTTCCGCCCTATGAGGAAATTTCCGAGGAGGAGTACCTGAGGGCTTCGGCAAAAATCGACCTTTCACACCCCTTGGTTAATACATCGTTTGACGGCGAATTGCGAATTGACGATTGTGCGACCGGTGCCTGCCCTGTTAAATAAAAGTTTTATGGGCTGTAGTAAAGTAACTCCTTGTGAACCGGCAAATAACGCTTACCAGAAATTTTAATATTGGTTTTGTACCGCCGACCCCATCGACCAAGTATTTCAACAACATCGGTTTGGGAGAATTGGGCTCTAAACTAATAGCGCAAGCCAGTAGATATGGGTTTCCTATTGGTTACGCTCAGGAGCAAAACGGAAAATTAATTCAAAATATTTTTCCGTTGAAAACCACGGAGACGCTGCAAATTTCAACCTCTTCCAAAACCGAATTGGGTTTGCATACCGAGGCAGCGTTTCATCCTTATAAGCCATCGGCCGTTCTCCTCCTGTGCCTTCGCGGCGACCCAAAGGCCGTAACAACCTATGCTTACGTCGACGACATCGTAAAACATTTGAGCGAGCCCACTATCAAAGACTTGGGCCAGCCGTGGTATCTGACCTCAATTGACGAGAGTTTCCGTCAAAACGGCGAGCCTGATTTTGAAATTCCCTGCTCAATCCTGCGGAAAAAAGTCGTCCAGCAAAATTTTTCTTTTGAATTAACCTACGATGAAGTTTTGATGAAGCCCGTGAACGACCAGGCGGAGCACGCATTGGGCCACTTTAAAAACGCCGTCAAAAAATCGATGCGCGAAATCGTTCTGGCGTCTGGCGATTTATTGGTTTTAAACAATCGGACGACTATTCATGGTCGACGTCCATTTGAGGCTAAATATGATGGAACCGACAGGTGGCTTCAAAGAATTCTTGCCATTGACTCTGCCGTGCCAAGACAGCACAAAGTGGGTCACACAATCGTGACTAAATTTGGCGCAAAAGTTAAGGTTCGATAAATATACATTCGCCCGGACATTCTTCCGCGGCCTCGACTACGTCATCCAGCCTGTCGTCGGCGAAAGAGGCCGTGCCGGCGGCGCCTTCTGGGTTCCCTCGCGCTTTTGAAAATATCTTCCCATTCTCCTGCACGTACGCCAATCCATCCTCCAGCATGATGAATACATCGGGGGCTATTTCTACGCATAGACCATCGCCAGTACATAAATCTTGGTCAATCCAAACTTTCATTTTCCCAATACCATTGATTTGTAATTTCGGGGTCGTAAATATATTCCTGCGGATTTTCGGGGTCGTAAAAGTTCGGTTCGGTCATCATTTCTTTTTTTCTTTTTTGTTGACTAATTCTGATGGGATAGCGGCCAGCCTGCAATACCCGCCTGGCTCAATTTTGGCTTTTATGATTTTGCAGACATTTTCCGACTGATAATGAGCACAATGGGCGCAATAGACACCAATCTTGTAATTGTCGTTCTTGGCTTTTGGTACGTAGCCAACCCAAATACCGTTGGCGTCATTGTCGGCAAGTTTTCCAAACCTCAAGGCAATGGACTGCATCGCAGAAATAAATTCTTTTTCAGCAGGGGCGTAATACGGTGGTTGCTGTGACGTTGGGTCTTCCGTCTCGTGGTTTTTGTGGTCGTGGTCTTTTTCCTTTTTCTCAAAACGAAATCCCTTGATTTGCCCGTCGAACTTACCCCAGGTTGTTTCCATGTAAATCACTTTCCTTCAGTCAACAATTCTTCGTGCATTGCAAACTTTTTTACTTCCGCCCATCTGGCATCATATTTTAATTCGAACTCATCGAATTCCGATGAAATTTTACCACTTAGCCCGTATGCGCAAAGTTGTTGCACGAATGCGCGGAAAGATTCTGAGTCTGTTCTGAAAACAGGCGACAAAAGTGTGACCGGATTTTTAATTCGCACATATTCGGCGTCCACCATTGGCTGCATAAGCGTATAATTCGAATTTACTGCGCCCTGAAGAAGCACCTCTTCCGTGGTTCTTGTCTCCTCGCGTTTCTTTTTTCGAACTAGACCCGGCATGTTTATTTGTCTTCTTCCAGAAGGTCAATATCTATGGATTCTTCTTTGTTGTTTCGTCCAGTAGAAATCATGATGCCCGCGAGCGTCCCCGTGATAAAGGTGGCGACGCTGGACAGCACGCCGAAGAACATCTTGTCGTTTTCCGCTTGCACCCCTATCGGCTGCGTGACGAACACCAGCGCGTAGAGCACCCCGACCGTGGTTATCAGTAGCACAAACCCGAGAATGCACCCGACCACGAACTTCAGTCGTGCGTCAAGTTCGTCGGCCGTGAGACGCGGGCGGTTGCTGGGTTTGTTCATCATGGCGTTGTCGTCTCCGTCGGGTCAAAGCCCAATAGTGTTTTTGTACAGTTGCCGTCTACCTCGCAGATTGGTGGTTCGCATTCCTTGGTTCCCCAGTTTGCAGGGTCCTGGCACGAGTAGCGGTAAGAACCGTCGTAACCACAGGCCGAAACTGCAATCAACATGATTGGAAGCAGTTTGATTAATCGTGTTGACTCGTGCATGCACTGGCACCCATTAATTCGTTGCAAGGACAATCGTCCACGCACCGAGTTTCACAGCCGCAATGTGCACACTGGCACTCCGACTTTTCGTGGTTACTACGCATCACTCCGCCCAAGCGTCGCTGGAGCCTTTGCTTTTGCTGATGCTTTTTTGTCTACCTTGTTGAAAACTTCGTTTATCTCCGCGTTGCTCAACTTGCCGTCCTCGAGGAACGCCCTCGAAAGGCCTTCTACGACTACTGCAACCCCTGCAATTCCAGCCATGAATACGGCTTTAAGTACCGGAACACCAGCAATTGTTCCTGCACCGATAACACCAAGACCAGATGCGGCGAAAGTAGCAAGAATTCTAAGAAGTACATTTACGAACAGGTCCTTGTTTTTCATCAGACAAGTATCCCACACAAAATACAACAGCCCGGACTAGTCCGGGCCGTTGCATTTTGGTGTAAATGGATGTTTTTAAAAGCGTTGGACGAGATGTAACTCGAACCTATGCTTTAGGTTATTAGACAGCCTTACCAGTGTTCGTTGCTGCGTTACCAAGAACAAACGTAGTTGTCGTACCGTCGTTCTGGTAGGTGTTGGTGTTACCACCAGCGGCACTCGTCAGCACACCACCGTCGTGGCCACCACGGCGGAAGGTAAGCGAGTACTCGTTGGAGCCGGCACCATCAAGGTTGTACTGGTCCACGACCAGTGTTACTGTCAGGTTTGACCCCGCGACGGTCGTGCCCACAAGGGAGACGTCTACGGTGACGATTTCACCAGCGGCAAACGTGGTGTAGGCCTCTGTCGAAGAAAGGTTAATCGCTGAGTCGCTGAAAGCGGAAGCAGCAATTTCGAAATCACCCATTACGGTGTTGCCCTTCTTGATGTCGACGCGCAATGGTCCACCTGTTGGGGCGGTTGTAACTGCGCAAGCGCCACCAGCAAGACGGCCCTTGAACGGCATTACAAATGCGACTTCAGAAGACGCTGTAAGCGCGCCGGGGATGCCCGCGGAAATAGTCGATGGATAAGGATATGCAGTTGGCTGACTGGCCATATTAAATTCCTCCTATGGAATCGTTGTTGAATCAAAGAATAACATAGGACACTTACGCGCGTTGCAACTATTTATTACAACATCTGTACACATTCAAAAACATCAATAATTTAAGCCCAAAAACCTTGTTTTTTTTAATTATAAAGATTCTTGACAAAACCCACATTTGGCATCTGCCGTGCTTTTCCTTTTGCCGCAAGGTCAACCCATACGCCTTCTTCGTGATACCTGTCATCGCTCAAATCACCGTCGACCACCGAAAACCCCAGAAATGAGGCGAGAACTTTTCCATTCTTTTTCCTGTTGGTGACCAATGCGGCAGTTCCGCCCCTCGATACAAACGACTGCACTTTTGCCAACTCTGATTTTTCGTTCACGCTATATATGACCCTGTATTTCTCCCCGACCTTGCCGTTGCCCTGCAAAATGGCCGGGTTTTTGCTGTAATCGTAGATACAAACATTTGGCATTTTTGGATGGCCGTTCGAAAGGGTTGGGAGGATTGAATACCAGCGAAGGTCGCTATTCACGTTAAGCCGAACAAGAACCTTCTCGTTTTCGTCGGAGTGTTTTTTTATCTCGGAACCCAAAATCCTCAAAAAATCGTCAGGGTGTTTTGCGAGAAATTGGGTTTTGACGTTCCGGGCTTTTTGCACGCTTGAATACCTGCCGTTTCCGTTATCAAGTACGCAGACGCTCGTACAATGGCCTCGCCAGGCGCAGGTTTCAATTCCTGAAACATTTGCGTGCTGGATTGTCAGTCCGACCGTGTAGATTTTTGACTTTTTAAGTTTGTGTTGGACGTCCGGGAGGGTCAATAAATTTGCGTAAGAACCAAAACCATTGTTCATTCGAAAGGTTTTCCAGGACAATTTTGCGTCCTTTACGCCGACACCATCAACGCCCTCATTGAAGGCCGCATCGAGTTGTGCGCCTTTCGACTCCAGGAGGAATGAAAGAACCTGTCTTACTTCTGCTGTTTGAACTCCACCCACGTTTTATCACCAACTCCGTAATACTCTCTGGCGAAGCCAGCCTGAATAATGTCCGTGTTCAGGCACGCTGTGGTGGGGTTTTCGGTTTGTTCGGATGAATAAATCTTGGCAAGGATTCTTCCGTATTTATCGTTCTTGTCCGGGATGGTATTCACAAACACCCACTGGTGACGAGTCAGCCAATCACTAGTAAAAGACTTGGCCTTTAGGCCCAATTCTTTCTCGGCGAGGTCTTTTGTCCTTGATTCTGGAGTATTCACCCCGTAAAGGCGAACACGAATCTTGTGATGAATGTTGAATCCAAGGTCAATCATCAGGTCAATGGTGTCGCCGTCAACGACGCCAAGACTTTTTGCTCTATACCAAAATCTTTGCATTTAATTATTCTTTTTCTTCTTTGCGTTTTCATAACGCTCGAGCATTCTTCTTCCCTTGGCCGCAAGTGCTGCCGCATCCCCGGCATTCTGTGGCACCGGTTCACCCCATGCCGCTGCTGAAAGTGCGAGCCTTGTCGGGCGACCCTTTTCGTCCTTCATTGGACCGGATGGATTGGTGAAAAAACGCGTGAGGAATGAGCCCTTACGGCGCATCTTTTCTGGCGTGTCTGCGGCGCCCTTGACGCCCGGCTTTAAATTCGCGCCTTCTGTTTTTTTAAAATGGGCCCGACCGGCCGCGGTCAGACCACCCTTGGGGTCACGAAGTTTTTTTTTGACCGATTTGGTTTCTTCGTTGAAAAACGCTGATTTTTGCTGGCCTTCGGGGACACAGTTCGGCACCATTTTGCCCCTTTTACCCTTCTTCATACCCACCTGTACATACCCGTCCCAGCAGGGCGCAACTTTCAATTCAATGTCTTCTGGCTCGCCATCCTTGAAAAGTCGGAAACGACGCCTCTTTTTTCTCCTTCTGTTTGTCAGGGCTCGTCTTGCAAAAGCGAATCCGACGTCAAAAAGAACCTTGAGTTCTTCTGCGGACTCTTCATCCATATTCTCTCGGTAGAGGTCGTCGAATTTTTCGTCGCTCAAATCCTCGAGCAGTACAACGGTTTTTGTTTCATTTATTCCGAGTTCTATTCCGTGCGATTCGTATTCATCTTCGATTTCGGCTTGCTTGTAGGCGGCCGACGCACAGTCCCCCTTGCATTCAGGGCAGGCTTCCGTGACCATTTCACCACTGGCCTTGCACATAAAACCGTCGCCTTTTGAGTCGGTCATCTCTTCTTCGGGCTTGTCTGTGCCCTTTTTAGGCTTGCCATCAAAATCAACACTGTGGGCGCCGCCACCAGCGAGCATTATTTTGCTGTCAATTTCAGCCCGGTCCGAGATGTCGTCGACGACAGCAATCTTAAGCCCGTATTTGCCGACAAAATTTTCTAACTCATTGTTGTTTGTGTTCATGACAATCCATATATTTCGGCAATTTTGTCTAATTTTTCTTTATTCTTTTTAACATAATCATCAAAATTGTATTTTTTCATGGCTGCAGATAATTTGTCTTTGTCTGCGAAGAATTTCAACGACTCCTTATCTTCTTCCGCAGAAAAAGGCCTCATGTTAAGTTTCTTGGCTAAACGTTCAAGTTGGTCCACTATGAGCGGCTTCGGATTTTCTTTAAGCCACAGGTCCAACTGGGCTTTGCTTTGAACTTTTTTGTCCGATTCCGACATGTTTTCAACATTTTTTTCTATTTTAAGAAGAGCCAACGCCTTGGACTCCTGCCAAAAATGGGCCTCGAGTAGTGGATTTTTACCGGACCAAAACTTTCTTGCCCGTTCCATTTTTTCTTCGATTGGCATCGAGTCGCCGACAAATTGCATGTTATTTACGTCCTTTTTTGAACGAATCTTTTGGCGCGATTCCGAAGAGCCCGTTTATCCATTTTTCCAAACTTTCAGGCTTTGCCTTTGTGTTGAGGGCGTATCGTCCGAATTCACTTTTAAAATTTGGATTTTTAAACATAAACAATGATACTCCGGTTTGTTTTAGTTCTCCAGCATCAAATCAGAAAACACCTGTCTCATTTCGTCAAGGTTTTCTTTTTGGGAATAATGGAAAGTCAATGCCAGAATTGCGTCGTCGCGGTTCGCTTCGCCGTCGGATAAAAGTGTTGCCAAAAATTGCGCTTCTTTCAATTGTTCCGGGTCGGCGTCAAGAAAAGAATCGCGCATCACGGCACGTTCGGCAGAAGTAAGTTTTTGCATAGTCGCAAGTGCGAGTATAAAGCATTACCCCCACCATCACCGAACAGGTCGGCTTTGGTGGGGGTACTACTTAATTAGTGTTGGCCTTTATCAGGCTGGTGCGTTGTCGAACGAGACACGTACAAACGACTCTGGGCGCTTGACGGCCAGCGCAAGGCGCTGTTCGGCAAGAATCACAATCGCGTTGCGGATAAAGAAGTCCGCGTGTTGCTCGCTGATTCGGATGTTCGCCTGCTCGCGGTCGTAGAGTTGTGCACCCTGACCGAACGAACCGACAAGGGCCGTGCCTTCCGGCATGGCGACCGACTCGACCAATGGCGTTCTCCACACTCGTGGCTCGCCACCAAGGGCAACCGACGTGGCAATTCGATATTGCCCGTTGGCGTCCTTGTCAAGTTCAATCTGCTCCCAGTCATTCGGATGAATGACGATTCCCGACGGCTCGTAGTAGGCAAGCAGCGACAAGGTGAGCGCACGGCGCAAAGCATCTGCGCGTGAGTCCTTTGTTGCGGCTGCGGCGCCTGCGGCGGCTGCTGGGCCTGACGACCAGTTGTAGGTCTGGATTCCTGGGGTCTTCAACACGCCGAGAAGGTTCTCGCCCGTGCCGTCGCCCGTAAGAATTTGAGCATCTTCCTGCAAACGCAGACCGTACATCAACTCGTTGTCAATGATGCCACGTAGTTGCGGCTCATCAGCAAGAACGTTGCGGTGAGCGGCTTCCCAGTGGGCCATTGTCTTGACCGAAGTCTGCGCACCCTCGAAGGTCATGCTGGACTGCGGCTTGATGCCGAATTGATTGCCAACGCGCTCCGCAACCATCGCGGCGTTGTTAACAAAGCCGGTCTGACGGAAGTACTCGATGACTGTTGAAGTCGTCGAGCGTGCTGGGAAGAGGTCACGAACCCTCTTCGTTCGCTTCGCTGGGGTAATCATCGGGTCACGCTGCACAGTACCGAACACTGCGTTGGCGTTGTTGCCCATAGTGCCGGTTGGAAGCGTGGTGTACACGTCCTTAACTTGGATGGAGCCGTTGTACTGGAACGGAGCCGACATGTTGGCGCCATTACGGCCATTGGCCAATGACTTGAACTCTGGCGACGAGAGGAATGCCTCGCCGATGGAGCGTGTCTCGGTTTGTGTGAACTGTTGTGCCTGAGCAGCGGCTGCCTGAGCGACCGACTCCTTGGCCTGTGAACCGCCCCACGACTCGACTTCGCTCATTGCCTCAAGGCCACCGATGAGTGACTTGATTTCGCGAATATCGGCCATGTTTTTGTCAAACTGCGTCTTCTGGGCAGCGGAAACGACCACTACACCATCTTCAACGCGGAATGAATCGGCGATTGCTTTGTTATCTGACATTTTGGAACGAAGTGCATCTTGCAATTCATTCAGTCTTGCTGTATCTTGCGACATTTTTTTTACCTTTTTTGAGTATTGGATGTTGATTAATTTGCTCAGGTAAGCACCCAGCACTTATCTATCAACAATACTCATTATTTTGCGTTTGTAGTGGAACTAATCAACAAAACTTGACATAAAAAAGTTTGTAAATAGAAATTTTACTTTTGCGGAAAATTTCGCTTGAACCATGAAAGATTCGAATCGCCACCCCTGCCACCGCCGGATTGTTCTGACCATCTCTTGAACGCGGGTTCATCTATTGCACGGAAAACTCCGTCTTCTATTTTTGCGATAACCCTTGGTGCGGCACCTTCCGGAACATCCATGTCCCAGATGTACATGTCTTGGATTTCATTCTTGTTTAAGTGGTTTGTTAACCACCCATACATTTGTTGACCCTTCAGCCTGATTTGGTCGATGGGTAATTGACGCCCGCCCTTGGCGTTTCGGGCAGCCAAACGCGCCTCTGCTTTGTCGTATGGCAAAAACGGGATATGAACAACTTTTTTATAACTTGGGTCGCTGGTCGTTTTGTATTCATATAGCCGATAACCCGTGCCCTCGGTAACGATGTCCATTCCTTCTTTTGCGGCAGACTCGACCGTTTTTGTTGCGCTACGAGCGGATTCTCTATGGACGGAAACAGAACCTTTGCCGCCGTCATATCCGATAATTCCTTGTTTAATAAAATCTGGGTCAATATGGGCGGCGTCGGAATCGGGTGGCATGAGCCCGTTTTTCACCAAATAATCGGTAAGCGTTGATTTGCCGACGGCCCCCGGGCCGACGACATGATAATGGACCCGTGTGCCAGGTTTTTTGTTTCTGCGGTCTTGCCGTACCCTATCGAGAATTATTTGACCCATTCTTCTCGCCCCAACGTTTGACAAATTAGTGGCGTTTGGTGTAGTCGAAGAACTCAATCCTCTCTTTTCTGGACCATATTTTGAATAGAAGTTCAAAATGCGCTGCCACTCCACGTCGGTA
>Ga0194134_10006042_pt1 | contig 11096 bp, 13 predicted proteins | sample TA2KigOff0mmetaG_FD_148602 | JGI IMG/M metagenome (GOLD analysis project Ga0194134, IMG submission 148602) | Freshwater microbial communities from Lake Tanganyika, Tanzania - TA2015056 Kigoma Offshore 0m | ecosystem: Environmental > Aquatic > Freshwater > Lake | place: Tanzania: Lake Tanganyika... | reverse complement strand
AGGGCGGCGCGCAGGCGCCTTTCAGCGACGAAGGCGCAGGCACCGAACAGCAGCAGCGCGAGCAGCGGCACGGCGACGAGGGGGCCGGCGATGAGGTGGACGAGCAGGAGGAAGAGCAGCGCGAAGGGAAGGTCCACGAACACGACGGGCCCGTGGTTCGCGTAGAAGTCGCGCAACTGGTCGACCGCCGCGAGCCGGTCGAGGCTGACGCCCACGGGCGCCATGTCGGTGATCGACTGGTCGGCATGGAGGAGGCGCTCGACCGCCGCGTTGCCGACGCGGAACTCGTAGCGCGCGCCGGCCCATCCGGCGATCGCGGCGCGCGCGGTGCGCAGCAGCGCATCGAGCGCGAAGGCGAGGCCGAGGCCGACGACAAGAAGCGCGAGCGTGTCCACCGACTGGTTGGGGATGACGCGGTCGTAGACCTGCAGCAGCACGACGGGAAGCGCGAGGGAGAGCAGGTTTATGACGATGGTCGCCGACAGCACCGGCGGCGACAGGATGAGGCGCAAGCCTTCGCGCGCGGGCCTGTCGACGGGCCGACGACCGCGCGCGCGCCGACGCGACATGACGCGCGACGCCGTCACGATGCGAGCCCCGCCGCGGTCGCCATGCGACCGCCGGACGCCGGGATCCTATGCCGGTCCATCGACCACAGGGTCCACGAACGCACTTGATATTTGGTTAACGAGACGCCGATCCGACAGAAAACAAGGCGAATTCGGGCCGTGGCTGCCTCGCGATCCAGCTATCCCGGGCAGCGCTTCCAGGCCTGAAAGCTCCGGCCATCGGCGACGCGGCCGTCGAGGACGACGCCCGCGGAGGCGAGTTCGCCATCCTTGACCATGCGCCATCGCAGTTCCTGCCGGGGTGTCCCTTCCATGCGCACGACGATCACGTCGCCGTCGCGCTCGTAGCCGGGCTTTCGCCAGCCGCCGAGCGGATTGTTGCCGACCAGTAGTCCCGCGCGCTCGGCCGAGAACGACCACACGTAGCGATTGTCCTGACAATCGCCCGGATCGACCGCCCAGCGACCGGCAAGCGCCTCCGACGGGCCTGGCTCCGCCGCCTGCTGCGCCGCCACCGCCGATGTCCCCGTGACGAAGGCGAGGATCAGCAGGAAGGTGAACGCCGGGCGCCGGGGATCGGCTATCCTATCCGCCTGTTCATCCATGGCGCGGACCGCGTTCCGCCCCGGTTCCCGCATGCACCCAGCCCGCTCCATCGCCGCAGCCCTCCTCGCCTTCACGCTGGCCGCGCCGACGGGCGCGGTCGAGAACCAGCAGCCGACGCCACTGCCGGACGTGGCGCTGGCCGACGCGGCGCGCGCTCGTCCATTCCCGCAGGTCTTCGGCGCCAGCGAGACGGCCGGCAGCAGCCTCGCCGCCTTCCGGCGCTGGGGCGGCGTGCTCGAGCGCAGCATCCACGAGTGGATCGGCTACGGCGACCCCTGCTCCGCCAGGCTGTCCGGGAAATGCACGACCGGCGAATGGCGCCAGCTCGTGGCGCGCCTGTCCAACAAGCCCCGTCGCGAGCGCATCGACCGGGTCAACGCGTTCTTCAACCGCATCCCCTACGTCGTCGACGCGTCGAACTGGGGCATCGCCGACTACTGGGCGACGCCGCTGCAGTTCATGTCGCGCGCGGGCGACTGCGAGGACTACGCGATCGCCAAGTACGTGACGCTGCGCCAGCTCGGCTTCTCCAGCGACGAGATGCGCATCGTCGTGCTCGACGACACCAACCTGCGCGTCCCCCACGCGATCCTCGCTATCGCGGACGGCGACCGGCTGCTGGTGCTGGACAACCAGATCCCGGAAGTCGTCGATTCGAAGCGCATCCTGCATTACAAGGCCATCTACTCGATCAACGAGAACCGCTGGTGGCTGCACAAGAAGTGACGCCGGGCCTCAGATCACCAGCCCTCCATTGACGTGCAACGCCTGCCCCGTGACATAGGCAGCCGCGGGCGAGCACAGGAAGCTGATCGCGGCCGCCACCTCCTCGGGCTTCCCGACCCGGCCGAGCGGGATCCGCGCGAGGCTCGCGCGCCACTGCTCCGGCGTCATCGCGCTCACGGTACCGGAGTCCTTGGCGATCGCGCCGGGCACGACGCAATTCACGGTGATGCATTGCGGCGCCAGCTCGATCGCCAGCGCCCGCACCATGCCCTCGAGCCCACCCTTGGCGGCGGCCGAGGCGAGGAAGACCGGCGCGTCGGCGCGGAAGCTGTGCGCGACGAACGACCCGACCGCGACGACGCGCGGCTCGGTGCCGGCGGCCAGCGGCGCGCGCGCCGCGCGGGCCAGCCGCAGGAAGCCGGTACCGATGACGCGAAGCGATTCCTCGAAGCGTTCGGGCGAAAGGTCGTCGAGCCTGGTCCGGTCGGCATAGCCGGCATTCGCGACCAGGACGTCCAGCCCGCCGAAGCGATCGATGGCGGTGGCGACCAGAGCCTCGGCCGTGCCGGGCTCTGCGAGGTCGCCCACGGCGACGACCGCCTCGGCGCCGCGCGCGCGCAACTCGTCGGCGACGCGATCGGCGCCCGCGCGGTTGGAGCGGGCATGCACGACGAAAGCGGTGCCCGGGCCTGCGAGCAGCCTGCAGGTCGCGGCGCCTATCCCGCTCGATGATCCCGTGACGAGATGTCGTCGCATGCGTCCGGCCCTCCTGGCGCCACGCGGCCGGGCGAAGGCGCCGTCCCGTGCGACCGTCGCCAGATTGCGACGGACCTGGCCAGGGCCGATAGGCCTTTCCGTTTCCTCTTCCGCGCGCCGGCCGGCTGTCCCTGGTCCCGGCTGCCGGACTCGAACCGGCACGGCCATGGGCCTTTGAATTTTAAGTTCAATGCGTCTACCGATTCCGCCAAGCCGGGGACGGGACGGGGCGACACTAGATCGCGGCGCTGGCCGCGTCCAAGGCGGCCTCAGTCGAGGCCGATCGCCTCGGAGACGTCCGCGCCATCGAGGCACATGCCCTCGATGCGCGCGCCGGAAAAGGAGGCGCGTCGCAGCTGCGCGCCGGAGAAGTCCGCGCCGCGCAGGTCGGCGCCGGCGAAGCTCGCGCCGTTGAGCCGTGCGCCGCGCAGCAGGCATCCCTGAAGCATCGCGCCGTCGAAGCGCGCGCGCTCCACGCGCGACGGCACGCGCCGACCGCCATGGTCGACCAGGTCGAGCGGAGAGAGATCGGCGTCGGAGAGGTCGGCGCCGGACAGCGTGGCGCGGGAGAGGTTCACCCCGCGCATGTCGGCCTTGACGAGCCGCACGCCGCGCAGGTCGGCATGCGACAGGTCGCACATCGCCAGCTGCGCGCCGGCGAGGTCGGAATCGCGAAGCACGACATGTGCCATGAGCGCCGCGCCGAGTTCCGCGCCCCGCAGCTCCCGGCGCAGCAGCACGGCGCGCGACAGGTCCGCGCGCGCGCCGTCGCGCCCGCCGCTTTGCATCCAGTCGCGATGCGCGGCGAGGATCTCCGGCAGGCGCGCGATGAGGGCCTCGTCGCTGCGCGCGAGGTTCGTGTCGCGCAGCTCGGCGGCCTCGTAGGCCTCCGCGTCGACGATCGCGCCGGAGAGGTTGGCGCCCTTGAAGTTGGCGCCCGCGAAGACGACGCCGCTCAGGTTGGCCTCGCGCAGCGACGCGCCGGAGAAGTCCCCGCCGGCCAGGTCCGCGCCGGAGAGGATCGCGCCGGACAGGACCGCGTTGCGCATGTCAGCCCTGGCGAGGCTAGTGCCACGCAGGTCCGCGTCGGTCAGGTCTGTCTGCAGCGCCATGACGCTGGCGAGGCGCGCGTTCATGACCCGGGCGCGATGCATGGTCGCGCGGGTGAGCTCGGTCGGCGCCGGGGGCAGCTGCGTCGCCGGGCTGCCCGCGCCGCCGCGCAGTATGGCCGCCTCGCGCATGTCAGCGTCGACGAGGATGGCATCGGCGAGGTCGGCGCCACGCAGGCAGGCAGCGCGCAGGTCGGCGCCGGTCAGGTCGGCGCCATCGAGGCGCGCCATGCGAAGATCGGCGCCGGTCAGGTCGGCGCCGGAGAGGCGCGCCTGCCCCAGCCGCCCATACGCGAAGCGCGCGCCGGCGAGGCGCGCGTGGCGCAGGTCGATCCCCGTGAGGTCGAGTTCGCCCAGATCGGCATGCGAAAGGTCGGCGCGCTCGCCATGGGAGTCGCCGCGCAGGAAGCGCTGGTGCATGTCGACCTGGCGCGCGAGCTGGCCCGGCGTCAACCGCCTCCAGCCCGTCCTGCGCTCCTCCGGCTGCATTCCCATCCGCGATGTTCCTGTCCGCAATCCGGTGGCTGTGGGCGCCACCCATCTCCTGAGTTTGCGCGGGCCGACGTTAAAGGGACGTTAAGGCCCGGGCTCATGGGGTGGTCCTCGCTCGGCTGCCCGCCGAGGCGAAGCATCATCTCCCGCACCTGCCCGGCCGCCGTGGCCAGGCTGGCAGCGTCGATCCCGCGCAGCACGATCGCGGCACCCGCCTTGCCCATGCGCATGTACGGGTAGCTGCCGATCTCGATGTCCCCATGCGCCGCCTGGATGTCGGCCAGCCCGGCGGCCATCAGTCCCTCCGGAAGGTCGCAATTCAGCGTGCGGGACAGCATCGGCGGGCCTCCGGCGAGTTGCCCGCGCAGGCCCGCGAACATCGCCTGCATGATGGCGGGCACCCCGGCCATCACGTGCACGTTGCCGATCCGGAACCCCGGCGCCTTGCTGACCGGGTTGTCTATGAGCTCCGCGCCCTCGGGGATATTGGCCATGCGCAGCCTCGCCTCGTTCAGGTCGGCGGGTTTGGCGTAGTGGGCGGCAAGGCGGCGGACGGCCTCGGGATTGCGCGCCAGTGGCACCCCGAAGGCGCGGGCGACACAGGCCGAAGTGATGTCGTCATGCGTCGGACCTATACCTCCGGTTGTAAATACATAGTTGTATTTCGCCCTGAGGGCATCGAGCGCCGCGACGATCTCCGCCTCGACGTCCGGCACTACGCGCGCCTCGCGCAGCCGGATCCCGATCTTCCCGAGTTCGGTCGCCAGCCACTGGGTATTGGTGTCGCGCGTCCGGCCCGAGAGGATCTCGTTGCCGACCACGAGCACCGCCGCCGTCACCGTCCCCGCTTCCATGCCACCCGCGTCCCCGTTGTCCGCCATCGCGCGATCATAGACCCTGCGACGCATGACGCCAGAACCCCGGAGCCGCAGGCCATGGTCGCTCATCTGAGGTTGCGCACGCGCGTTGCGGTCGCCGACGCACTGCGCGCCGGCGGCGGCGCGGCCGCGCGTGCGCGCGCCGCCCATCGCGCCGCCTGCGACGCCTTCGGGACCGCATGGGAGGCCGCGCGTGCCGACGTCGAGCGCCAGGGGCCGATCGCCTGCGCGGCGGGCTGCTCGGCCTGCTGCCACCAGCATGTCGCGGTCTCCGCGATCGAGGCCGTCGCGGTGGCCGACGCGATCACAGGCACGCAGCTGGAGGCGCGCGTGCGCGCAGCCGATGCGGCGATGGGGACGCTCGACGCGCCGGCCCGTCGACGCGCGCGCATCCCCTGCCCCTTCCTCGACGCGGACGGCAGCTGCGCGATCCACCTCGCGCGGCCGCTTCGCTGCCGCGGCGTGCATGGACGCGACGCAGCGATCTGCCGCGCGCAGACCGACGATCCCGACGCGGCCGATGCCGAGCGCAGGACGCGCAGCGGCGAGCACCCCGCCTTCCCGCTCGCGCCGGTGCGCCTCGCCGACGCCGTCCTCGCTGGGCTCGCCGAGGCGGGCGCCGAGCGGGGAATCGCCGACGACACGCTCGAGCTGGTCCGCGCCGTCGCGCTCCTGCTCGAGGAGCCCGGGCGAGCGGAGGCGACGATGGCAGGCGCCGACGACCTCGCGGCGGCGCGCCTCGACGTGGCGCGTCGCCCGCCGGTGGCGAGCGCCTGAGCGCGCCTCTATATTCGCGCGCATGATGGAAGACGCGACGATCGGCTACGTCGAGGCCGACACCGACGGACAACGGGTCAAGCTGCACGCCGAGCCGCATTTCGAGGCCATGCGGCGCGCCGGCCGCCTCGCCGCCGAGACCCTCGACATGATCGGCCCGCACGTGCGCGCGGGCGTCTCGACCGGCGACCTGGACCGCATCTGTCACGACTACATCGTCGAGCGCGGCGCGATCCCCGCGCCGCTCGGCTATCGCGGCTTCCCGAAGTCTATCTGCACCTCGGTCAACCACGTCGTCTGCCACGGCATCCCCGGCGACAAGCGCCTGGTCGACGGCGACATCCTCAACATCGACGTGACCGTGATCGTCGACGGCTGGCACGGCGACACCAGCCGCATGTTCCATGTCGGCGACGTCGGCGTGCGGGCGCGCCGCCTCTGCGACGTCACCTACGAGGCGATGATGGCGGGCATCGACGTCGTCCGCCCCGGCGCGACGCTCGGCGACGTCGCGCGCGCCATCCAGGGACATGCCGAGGGCAACAGGTTCTCGGTCGTGCGCGATTTCTGCGGCCACGGCCTCGGCCGCGTCTTCCACGACGCGCCCTCGGTCCTGCACTACCACGACCGCCAGAACCCGCTGATGTCGATGGTGCTGCGCCCCGGCATGTTCTTCACCATCGAGCCGATGATCAACGCGGGCGACTGGCGCGTGAAGCTGCTGAGCGACGGCTGGACGGCGGTCACGCGCGACCGCTCGCTCTCCGCCCAGTTCGAGCACTCGATCGGCGTCACGGAGACGGGCTTCGAGGTCTTCACCGCCTCCCCCGCCGGGCTACACCGTCCGCCCTATACGGCCTAAGCCGGCCACCGCGCCTATCCTCGCCCCCGGAGGGGCGATGGACATCGACGACGCAGGGCCGGACGCGCCGCAGGCCGCGCCGGGACAATCCGGCATGGGCGACGTCGCCGGCCATCGCGCACGGCTGCGCGAGCGCTTCCGGCGTGGCGACGGCGCGGCGCTCGGGGACCAGGACCTGCTCGAGGCGCTTCTCTTCGTCATCCCGCGGCGGGACGTGAGGCCGATCGCGCGCGCGCTGGTCGCGCGCTTCGGCAGCTTCGCGGGCGCCATCTCGGCGCCGCGCGCCGCGCTGCGGGGCATCCCGGGCCTCGGCGAGACGGCGATCGACGCGCTCAAGCTCTCCCGCGAGGCGGCGCTTCGCCTCGCGCGCGAGGAGGTGATGGACCGCCCGGTCCTCTCGTCCTGGGACAAGGTGCTGGCCTATGCGCGCGCGGAGCTGGCGCACGGCGACACCGAGCGCTTCTTCGTCATGTTCCTCGACCGTCGCAACGCGCTGATCGCGGCGGAGGAACGCGGGCGCGGCACGGTCGACCACGCGCCGGTCTACCCGCGCGAGGTCGTGCGCCGCGCGCTGGAGCTCGGCGCGTGCGCGCTGATCCTGCTCCACAACCATCCGTCCGGCGACACGACGCCGTCGCGCGCGGACATCGACATGACGCGCGACGTCGCGCGGGCCTGCGCGGCGGTCGGCATCGGCGTGCACGACCACATCGTCGTCGGCCGCGGCGGCCATGCGAGCCTGCGCGCCCTCGGCTTGATGTGACGGCGGCATGGCGTATGCTCCGCGCGATCCTGCAGGAAGGCGCGGAGGCGGCATGCAACACGGCAAGGACCACGGCCGGGAGGACGCGCACGCGGAGGATCCGCCGGTCGCCGCGCGCGTCAAGGCGCTGGAGGCGATCCTGCTCGAGAAGGGCCTCGTCGATCGCGCGGCGCTCGACGCCTATGTCGACACCTACGAGAACAAGGTCGGGCCACGCAACGGCGCGCGGGTCGTCGCGAAGGCCTGGACCGACCCGGCCTATCTCGACTGGCTTCGGCGCGACGCCAGCGCGGCCATCGCCTCGCACGGCTACGTGGGTCGCCAGGGCGAGCACATGCGTGTCGTCGAGAACGGGCCGGGCCTGCACAACCTCGTCGTCTGCACGCTCTGCTCCTGCTACCCGTGGCCGGTGCTCGGCCTGCCGCCCGCCTGGTACAAGTCGGCGCCCTATCGCTCGCGCGCGGTCATCGACCCGCGCGGCGTGATGCGCGAGTTCGGCCTCGAACTCGGCGAGGACATCGAGGTCCGAGTCTGGGACTCGACCGCGGAGATCCGCTACCTCGTGCTGCCGGAGCGTCCCGCCGGCACGGAGGGCTGGAGCGAGGAGCGCCTCGCCGCCCTCGTGACCCGCGACGCGATGATCGGCGTCACGAAGGCGCTGTCGCCATGAATGGCGGGCACGACCTCGGCGGCATGCATGGCCTCGGGCCCGTGGCGCCCGAGCGCGACGAGCCCGTCTTCCACGCCGACTGGGAGCGCCGCGCCTTCGCGCTCACGCTCGCGATGGGCGCGCATGGCCGCTGGCACCTGGACCGCTCGCGCTTCGTGCGCGAGGACCGGCATCCGGTCGACTACCTCTCCTCGAGCTACTACGAGCTCTGGGTGAAGGCGCTGGAGCGCCTCGCCGGCGAGGAAGGCTTCCTCGTGCCCGGTGAGGTCGAGGCGGGTCGCGCCCTCGCCACGCCGCCCGCCCATGCGAAGCCGGCCGTGCGCGTGGAGGACGTGCCACGCATCCTCGCGCGCGGCGGCCCGAGCGAACGCCCGGTCACGACGCCCGCGCGCTTCGCGCCCGGCGACCATGTGCGCGTGAAGGTCTTCTCGCCGGCCGGCCATACGCGCGCGCCGCGCTATTGCCGCGGACGCTTCGGCACCATCGTGGCGCTGCATGGCGGCCATGTCTTCCCCGACAGCAACGCCGCGGGCCGCGGCGAGGATCCCAGCCACCTCTACTCCGTGCGCTTCGACGCGCGCGAACTCTGGGGCGCGGACGCGCCTCGGCGCGACGCGGTCTTCATCGACCTCTGGGAGCCCTATCTCGAGGCGGCGCCGTGAGCCTTCCGCCCCTCGAGACCCTGTCGCGCATCCCGCGCGACGCCGAGGGCCACGTCTTCCGCGAGCCCTGGGAGGCGGAGGCCTTCGCGCTCGCGGTCGCGCTCCACCGCGCGGGAACCTTCACCTGGACCGAGTGGGCCGCCGCTCTGGCGGATGAGATCGCCGGCGCGAAGGCGGCTGGCGATCCCGACCTCGGCGACACCTACTACCGGCACTGGCTGGCGGCGCTGGAGAAGCTCGTCGCCCGCGCGCGGCTCGCGACGCCGGGCGAGATCTCCACGCGCGCCGCGGCGATCGAGCGCGCCCGCGCGCGCGACCATGGCCACGATCACGATCACGACCATAATCACGAGCATGGAGATGACCACGACAACCACCGCGGGCACGGCCACGGGCCTTCCTCCCCACGCATGACGAAAGGCGACAGCACGTGATCCTCCGCTACAGCCGCCCCGAGATGGCCGCCATCTGGGAGCCAGAGAACCGTTTTCGCATCTGGTTCGAGATCGAGGCCCATGCCTGCGACGCGCAGGCCGCGCTCGGCATCATCCCGAAGAGCGCCGCGCGCGAGGTCTGGCGGAAGGGCAAGTGGGAGATCGATCGCATCGACGCGATCGAGCGCGAGACCAAGCACGACGTCATCGCCTTCCTGACCAACCTCGCCGAGCATGTCGGGCCGGCGGCGCGCTTCGTGCACCAGGGCATGACGTCGTCGGACGTGCTCGACACGTGCCTCGCGGTGCAGCTCGACCAGGCCTCGGCGCTCCTGCTCGCCGCGATCGACCGGCTTCTCGCGGCGCTCGAGGCGCGCGCGAAGGAGCACAAGATGACCCCGACGATCGGGCGCAGCCACGGCATCCATGCCGAGCCCGTGACCTTCGGGCTCAAGCTCGCGGGCTACTGGGCGGAGTTCGCGCGCAACCGCGCGCGCCTCGAGGCCGCGCGGCGCGAGGTCGCGACCTGCGCCATCTCGGGCGCGGTCGGCAACTTCGCGCATGTCGATCCGCGCGTGGAGGCGCATGTCGCGCGCAAGCTCGGCCTCGCGGTCGAGCCCGTGTCGACGCAGGTGATCCCGCGCGACCGCCACGCGATGTTCTTCGCGACGCTTGGCGTGGTCGCGTCCTCGCTCGAGCGCCTCGCCGTCGAGATACGCCATCTCCAGCGCACCGAACTGCGCGAGGCGGAGGAGTTCTTCTCCGCCGGGCAGAAGGGCTCGTCGGCCATGCCGCACAAGCGCAACCCGGTCCTGTCGGAGAACATCACCGGCCTGGCGCGCCTCGTGCGCGGCATGGCGATCCCGGCGATGGAGAACGTCGCGCTGTGGCACGAGCGCGACATCTCGCATTCCTCGGTGGAACGCGTGATCGCTCCCGACGCGACGATCGCGCTGGACTTCGCCCTGCACCGCGCTGCGGGCATGATCGAGAAGCTTGTCGTGTACCCGGAGATGATGCAGCGGAACCTGGACGCGCTTGGCGGCTTGGTGCATTCGCAGCGCGTGCTTCTCGCGCTCACCCAGGCCGGCGTGAGCCGCGAGGATGCCTATCGCATCGTCCAGTCCAACGCGATGGCCACCTGGCGCGAGGGCGGGTCGTTCAAGGACCGGCTGCTCGCCGATCCCGTGGTCGGCAGGTTCCTGGAGAAGCGCGAGGTCGAGGCGATGTTCGACCTTGCGCACCACTTCAGGCGGGTGGACGCGATCTTCCGCCGGGTCTTCGCCGCGAGGCCGAAGGCGAAGCGCCCGGCGCGGCGCCGCGTCAGGCCTGCTTGAGGATCTGCTCCTTGGCGGTGGCGAGGAGCTTCTCCATCTCGGCGCGGACGACGCCTTCGCCGACGGAGAGGCCCTTGGCCTTGAGGTCGCCGGCGACCTTCTGCAGGACGTCGTCGTCGCCGGGCTTCTCGAAGTCGGCCATCACGACGCTCTTGGCGTAGGCCTCGAGGTCCGCGCCCGCGAGGCCCATCTGCCTGCCGGCCCACTCGCCGAGCAGCCTGTTGCGCCGCGCGTTGACTTTGAACTTGAGCTCCTGGTCGTGCTTGTACTGGTTCTCGAAGGCTTTCTGGCGATCGTCGAAGCCCGTCATGGCGGCACCGTTCCTCGTCTAGTGGCGTTGCGCGGTATATAGCGGCGGCTGCGCCGCTCCGCCATATGCTGGCCACCGGAAACGCGAATGTGCACCCTCGTCCTCCACCGCCGCCCGGGACATCCCTTGCCCCTCGCCGTCGCGG
>Ga0194134_10006039_pt1 | contig 11097 bp, 12 predicted proteins | sample TA2KigOff0mmetaG_FD_148602 | JGI IMG/M metagenome (GOLD analysis project Ga0194134, IMG submission 148602) | Freshwater microbial communities from Lake Tanganyika, Tanzania - TA2015056 Kigoma Offshore 0m | ecosystem: Environmental > Aquatic > Freshwater > Lake | place: Tanzania: Lake Tanganyika... | reverse complement strand
TACTTTAATACTTCCAAAATTTTCGAGGTAGTTTTTTTTATCAAAACAATGAATTACTGGAAATTTTGGATCTAACCCGTTTTTCTGAAGGAACCTCACCCGATTGATTGAATACTGATGTAGAATAAAATTTGTCTTACGGCTTAAATGGAACATATCGAATATAATTAAAATGAACATACACGGGGTTTGATAAAAATAAAGGTACTCTTCTTCAGTAAAATCCTTTGTGATATTGTTCACAATATTTGAGTATTGATTGGTAAAGTAAAGGATCTCATATTCATCGGTATTCCTCGGTCCATTGGTAATGTACTCGAGAATATAATTTTCAAATATCTCTTTCGTTATTTTTGGGCGCTTTCTCATACTATTCTTTCAGTATAAATATCTTAAAATGAAAAATGTTACGATTTAAATTAAATCACGTTAAGAATGCATGAGATACTTACTTTCAATTTGTTTACTTTTTACCGTATATAATTTTTACGGGCAAAGAAAATATGACTTTGATGTTCCTCTTCAGGCAAAATCGAATGAGGGTGTATATGAATGGTTCATCGAACAGTTAGATGATACTTGTGACTCAATTGTAAATGAATTATTCAGTTCTATTGGAGTTAATACAGATAGTATCCAATGGATGTATCCTACTGACTTATTCGATATTTGTCACGAAAAGGGTTGGGACTACTACTCTCGAAAAGTTTATTTTGTGAACGATAGAGATAAACAAATTGAATGTATGCAAAAAAATATTAGTGAAAATAAATTACCACACAGTTTGTTTAATCTATCTTATTTCTACAAAGATGGTATAACAACTTTGGTTCTAGTTGAATATTATTAATTCTATCGTGAAATGAAATTTATCACCTCCATTTTCCTTCTGATCTCTGCACCTTTTTCTCATAGTCAGAATATTGATACTGATGAACAGGCAATTTTTTGGACTGGATATCCTGTGATATGTTATCCACCTTTGGATTATGATTTCTCTGATAAATCGAATAAAGGAAAAGTAAATGATAAGGGTTTTATTATACAATGTTATATCCCGTTGAGATACCGTTCAACAGTGTTACCAAACATCAGGCACCCAAGGAGGAACAGAGATGAAGTCGGTATTCCACAGAAAAACACTTATTACTACAAAGTTAACTTTAAAAAAAAGATAATTCAACTTTTTGATTGTGAGACACTAATTGAAACCTTCTACATAAATGATTTTACCAAAAACAAAAAGGAATTCAATATTTATGGTTTTGGAGAAAATGGTGAAATAACTATCTTTTTGAAAGGTAGAAAAAGACCTACATTTCGTTTGGTGAAATTTGATGAGCAGGGAGAACTTGATGAAGTCTTGGTTCACAAGAAGATTAGAATATTTAAAATCAAATAGGTATGAAAAATTCAATACGTATTTTTTTACAATTCTTAGATTTATTTATCACCACCAAAAATACCGAGATAATTTTTTTCTTTATTTTTTAAATTTGAGAATAAATTATCAGAATTATAACCGAACAGCAGCTGAAATTGATTATATTCAGATGTATTTTCATTGCAATTCCCTAATAAATTTTGTTTAGGATCAAATGGATTTAATTTATCAAATTCACGAACAATGTTATTATCATTATAATCTTTAATATCGTAATCTTGAAATAAAAAATTAACATCAATAAAAATTTTTGAAAGTTCTATTGTTCCTGGATTGTAATTACCAAAATCAATTTTGTTTAGTAACAATTCAGTTTGAACTGCATTTAGTTTTCCATCACGCTGGGACATTAATATATCTTCAATAGATTCTTTTGCAGATTCATTTTCTTTACCCGAAGGATATATGAATAATGGATTGTCAATTAATCTTTTTATTTGGTAGTACTTGTGAAAATATCTAATACCATTGTTTTTATCTTTTAATTTCATCGTCAGTACTATTGTATCATTTTTGAATATATATTTTGGCTTAAAAATATTTATCACATACAAATCATTGTTTAATAGTTGTAATGGTTTTAAAGCATTGATACCGCAATAACCATCACTTTGCCCATTACAGCCTTCTGATTTGTAAAATCCAGCTTTATTATCTTTGACGAAGAAAACACTTCCAATCCAATTATTCATGTTATATTTTGTTAATCCTTCCATAGTGGAAATCTCAGGAAAATATTCACTTCCAAATTCAATTGGACCCTTTATATTCTTGCTGGAGAGTTTTTTGTCATTTTTTATTATATACTCCCAATTAATTTCATTTTTTTCGAAATTAATCTCTTGTCTAGTGTCAAAATAAGATTGTGAATTATTTCCCTGTATTTGAGATGTTACCAACTCATTTTTCTCAATTAAATTTTGAAAAATATTATATTTATAAATGGTATTAAAAAGAAAGTGTTGTTCTAAATCAATTTTTGCTGCCTTGTAAAATTGACCATTTGAATAAACGAAATAATTAGTTAGTCCCTTTTCTTTTATCTTTTTCCAATCTTCAAAAATTTCTATATAAAATTCCTTCCAAGTTTTTTGGATTTGTTCATTCCAAACATATTTAAAAACTACATTTTTATTTAGTTTAGATATATATTCTTTTCTACTTACATTAGGAAAATAATTTTCTAAACTCGTTCTTTTATATTTTTCGAATTCATCAAAATCAAAAGTATTATAACCAAAATTTTTGAAGCATAAATTAATTAGTATTAATGATATAAACTTTTTATCATTTATTTGATGTATCTTATTAAGAAAATAATTTTCATCTGAAATTTTAGAACAAATATTTTGTAAATCGTAAAATTCATCATTTATTTCTTGAATTACATCCTTTATGTAATGTGGCTTTAACAAAAATCCACTTTTATAAAATCCATCTCTATTCAATTCATATAATTTTTTATATTCTTCACTTTCAAATTTGTGAAATACTCCTAAATAAGAATAAAAAGAAGATTTGCTTTCATTGTAAATTAATAGAGCTTCAGCTAAAGAATTTAGATTATTGTTTGAACTTATTTGTTTAATTGCACTCAAACTTGAAGAAATTAACATGTTTATTAATTCGATCTTTTTTTCAATTACCCCATTTTCTTTAATTTTAATAATAGAATCGTTATAGCTATTTAAAAAATTATTAACACTGTCAATTGTTTGTTTTTCATTTGCATAAGCAAGTTGAGTTTTATAATAAACATCATTGTGAGAAAATTGCAGATTCTGTGTTTTATCGGATTTCTTGACCTTCCAAATATTACCATTTGCCAAATCAATTATAAGTGATGGGGAAAGATAAAGTGTTATTGCTCCCAAAAGATCTAATGAAAAAATAACTGGTCTTAATTTCCTTCCAATAACAATTGTGTCAGGGTTGTAATACGGGTGACTAATTACTAATGTCCTTCTTTTCTTTGAAAATTGATTTTTGATAAAATTGTAATCATCAAATGAATTATAAGAGAAAGTTGGGGTTTTAAAACTTCTAGATTCTCCTTTAAGATTTTTTACAGTTATCTTATTATTGTCATTTATTTCGGTAGGATTAATATTTGTATTAATTCTAACTGTCGATATTTCTGAAGGTGTTAACTTCTTCATGCCACAACTCGATAGAACTATGACAAATGAAACAATAGAAATTTTAAACATTTTCATTTCAATAATTTTTTAATCTTTGAGACACTCTTGTACTTTACCATCAATCTTGAATTCATTTTTTCTCGATGCTTCATTTGATTTGTAGATAACCCACACATCACCATCTCCAGTCCATATATTCTTGCCTCCTGAAACTTGAGTGTTTTTTACACTTCCGTTGTGGTAAATTTCCATATTACCAACAACATTTATTTTAGTTGGTTTTTTACCTTTAAAAGAGCATGTACCAATTGTGGTTGTTTGGGAAAATGAATTAAATGATACTAAAAGTGAAACTATTGTTACTAAATTTCTCATAATTATATTAAATGAATTGTTAAAAAGCCCGTACTGCACGCACAGAATACTTGTCGATATTCCACTTACCTGTGAAGTAGGCATCATGACTGCCAAAGTCACAAGTAAACATAGACTGGCTGACGCACTCTGTACTACTCCAATAGTAGTTATTATCAAAACCGCCAATTTTATCCTTATTCTGATATAAAATATTCAACTCATCTTTTGTTGGTAATCTCCAACCATCACCTAATGAAGCACATGCCTTCATTGCATCATCCCAATTCATTTCTCCCAGATCTTTGGTCATTACTTCCAAATTACCGATTTTCACAGAGCTATTGTTACTTGAGCTATTGCTGATAGTACTTTTTTCATAAAGAAGAGTTCCTGCATTATCAGTCATCATTTTTTCTTTACAAGAAACATATAGTTTTAATCCACCGCCATCGCTTAAATCAGTAAGTGTTATTAACCCTCTATATCCTGAACCTAAATAGCTGAATTGTTCATACATATAACTGATATTGTTCTCTCCAGCCTTAAGACTAGCTTCACTAGGATTGAATTTAATTGATATTTGACCGTCCTCACTTTCAAAGGTTTTATCTATAACATATAACATTACATCATCCTCACTAGAAAAACATGAAGTTTGACTGTGGTAATTAAAAGCAGAAAATATAATTAAGAAAGCGGTTATTAGTTTCATGATTTTATTAAAAACTGTAAAAAACAAAATAACTCACTACTCAAAAAAAACACAATGTCAATTAACCATTTGATATGTGTTTAAAACATAATGCTATCTTTGAAGAAAAAATTATCATGGAAATCTTTGAAAAAATCCGCTTTTTTCGTGAACAAAAAAAACTATCGCAGGAGTTCGTTTCAACAATTCTTAATATCGAACAATCTCAGTTTTCTAGAAGAGAATCAGGACAAATTCCATTTTCAATTAATGAATTAGAGAAATTATCAGAATTATTCGATGTCGAAATTTCTGAATTTTTCAAGGAAAAAACGGTGATTTTCACTTCAAACAACCAAAGTGGGGGAAATTTTGGCCAATATGTGTCTGTGCCTGATAGACTTATCGAACAATATGAAATGCGCCTGAAGGAAAAAGATGATATGATTGATATGTTGAAGGAACAAATCCAACAGTTAAGAAAATAACTATTCACGTTTCCCTCATATTTATTGATAAAGAATAAATATGGAAGAATCACTAAACACAAACACTTTTAAATTACAATTCATTTCTTGGTACGATTCTACCCTTTTTCATTTTGTTGAAAGGGTTACGAAACATCTCAGAGAATCAATTTATTTATTAATTGATGAAAGAATCAATGGCATTGAAGAATCGTTAACCCTTGGCGATATAATACAAGAGAAGTACTTATCCGCTACATCTAGACATTTGATTTACCTATTGGATGAACATTCAGATATTCAGGATATAATCGATCAACTTAATGAAGATATTTTCGGAGAACACCTAACAGAAATGCCAGATTCCGAAAATGATGTAGTGGTCAAGTTTGTTTATAATTTTAAACTCGAAACGGAATTATTGAATTAACCCCAACTTTTTCGATTTTATTATATTCCTTGCTAAAGTCACTCTTAAACATCCCATCTAATTTGTGTCTTTCTGATAAATCCCTAATTATTAAGATTATCTGATTATAGTCCTGTTTTCGAACGATTAAACTATCGTGTTTTGTCAGGCATAAGAATTTATGTTTTTTTATTTCAAACAAAACATGATCGATAAAAAATTTGGATTCTATTTTTTGAAGAGAAATGGAAAATTGATTATCACCATTTTGTTTTTTAAAGTTGTCAATCCATTCTATAACAGTTGGAAATATTTTTTTCAACTCTTTTTTTTCATTAGATTTAAATTTGTGCGAAGAAAACAATAACGAGAATAGGCTCTTTTTAGATTCAGAATAATTTTTTACTCCTAAACAATTTGCTACATAATTATATAACTTCCCGTTTGTTGACAATATCTGGAAGAGTTGCGAGTCAGGTGTTTTTAAGTTTTCCTTTAAAAGTTTGGACAAAAAACAAAACTGGCTATTACGTAAATCAATTTGTATAAGTTCATTTTGTCTGCAGATTTCATCTAACAGTTCAGAATACATATTTGTAATGTTAGTATCCAATCTATTATTAGTTTCATTTCTAATTACTTTGATATTATCCATTTTAAGACGATCCAGTGAATTACTGTATGATAGAATAATGGACAATTTGATTTTGTTGAGATAGTTACCCAGATCATCTAAATAACATCCACTTGGTGTTTCAATTATAGAAAAATTATTAATTTCCTTAATCTCTTCAACTCTTGAGGATTTCATGAATCTTTTCTTAACATCCGAAATGGAAGAGTTACCAATGTTTATGACCTTGTAGGATTTTTTTTCGAGGTACTTTAATTCCTTAAATCCTAAATTTTCTAATGATATTTTTTCCGCTCTTTCAATAATTATTTGATCTAATAAATCATAATTTATTTTTAATGATTTAATATCCTCATTAAACCATTTATAGTAAATACTTTGTTCTTTTTGTGCTTTGTTTACTTTCTCTTTAAAACACCTGTTTATCAAACTGTTATAAAATGTTTTGACACATAATACAGGAGAAGGATCACTTGATATATAATTTATTAAATAATAATTATTATATTTAGGATTAATGGCATATTGTAGTGATTCATTCTTTTTTGGATTATAATAATTGCTACATAGAATAATATCTTCATTTATAAGAACTTTTAACCATAAATTATAATTTACTGAGAAGACCTTCTTTAAATATTCTTTTGGTTTTTCATTAAACGAAAAGATGTCTCCAGTATTCTTAAAAGAATCACTCATAATTATTTGAATGAATTTAAATGCGTGGGATTTATTTGTTTCCGATAAATTTAATTTTTCAATATCCTGAATCATTTTTTCAGGAAGTTTAATCTGACTTTTTTTAAATGTGTATTTGCTCATGTTTAAATTCTAATGAAAAAAAATTAAAAAGTCAAATGCAGACCAGACCAATCGAGATCCCTATGTTTGAGAAAAAAAATATGAAAATAGGTGATCAAGTAATTCCAAGTGGTCAAGGAAAAACTAAAAACTGGAGAACTATTACTGGAACGGTAACCAAAATAAACAAGACTAAAGTATATGTGCAATGGGATGGTACTTCATTCGAGGATGAACTCGATAAAAACGAAGTAGAGTTATTCAACTCGCATCTTGTTTTAAGATTTTCTGATGGAGTCCAGATATATACTGGAGGTGAGTTAAGAGTAATCAAAGAAATTGATGGTTTTTACGTTACAGGCAGAAGTCAATTAATTCCTGTGAGAACTAGACAAGAAGGGATTGAGATCATCTCCCAGATCAAAAAAAATGAAAAATCTAAATTTGATGAATTAATCAAAGTTGGGGAACTTACTATTGAGATTTCATTATCTGATTTAGTGAAATTAAATAAAATCAGTATTCAGAATGGATTCAATCAAAATCTTGTGGAAGATTTTTCAGATGAACTAAAAGAAGATAGTAGATTTCTTCTACGCCCACTCATTGTCCATCATCATAAGAAAGGTATGAGGTGTGAACCACATATCCGTTACATGGGTACTGGATTAAATCCAAATGATAATTTTACTTTTCTCTTAGATTTACCTTTGGGTTATATTGGTGATTTGGTATAAAATTTATTCCCCCATTTAATCTATTCCCCATTATAACCAGTCAATACTAATCAAGGGTATAGTCCTAACAGTAGAATTTATTTTCTCTGGATCCCTGTTACATTCTACGATTATAGAGTTATTAGTGTATCACTTAAAAATAGTAGTATGAAAGTCCTTTATTCCAGAGTATCCAGTACATCCCAACAAGAAGACAGACAAGTTCAAGATACCGTTGGATTTGATTATGTATTTGTCGATAAGTGTTCTGGACTAATCCCATTATGGGATAGACCAAAAGGTTCTCAGGTTAAAAAAATGATTGATAACGGTCAACTTAAACAAATAACGGTACATTCAATTGATAGATTAGGACGTTCTACTATTGATGTACTCCAAGTTTGGAAGGATTTAACTGAACAAGGAGTAACCATAGAATGTAGAAATCCTAATCTAAGAAACCTTGATGATACTGGTAGACCAGATATATTTTCTGAACTGATGATATCCATTCTCTCCACCATGTCCAAATTTGAAAAGGAAATGATTTCTGAACGACAAAAGGAAGGTATTCTTGTTGCCAGACTTAAAGGAAAATATAAAGGTCGTACAGTACAATCAGTTGAAACAAAAGATAAATTCCTCTCCAAACCAAGAATAAAGAAGGTAATTGAATATCTAAATTCTGGTTATTCACAACAAGAAATTACAAAGATTATGGGATGTAGTTACAGTACCATTCAGAAGGTAAAGAAGTTATTAGGTCATCTGTAATTGATTCATAATTAGTCTTTCAACAGTTATCATGTACTCATCCCTACGTCTCATCAAATATAAATACATATCAGACCCTTCATCTTCACCCATTTTAGTTATTAGGTAGATGGAAAATGTTTTCTCCCTATATAGGATCCTTAGACTCTGATCCTTTATCAGATTTGAAACGATTATTCTAAAGTACCTCTCTTCAGTACTTACCTTTCCGATTAAGGATTTAGATAATTCGATTGGGGTCATAGTCTTGTGATTTAACCATACTTATAACGTTTAAAACCTCATCTGTAACAAGAAATATGTGTGCCTCATTATAAGTACTAAATCTGAAAATCAGTTGATTACACAGCATTAATGAAAGAAAACATTGACTAGTCTCCATATTTCACACAAAAAAGTACCCGGGAAATTTCACGGAAAACATCACCTCATCCTATATAACCCGTCAATAGTGGGAGGGTAGGAAAGGGAGGATACGATACCCCCCAGACGGAGGGAGGGTATATATAATAAGGTGTAATTATACAGGATAAGAGTTTATTATATCTAATCCCATATCTATTATATCGGGTTGATATGACCTACCAAACCTTTGATCTGACCTATTCTTTTTGGTGTAAATACTCCATGTATGTTTATGACTGAATTGATGTCCTCTTGGAGTCTTATAACCCTTATCAATTAGATAATCACTTATCTGTTTGAAGGTCATGTTCTGATTTTCATATAGATCTGAAATAATGGAATACAACTCCATCTGATAATCACTGTAGTGTGGTAACCACAAGTTGGAGGAAGTAATCCTAACCTCTAAAGTTAGATAATATGACCGATTATTATTTTTAACTTTGTCAGAACTAATATGGTTACCTATGACAGTATCAGTATTAACCAATGTAGAGTTTTTCTCTACGGTAGAATAGTCTGAACGGTAGTTGGGTTGGTCTGTTAGTGTTTTAAGGGGTTTCAGAAGGTTTTTTCTCGGGACGTTTTTAGAAAAAGTCCATTTTATACCCTCGAAAATCAATGGAATTCTCAGAAAAAGATGTAATTCATGAACCTTCTTTTCGTTATGATAAGATAAGGTAATGGACTGAATGAAATGGGTTAGAATTACCTGCAAGATCCTTATTTTCCTGAAAAAAATTAAAAATGGAAGTATTACATATTCTCGTTAGAGTTTCCACACAAGTACAAGAAGACGGAACATCACTTAAAACACAAGAGGAACAAGGGATTGAATTATCTAAACGTTTAAAAATGAATTATCAGATTCATAATGAAGGTGGAACGTCTTCAAATAAGGATACATTGGATAATCGCCCCATAATGTTGAACCTACTTAAACTGATGGATGAAGGGAAAGTAAAACATCTTTACGTTTATAACACGGATAGGATTTCAAGAAATCAATCCACTTGGTATCTCATTCGTCAGAAAATGGTCAAGAATAAGGTGGTTCTCTACACCTCCAATGGGAAGTATGATACAAGTGGTTCAATGGAGGGATTGATTCTTGGTATATTGTCAGAAGTGAGTCAATACGACAATAAGATTCGAACAGAGAGATCAAGAATTGGTAAAATGGAGAAGGTGAAGAACTCGTTTTTTCGTGGTGGTGACCCTCCATTCGGATACCGTATTGAAAAAGTACAAGGAGGGTCCAAATTGGTTATTGATGAATATGAAAGTAACTATGTGAGAATGGTCTATGAAATGTATCATTCAGGTCATACAATCAAAAAAATAAAGGAAAGACTGGAGTCGGAAGGAGTAAAAACCAGAAGGGGATTTAACCACTGGTCTTTGGGTTCTTTACAACTCATGTTGAGAAACGACTCTTATATCGGTATTGATGAGTACCATGATAAAAAGACTAAAACAACCATTAGAAATGAAATTCCATCAATTATATCACACAAATTGTTTGAAGAGGTTCAGAACAGAAGAAAACGGATATTGAGACGAAAGGGACAGTTGAACAGAACTACACATCCTTATTTGATTAGAGATTTGATGTATTGTTCATGTGGAACACCAATCGGAGGTCGGTTCAAACCCATTCATTCCATTCAACACTACTATTGTCCTTTATCCGAGAGGAAGTTCAATAAATCAATATCATCGGATGAGTCCTGTGATATGAAAAGATGTGTGAATATCCAACCAACAGAAGAATTGATATGGAATACTCTTAAAGGGTTATTGGTAAATACAGATAAACTCCACGAATCACTTGATTCAGTAATCAAAGAAACACCCGAATTATCAGTGTTTATGAGGAAACAACGACATAAGTTGACCAGAAAAATTGAAGAACTCGAAAAAGAACTCAATACGGTCACTAACGGAATAGTTGAAATTGAAAAAAAGAGGATTTTAAGACAATTTCCCAATGATGAAATCTATACCGAAATCAAGAAAAAATTGGATATGGAATTTAAGAGAATTCATCTATCAATTGAGGAGACAAAAAACCTATTATCCTTTCATTATCAGAAAGATAAGTGGTACAAATCCATATCAGAAATATCCAAAGTATTTACCTCAAAAAAGTCCTTTTCATTTGAAGAGAAAAAGGTAATTCTAACCCATTTCATTCAGTCCATTACCTTATCTTATCATAACGAAAAGAAGGTTCATGAATTACATCTTTTTCTGAG
>Ga0194134_10006036_pt1 | contig 11105 bp, 9 predicted proteins | sample TA2KigOff0mmetaG_FD_148602 | JGI IMG/M metagenome (GOLD analysis project Ga0194134, IMG submission 148602) | Freshwater microbial communities from Lake Tanganyika, Tanzania - TA2015056 Kigoma Offshore 0m | ecosystem: Environmental > Aquatic > Freshwater > Lake | place: Tanzania: Lake Tanganyika... | reverse complement strand
ACTGTTTGGTGGGGAGGGGGTGTTCGATGGATGCTCTCTTGTTTTTTTTCGGGAGGGTTGATTATTCTTGTTATGAAAAAAAAAGTTGTAAAGATTGAAAGGAAAATCATAATTTAATTATTTTTTTTAAAAAAAGAAAAAAATATAAAACATTTAAAAAAAAAACAAAAATAAAATTAAATAAAATTTTTAAAAAAAACAATGACTTCAAATACGAGTCTCGATTCCGAATGGAAACAATTTTTGCTAAATTCCTCCAGTCATACAATGAGCAATGTTTTATTGCGTCCCATGGAAACAAAAGAAGAGACGGTGGTTTTATACGAAAATAAACATACATTTTCGTCGTCGTCATCTTCTTTTTCCATGAATAATGCATCTATGGGACTGTCGTCGTCGTCGTCGTCGTCCATGACTTCTAACACAACAGTCGAAAAACATGCCCCGCCCTGCGAAGACTTGTACATTTCCACAAAAACCAAAGTTATTTATTTGAATCGGGCGGTGGATACCGAACGTTTGTTTTGGGAATTGCCCATTCTGGAATATTGGAAACGCGAGGAAGGTATCATCCGCAAACAAACGAAAATTATCAGTTCGTCTCCCGAAGAATTGGCCGCATTGGAAACCAAACTGCGTGTACTTCGAGACGAACAACATTTGTATTGCACGGAGAACGTGATGCGTTCGGTGAATACCTTGGGAAAACGCAATGGGATCTTCAAAGACGAACGCAAAATCACGGTGGGTTTATCCAAAAAGGACATTATGAATTGTCGTGGGAAAGTCAAGAAGGCATTTATGAATTGTGTGGCGGTACTCTTTCGTTTTTATTACGACAATACCTTCAAAGAAATGCACGTGAAAATATTCAATACGGGGAAAATGGAAATTCCCGGGATTTTAACGACCGATATTTTAAATGGATTAAAAGTGGTCATTAAAAAGTCATTAGAACCTTTTTTTGCTCGTGAGGATGCGGCGGCGGCTGCTGCTGCTGCTGCGGCATTGATTTTGGCAAAAGGCAAAGACCAAGCAACACAAAAAGAAAACGAGAACGAGAATACAAATGCAAATACAAAAAAAACATTGGAGTTTATCGAGAATGCGGCGACGGAAAATGTGCTCATTAATTCGAATTTCAATTGTGGATTTTGTATTAATAAGGATCGCTTGTATGCCATTTTGCGTTCGGAGAAATATGGCATTGAAATTACCAACGATCCGTGTCATTATCCGGGATTGAAATGCAAGTATTATTTTAAAGGGGGTGTGCCACTAGCCGAACAAAATGGTCGCGTTTCGGAGGAGGATCGCCAATTGACCGTGTCTGAATTGGAAGCCAGTCGGCGATACACGAAAGTCTCGTTTATGATTTTTCGTACGGGCAGTTGTTTGATTTTAGGTAATTGTTCCGAGGAAATGATTCGTCATATTTATGATTTCTTGCGTCAAATGTTTGTCGCGGAATATGCCCACATTGTCGCCGAAAACGAATCCGCTGTCGTCAAAACAAAGAAAAACAAGCCTCGCAAACGCAAAATTGAAATGAGTACAGAGTATTATACGGCGGCTACTGCTAGTGCTAGTGCTACTGCTAGTGCTAGTGCTAGTGCTAGTGCTGCTTCTACGGTGGATATAAATGTGGATGTTTGAGAAAGAAGCAGATGCGATGATGATCGTTTTGTTTTGACCATTACATAATTTTATTTTTCAATTGTTTTATTTTTCAATTTTTTGTAAAAAAAAAAGAAATACATTTTGCCTTCCCCCACCCTTCCCAATCTTCTTTATAAGTTGGTATAAGAGTCATCTTATGTTCAACATATATTTCAAACAGTATTTGTAAAAAATCCAATTCACAACTTGATATATAAGAATCATTTTTATTCTCGACATTATTGATTTGGTAATGTTTATCGAGTTCAATGGGAAAATGATGTTGATTAAAAGGATACTTTTGATGATAATATTGTAGGGAATTTTGACAAACAGCATTTAGTTTTCTTATTTTATTGTAAATATCCATGATTTCGTGATGCTCGATTTTCTTTTCCATATCATAACCAGATATCAGTTTTATGCTATTTTTATAATTTTTTCCTCTGAATGATCCATTTTCATAATCATATCCAGCGATACATGAATAATGATTACGGATGGATTTAAATTTTGAAATTATAATATGGTCATTTATTTCTATATTGTCTTTGTTGGTGGACGGAAAATTGTACAAATGCATATGTTTTTTTTTTGTGTTTGTGTGTTTGTGTTTTTATTTTACAATAAAAAAATATTTTGTAAATACAATCACTTCTTCTCCATATTTTTTTTTTTTTTTTTTTTTTTTTTTTTTTTTTTCAACAATGAAAAATACACAACGACAACGACGACCCCGTCGTGAAAATCAAAAAAAAAACACACACACATTGAAGGGAGGCAGAAATATCGGGGTAACCAACGGATATTTTTATTGGGAAAAATTGCATCCACTCATTAAAGATCGTACATATCAAGATAAATTTACCCAAATATTCGAGAAAACACACCATTCCTTCTATCGCCCGACCGTGAATCAAATTGAACTTTTATTTGAATATATACTGTATTTGTCTGAGAAGAACAAACGTTTGACCGAGGAGATTGACATACAAAACACTCAAAACAAAAACCCAAATTATTTGCAAGTTCAAAATCATATTTTACAAGAAAAGGTGGAAGAATTACAAGAAGAGAATAAAGAATGGGAGCAAATGTTTAAACAAGTAAATAAATCTTTGCAGAAAAGTCAAGAGAGATGTGGTCATGAATTATCATCCCCCGTTGCCATGGACATCGTGGATGAAAATACGAATCCAAATACGACATACCCAAAAAAAAGAAAACTCAGTTCATCTTCGCCGTAATCAACCACTCGGCTAATAAAAAAGAAGAAGATGCAGAAGAAGATGCAGAAGAAGAAGAAGAAGAAGACGGAAGCGGAATATGCGCCACCATTTTTCCCCATTCGGGTACAATGAGTGTCTCTTCTTCTTCTTTTTTGTTTTTTCGATGTGTTTGATATTGTTTTGTGGTGGTGAGAGCTTGGATTTTAAACGCGGCATCTTCTGGATTTTCCAAAAGCCGCAATAAAACATGGACTTCGCGACTAAACCACTCGATCATGCGCAACCGTTGCTCGACCGAACAAATTTCGTGGGGGCGATTGATCCACAGAATTTGATTGACCAAATCCAAAATGAAATCGACTTCATTCAAATTGGTCATGGTATCGTAAAATCGTTCACGCATCAAACATTCCAATTGGGGGAAGCATGGTTGATAGTTGTTGTTTGTGTCTGTATTTGTATGAGTGTCTGTATTTGTGTCTTCAAAGCCGAGATGGCTTAAATACATGATTTGAAGTAAATCGGCGGGAGAGGCCGGAAAATAATGTTGCCAATATTCGGCGCACAAATAAATGCTTTGTTTGGAGGCTTCTTTCGCTGATGTGGGACAGCCCATCGCGAACAGATGTTGACGATAGGTTTGAAGGAGTGCCGACCATCCGGCTTGGAAAAAAACATATGGCATGGGCGGATCCATTTTTTGGACTCGATGGAAATATTCGTACAACAAGAGAATGTATTCACACAAGATACGTTCTTTGAGAGGTGGGATATCCCTTCCCTTCGGGCGGATGAGTCTTTGCCGAGTCCTCGTAGCGGTGCGGTAAGTCGCCGCTTCGCGTAAAGCAAAGCGGTGGGGGTAAAGCCTCACTCCTCCAGGGTGAGGCAGCCTTTGGTAACTCATTTTCACAATTAGGTGTCTACAAAAATAATTAAAAAAATATATACATATATTATGTCCAAAGAAATATTTCACTCGTATTGGCAATTATGTAACTATCCATGGTTGGTTGGATACAAATCATTCCTCTTGTCCTGCATGTCGTAACGAAATTGCGAAGAAACAATTTAAAACGTTGATTCTGAAATAATGGAAAGGTAAGATATTTCAATTTTTTTTACAAACAAAAATGAAAAGAAACATTGAAAAGAAACATTGAAATAAATATAGACAAGAAAAACACACAATGAATCATACAATCATAAATCATCCAAAGATTAATATAAATAAAGTATTGCAATACGCTTGTAAGAATGGCCATTTAGAATTGGCACAATGGTTTTGGGAAATAAATCCAACCATCGATATTTCGGCTCATGATGAATCTGCGTTTAGAAATGCTTGTAAAAATGGCCATTTGGAAGTGGCTCAATGGTTATTTCAAATAAAACCAACCATTGATATTTCGGCTGGTAATGAATTTGCGTTTAGAAAGGCTTGTACAAACGGTCATTTACAAGTGGCTCAATGGTTATTTGAAATAAAACCATCCATCGATATTTCGGCTCATGATGAATTTGCGTTTAAATTTGCTTGTGTAAACGGCCATTTGGAAGTGGCTCAATGGTTATTTCAAATAAAACCATCCATCGATATTTCGGCTGGTAATGAATTTGCGTTTAGAAAGGCTTGTACAAACGGCCATTTGGAAGTGGCTCAATGGTTATTTGAAATAAAACCATCCATCGATATTTCGGCTGGTAATGAATTTGCGTTTAGACATGCTTGTTCTTATGGACATTTACAAGTGGCACAATGGTTATTGGAAATAAAACCAACCATTGATATTTCTGCACATGATGAATCTGCGTTTAAATATGCTTGTTATAATGGTCATTTACAAGTGGCTCAATGGTTATTTGAAATAAAACCAACCATTGATATTTCGGCTGAAAATGAATTTGCGTTTAGAAATGCTTGTTATAATGGACATTTACAAGTGGCTCAATGGTTGCTGGAAATAAAACCAAACATTATTAATTCTGCTGAAAATGAATTTACGTTTAGATATGCTTGTTTTTATGGACATTTACAAGTGGCACAATGGTTATTTCAAATAAAACCATCCATCGATATTTCGGCTGGTAATGAATTTGCGTTTAGAAAGGCTTGTACAAACGGTCATTTACAAGTGGCTCAATGGTTTGTTCTGTTAAACCCAAACAAGTATAAATTCAAGGTGTCGGATGGTGATGGAAAAATTTTTTATGAAATTATAATTACAAAAGAATTGCATATTCGTGGGATGAAAGAAGTTTCTGAATGGGAAGTCTGTCCTATTTGTTGCGAAGCCAACTCTGATATAATAACAGAATGCAATCATTCGTATTGTGAAACATGTATCCGTGGTTGGTTGTTGGATGCAAACCATTCGTCTTGCCCAACCTGTCGCAGTGAAATTGCAAATAAACAATTTAAAAGGATGATTCAGAAATAATGGAGAGAGTTGCGCTGGCATAACCAAACCAAACTAAAACAAGCAAACTGTGAAGATGAGTGCCTATTCAGAGATAATGGAATTCATTGCGAATTATGTGCAGGTGTTTCCAAAGAGTGGAATACTGTGTGTGGATATGAATGTGATGAGTATAACGCAGCTTCGTAATAAGGTGGTGCATAACACTTTCACGGAAGAGGAGAAGGCGAATATGACGGCGGCGGCGATAAACAAGAATAAAATGTTGAAGAAGTATGAGAAGGATTTGCTGAACTGCAAAGACACTTGCACAATTAATATCAAGGGTTTGACAAGTCCCGTCCGCCAGGATGGGCGGACTTTGTATGAGGCGAATCGGACTATTAACATGCAGCTGTATGAGGATTTTGAAGGTCCGGAAAACGACCCCAACCGTCTGTTTTACAAGGCGTCAATCATTGGCGATTTGATGATGTGTATGGACGTAGTGAAGGGGTGCGTCAAGGACCATGCAAGACTCCACTAGCTAATTAATAGTGTTGCTATCTATCTTTGGCACAACCCATATATAATATTAAGACATGTAGTATATATATAATATCATATATATATTAATACATATCTTGTATGCATATTATATGAGTGTATATATGAATGCAACGTAATCTTGCTTGTATGATAATTAAATAATAATTAATAAATCATAATTTAATTACCGGTTTATCATAAAAGGAAAGATATTTCAAATTTTTTTATGGAAAATACAAGAAAAACACACCATGAATCATACAATAATAAATCATCCAAAGATTAATATAGATAAAGTATTTCAATACGCTTGTAAGAATGGCCATTTAGATCTTGCAAAATGGTTATTCGAAATAAAACCAACCATTAATATTTCTGCTGATAATGAACATGCGTTTATATATGCTTGTGCAAACGGTCATTTGGAAGTGGCTCAATGGTTATTTCAAATAAAACCAACCATTGATATTTCGGCTGAAAATGAATTTGCGTTTAGAAAGGCTTGTAAAAATGGCCATTTGGAAGTGGCTCAATGGTTGTTGGAAATAAATCCAACCATTGATATTTCGGCTGGTGGTGAATTTGCGTTTATATATGCTTGTACAAATGGCCATTTGGAAGTGGCACAATGGTTATTCGAAATAAAACCAACCATTAATATTTCTGCTGATAATGAATATGCTTTTAGAATTGCTTGTATAAACGGTCATTTAGATCTTGCAAAATGGTTATTTGAAATAAAACCAAACATTATTAATTCTGCTTATAATGAATTTGCGTTTATATATGCTTGTACAAATGGCCATTTGGAAGTGGCACAATGGTTATTCGAAATAAAACCAACCATTAATATTTCTGCTGATAATGAACATGCGTTTATATATGCTTGTGCAAATTGCCATTTGGAAGTGGCACAATGGTTGCTGGAAATAAAACCAACCATTGATATTTCTGATGAAAATGAAGTTGCGTTTAGATATGCATGTTCTTGTGGACATTTACTAGTGGCTCAATGGTTATTAGAAATAAAACCAACCATTGATATTTCGGCTGAAAATGAATATGCGTTTAGAAAGGCTTGTACAAACGGTCATTTACAAGTGGCTCAATGGTTGTTGAAAATAAAACCAACCATTGATATTTCGGCTGATAATGAATATGCGTTTATATATGCATGTTCTTGTGGACATTTACAAGTGGCTCAATGGTTATTAGAAATAAAACCAACCATCCATATTTCTGCTTATAATGAATTTGCGTTTATATATGCTTGTACAAATGGCCATTTGGAAGTGGCACAATGGTTATTCGAAATAAAACCAACCATTAATATTTCTGCTGATAATGAACATGCGTTTATATATGCTTGTGCAAATTGCCATTTACAAGTGGCTCAATGGTTATTAGAAATAAAACCAACCATCCATATTTCGGCTGGTAATGAATGTGCGTTTAGAAAGGCTTGTACAAACGGTCATTTACAAGTGGCTCAATGGTTAGTTCTGTTAAACCCAAACAAGTATAAAATCAAGGTGTCGGATGGTGATGGTAATATTGTTTATGAAATTATAAAAGAATTGCATATTCGTGGGATGAAAGAAGTTTATGAATGGGAAGTCTGTCCAATTTGTTGTGAAGCCAACTCTGATATAATAACAGAATGCAATCATTCGTATTGTGAAACATGTATCCGTGGTTGGTTGTTGGATGCAAACCATTCGTCTTGCCCAACCTGTCGCAGTGAAATTGCAAATAAACAATTTAAAAGGTTGAAAATCAAATGATGGAGAGAGAGATTTGGAGACTCTTCAATATACCCATGTTGTACATATATACAGCGTTTATTCATATATAAATAAATATGTATACATATATTTTTTGTATATACGTTTCAAGTTAAAAAAAAAATCATAATTTAATCTTTATTCACCTGCTCGTTTTACTCGCAGGTTCACCACCAATTTTTCTTACGAAAAATTGCTTTAAAGATAAACTTTATAAACCTGAACTGATACCTAAGGCTGTCAGGCGTCGGCTTTCAGCTGGATTCCCAGAGGGTTAGCGAAGCTTGTAAGCTTCGCGAAAGCCTTATCGCCGACTTTACAGGTTGAAGCCTTCGTACCTTATGGCTTCAACCCAAATGCCTTGTGCACCAGTGTATCAGTCCAGGTGAATAGAGGTTAATTACTAAAATTATGACTTTTTATATATGTAAGGGAATCCAGCTGAAAGTCGACGCCCCTAAGCGGGCATCGATGCGACCTTCGGCTTAACACTGCCGTGTGTTTCGCGAAGTTATCAATCTTGTTTTTCTTTTGTTTGCAATATATCCATGTAATCCTCCGTGTCATTGTTGTGTACATCGGTACCCTTCATCATGCGGCCAATTTTTTTGAAGATGTTCGCCCATTGGGTATACGACCAATATCCATGCAAACAAACAGTGACGCCACAAAACACCGTAAATGTCTTGGACACAATGTCATCGGCCATCTTGTGAAATCCCATGATACACGGAATCCACAACACAATACGTATCACAAAAAACAAGACCGCATTGAAAATATCAAAGGCGAGAGATTTGATGTGCCACATCCGTTTGATGAATTGGAAAAACGCGCTGATTTCTAAGAACCCTGTCCAACAGTATGCCATCATACTGGGTACAAAAAAAATGCTCAACACGATGAAAATGGAATACAAGATGTGATGCAAATACGTCGACAAGAACATTCGTTTGTTGTAGAAAGCGTATCCCACGAGACATTCCACCACGCTGCTCGCCAAGAAGGAGGCATAAACACCGATGGCAAACGGGACATATTTTGTAGCTAAATATCCAATGCCAAACAAGACGTTGAACCCGGCATTCCACAAGACAATGATGTTGCCGTAATAGTCAATGTCGGTTTTCTCGCAATACGCAAACACCAAAATATAAAACAAGGTGAATCCTACCGTCATCCAGAAAAAGTCGGACTTTTCGAAAGGTTGATTGTAGGATTCCATGAAATCATGGATTTTTTCCATGAATCCTTTGTTTTTTTTCGTGTCGTCGTCGTCGCCGTTGTCATCTTTTTTTTCTGTAGGAGGGGTGGGTGGTGACTGTGGAAAACAAACATCGTCGTCGTTGTCAACGACTTCGTCAAGACAACATTTTTGATCTTCTACTTTTTTTTGTGTTTCCGCTTCTTCTTCTTCTTCTTCTTCTTCTTCTTCATCTTCTTCAACTTTTTGTGTTTTTTCTTTTTGAAGGGGGTCTTCTTCAACTTTTTGTGTTTTTTCTTTTTGAAGGGGGTCTTCTTCCACTTCTGTTTCTGGAAGAGTTTTAGGCGATTTTGATGAACCTTCATCTACAAGTAAAGCACAATCAGGGCTCTGTTCTTCTTGATCCACTTGTTTGTCATTTTGTGCTTGTTCTTCTTCCACTTGTTCCTCCTCCTTCCCAAGTCCTCGACCTTCCAAGGAGTGGCAATCCGTGACTTCTTCCATGGTTTTTTGGTGTATCAATTTAGAAAAAAAAATTCCAACAAACACAATACAAGTATTTTTTTTCTTACTTGTGTGTTTTGTCTTTGCAACATTTCAACGCATCGTGACGCGAATCGATGGATTTCCCTAAAAATGAAAATTTGTATTGAGTTTATTTAGCGAAAAATACGTTGATTTTTGAAGTTTATAAGGCAAATAATCAAATCAAAAGAAAACATAAAAAAAAAACACCCACACCCACACACACACATCTTTTTCTTTTTTTTTTCAAACTTTCCCAACCCAACCCAACCAAAACAAATAAAAAAACATGAGTGTTCCTCCTCCTCCTGCTTCTTCTTCTTCTTCTTCTTCTAATACGATTGGCTCTGCTGCAGGCGCAGCAGCCGGTGCAGCAACAGCAGAAACATTCCGTTTGCCCTCCGACGAAACATTACGTCAAGCCGCCAAATTGGGTATCGTGGAGGACCGTCCCATCATGATGGATTATTGGGTGGGATCCATTGAAAAGTCGGTGTTGATTGGTGTCAAAGCCGACGAAACCAAAGAAAAAATGCTCGTTCGCAGCGAAGAAGAATACACCAGTACCATTCAAAAAATCTTCAAAGTGGGCAATGAGTACATTATTATGACCGAAAATTCCATTTATTTGGTCGATGCCAAAATTCCCACCAAACGCATCAATACCTAATTTATGTGCCACTGAAAAACACACACACGCACTAATAAAATTATATATACGGAAAAATGTGATTGATTTTCCGATATCGGTTCGTCTGCTGCGCATCGATTGTACTTCGGACCGTGAAAGGTTTTCCAAACATATATAATTTTATAAAAAAAATGCACACACGAAAAAAAAACAAAATGAAAAGAAAAATCATAGAATAGCCGATAATTGATCCATTTGTTCGGGTGTCAACACCTCGGGAAACACCACTTGGAATTCCACCGTCAAATTCCCCGAATTGCCCTCACGCACCATACCCAAATTCGAAATGATTTTCTTGTAGCCCGGACGAATGATCGTGCGATTCGTCAAATTATTCAGCATGAGTTGTTTGCCACTGGGATGCATCACCTCGAACGAGAATCCGCACAAGGATTCCTTCAAGGTGATGGTTTTTTTATAGGTCAAATTCATTCCCTGACGTTCGTAGACGGGACTGGGTTCGCATTTGACGACGATTTTTATGTCGCCCCTATCCACCAGGACACCATTGTTTTCGCGGCAATGCCCCATTTTCGGCAACACAATCAATTCCTCGTCGTCCACACCCGCCGGTATGGGCACCTCGATGGTTTGCCATTGACTGATTTTCATATCGGTGTCGGCATTGTATGTCCACATTTCCACTTCGACGGGGAGGATTGCACCCGTGTAGGCTTGTTGAAAGGTAATGGAAACGTGTTTGACAATCGGTTCACAGGGAGGAGGGAATGTGGTTTCTTTTTGTTCTTGTTGTGACTGCAGTGGATGTGACGTCGAGTGTTGTTGCGACGGGGGGTGTTGTTGTGCAAACATCATGGGACCAGGACCCCCTCCACCCATATTGATACCATTGAAGAAAGCAAATGGATTCATGCCAGGGTATGAATGATGTGGTTGTTGTTGTTGCTGTGAAGGAAAAGGAAACGGATACGGAGTTTGAGAATGATGATGATGATGAGGAGGAGGTCCCGCACTAAATACGTGGATGTGGGGACCTGCGGTCCCCCCCGCAAAGAAGCCCGGCGTGGCTCGCGACAAGGATCCAAACATCATATTCAACAAATGATT
>Ga0194134_10006035_pt1 | contig 11106 bp, 8 predicted proteins | sample TA2KigOff0mmetaG_FD_148602 | JGI IMG/M metagenome (GOLD analysis project Ga0194134, IMG submission 148602) | Freshwater microbial communities from Lake Tanganyika, Tanzania - TA2015056 Kigoma Offshore 0m | ecosystem: Environmental > Aquatic > Freshwater > Lake | place: Tanzania: Lake Tanganyika... | reverse complement strand
CCACGGCGGGCAGGATCCCGGAGATCATCTGCCCCACGTCGAACTTCGCCTCGGCCGTGGTGTAGACGTAGCTGCCGGTGAGGTTCACCTCGGGCAGCACGGCGGCGTAGACGAGGCCGGCCTTGGCATCCACCTGTTCGGCCTGGGCGCGGACGGCCTTGAGATCCGGGCTGTGCCTGGCGGCCAGCTGGAGGGACTCCTGGAACGACACGGCACGCCGCGCCGGGGCCTGGGCGAGGGCGCTCCCGCCCCACATCAGAGGCGTGGCGGCGAGCGCGGCGAGCGACCTGCGGGATGGGAACATCATGCCGCCTCCTCGTGGGAAGTGCCGCTGCGGGGCTGCTCGCCCGGGCCGTCCTCCGACTTGCGGATGCGGAGGGACGGCGGGGTGAGCTTCTCGAAGACGGCGAAGACGAGCGGCACCACGAACAGGGTGAGGAACGTTGAGGTGATGACGCCGCCGATCACGGAGATGGCCATGGGGGCGCGGAACTCGAACCCCTGCCCGCGTCCCACCGCGGTGGGCACCATGCCAATGGCCATGGCGACGGAGGTCATCAGGATGGGGCGGAGGCGGCGGGGGCCGGCGCGAACCAGCGCCAAGTCCAGCGAGTCCCCTGCGCGCAGGTTCTGCAGCGCCTGGTCCACGAGCAGGATGGCGTTCTTGGTGACGAGCCCCATCAGCAGGATGACGCCGATCATGGCGCCGAGCGTCAGGCTGAAGCCGGTGACCACCAGCCCGAGCAGCGCGCCGATGAGCGCGAGCGGCACGGACATGAGAATGGTGAACGGGTGCTTGAAGCTCTCGAACTGCGAGGCGAGCACCATGTACATGAACACCAGCGCGAGGATGAACACCCAGGCGAAGGCGGAGTTCTGCTCGTCCAGCATCTTCATCTGGCCGTCGTAGAAGACGCCGTAGCCAGGCGGGGGCGGCGCCTCCTGCAGGGCCTGCTTAAGCCTGGGGGCGACGACGCCGAGGGAGGCGGTGCGGTCGTCGATGCTGGCGATGACCGTCACGCGCCGCTGCCGGTTGAAGTGCTCGATGACGGAGGGGCCGTCCTTCATCTCCACGCTTGCCACGTCCTGCACGGCTCGCAGCCCGGTGGGGGTGAAGATCTCCATTTGGCGGAGGGCCTCCGGCGTGCCGCGATCGGACTCGGCGAGCCGAACGACGATGTCCGTTTCCTCCATCCCTTCACGCAGCTTGCCGGCCACCTGCCCGTTGAGCGCCAGCCGCAGCTGCATCCCCAGCCCGGCGGCGGAGATGCCGGAGTCCTGCGCGCGCGCCCGGTCCACGGCAATGGACACCTCCGGCCGCGGCGGGTTGCTGACCACGCGGATGTCCCGGGTGCCCGGGATGTCGCGGAGCACCTGGCCAATGCGCTCGGCCTCGCGGGTGAGCGTCTCCAGGTCTGGCCCCATCACGTAGACCATGACGGGGAAGAAGTCCCCCACCCCCTCGATGTCCGGGGGATCGATGAGCGCCACCTGGGTGGCGGGAAGTGCCTCCCCCAAGCGGACGCGGAAGGCGTCCTTCACTCCGGCGAGGCTGAGCGAACGTTCCTTCCGGGCCTTGAGCAGCACGCGCATGCGCGCCTTGTTGGGCTTGCCGTTGAGGCCGTCCGGCCCCGCGCCCACGAGCGTGTAGATACCCACCACGTCCGGGAATGTGCGGAGCAGTTGCTCCGCCTCCACGGCGCGGGCGGTGGACTCGGCAATGCTGGCGTCCTCGGGCAGCGTCAACTCCACGATGATCTGCGAGCGGTCCATGGGGGTCATGAAGTCATTGCCCAGGCCCCGTGCGGCGTAGAGCGAGGCGGCAATGGACAGCACGGTGAGCAGGCCGGTGGCCCACTTGTGGGCCAGGGTCCACGCCAGCATCCGCGCGTAGCCGCGCTCCATGGCCTCGAAGCCCTGCCGGAGGACCCGCGCCACGGCGTTCTCGTTGCGGGTGCCGTCGTGGTCGTGCTTGCGCGCCTTGGAGAAGCGCGCGGACAGCATGGGATCGAGGGTGAATGAGACGAAGAGGGACAGCAGCACCGCGGCGGAGATGGTGAGGCCGAACTGCTTGAAGAACTGTCCCACCAGCCCCGGCATGAACGCCACCGGGACGAACACGGCCACCAGCGACAGCGTGGTGGCGAGCACTGCGAGGTACACGTCCCGGGTGCCGTTGGCGGCAGCAGAGCGTGGGTGTTCCCCCTTCTCCAGCCGGTGGGTGATGGCTTCGCGGACCACCACCGCGTCGTCGATCAGCAGGCCAATGGCGAGCGAGAGCGCCAGCAGCGTCATCTGGTTGAGCGTGTAGCCCAGCACGTACATGACGAAGAACGTGCCGACGACGGAGGTGGGAAGCGCAAGCGAGGAGATGAGGGTGCCGCGGAGGTCCAGCAGGAAGATAAGGATGATCACCACGGCCATGAGTCCGCCGAAGATGAGCGCCACCCACACCTCGTGGGCGTTCTCCTGGACGTCCACGGACTGGTCGATCAGGACCGAGGCCTTGAAGCCGTTGCCCAGCGCGGGCCCCTGCTTGGCCATCAACTCCTTGACGGCACGGGCCACCTCCACGGTGTTGGAGCCGGGCTGCTTGATGATCTCCAGCACCAGCGACTCGCTGCCGTTGAGGCGGGCAATGGTGCGCTTGTCGGCGCTGCCGTCCGAGATGGTGGCGATCTCCTCCAACCGTACCTGGGATCCAGCCTGGTTGCGCTGGACGGGGAGCTTGCGGATCTCCTCCACGGACTTGAACTGGCCGAGCGAGCGGACGTTGAGCTCGCGGGGCCCCAGGTCCAGGCGCCCCGCGGGGACGTCCATGTTCTCCATGGCCAGCCGCTCCACCACCTGCCCGGGGGCAATGCCGGCGGACTTGGCCTTGTCCAGGTGGAGGTCCACCTTCACCTCGCGGGCATCACCGCCCACCACGCGGACCTGCGCCACGCCCTCAAACTGCGCCAGGGGGGGTTCCAGCTTGTCCTTGATGAGCTGCTTGAGCGCCGAGGAGGGCAGGTCCCCGGAGACGGCATAGGTGATGACAGGGGCGGCGCCGAAGTCGATCCGGGTCACGCGCGGGAGGTCCGCGTCCCGGGGGAGCACCTGCTGGATGCCGGAGACCTTGTCGCGGACCTCCTGCACCGCGCGGTCCAGGCTCATGGAGAGGCGGAACTGGACGAACACCAGCCCCACGCTCTCGCGGGAGAAGGACTGGATGTTCTCCACGCCGCTGATGCCGGCCACCGCGTCCTCGATGGGCTTGACCACCTGCTGCTCCACCTCGGCCGGGCCGGCGCCGCGGTAGACGGTGGTGACCATCACGAAGGGGAACGAGACGTCCGGGAACAGGTCCGTGCCCAGGCGGGAGAGGCCGAGCGCCCCCAGCACCATGAGGCACAGGCTCATCATGGTGGTGAAGACGGGACGGCGGATGGAGACGTCGGAGAGCGTCACGGCTGGCCTTCCCGCCGGGCAATCTTCATCCCGTCCGACAAGCCGGGCGTGGGGTAGTCCACGATCTCGCGGAGCGGCTCGGCGGCCAGCACGGTGCACTCCTTGGCCCCGCGCTGCGTGACGGTCACCCGCACGCGGCGGACCTGATCACCGTTCACCGCGAGGACGAACTCGCCGCCGGCGCTCCCCAGCGCGGTGGCGGGGACCAGGAAGGCCTGCTGCGCCGCGCCCAGGGGGAAGGTGACGCGCGCGAGCGTGTTGGCCACGAAGCGGGCGTCCTTGTTGGGGACGGTGATCTCCACCGGGATGCGGCGGGACTGGGGGTCCGCGGACGGGATGACCACCTTCACCGTGGCCGCGTCGGTGACCGAGCCGCCGCCCACGCTCTCCACCCGGACCTTCGTGCCGGCACGGACGGCGCCCAGCATGGACTCGGGGATGGTCGTCTTGAGCAGCAGGAGGTCCAGTTGCTGCAGGACGTAGACGGGCGTGCCAGGGCCCACCATGCCGCCCACCTGGTCCGGGGCCTCCACGAGCGTCCCGCCGAACTGGGCGAAGAGCTGGTGCCGGCGGCGGGCGGCCTGCGCCTGGCTGAGCGCGGCGCGGGCCACCTTCACCTGCGCCTCCGCGGCGCGGGCCTGGGCGTCCACCTGGCGAGCCTGCACGTCGCTCACGGTCCCCTCGGCCTTCAGTTTCTCGTTGCGCCCAGCCACGTCCACCGCCAGCGCCGCGCCCGCCTCGGCGGCGGCGAGCCCCGCGGAGGCCTGGGCCACCTGCGCGTTGACGATCTCCATGTCCAGCACGCCGAGCAACTGCCCCGCCTTGACGGTTTCTCCGCGGCCGACCTTGGACACCACGAGCTTGCCGCCCACCTCGAAGCCCTGCGGCAGCATGCGCGAGGGGAAGAGCGAGCCGGTGGTGGTTTCCTGCTGCGCGGCCTGCACCTCCGAGACGCGCACGACCTTCACGCGCGGCGCGGCGGGCAGCGGCCCCTCGGCTGAGGCGGCGAGCGGCAGGAGCAGGGCGAGCAGCAAGGGGGCTTTCTGGATCACGGGGACTCCGCTCGGGGCAGCAGGCCCCGGGACATGGTGCGGATGCGTAACGGGAATGGAGAAAAGTTCAAGCGCGAACGTCGGCCATCAGCGCCGCCACGGCCCGGCCCACCTGGGGCAGGTTCCGGAGGAAGCGCTGGTCCGCGTGTTCCACAACGTCCACCGCGCCGCCCTGGCGGGTGAGGGCTGCGAGCACCGCGCCGGAGGGGTGCCAGGCATCCAGTGCGCCGAGGATGGTCCTGACCGGGACCGCCGCCGACTCCACGTCCTGCGCCTCCACTGAGGGGGGGCTGACCAGCGCAATTGCGCGGACGACGTGTGGGCAGGCAGACGCGAGCTGGAAGGCGACCGGCCCCGCGCCCGGGAGCGCGGCAAGCACGGCGGCGGGGGCGGCACTGTTGTCCAGCAGCAGACGGAGCGCCGCGTGGGCGTCCTCCAGGCGGGAATGGGAATCCCCCCGCCGTCCCTGGCTGGCCCCCACCCCACGGTGGTTGAACCGGAGGGTGGCGTGGCCCGCCTGGGTGGCGGCCCACGTGAGCTCCGCGGCGACGACGTGCTGCATGTCCCCGCCGAGCCCCGGGTCCGGCGGGAGGATGAGGAGCGCGGGGGCACGGACGCCCCGGTGGCTCAGCCCCTCGAGGACGTCCGTCCCAACGGGGATCAAGGTGGGGCGCTCGAGGAACTGGCCCCGCGTGACCATGCGTCAGGGATCTTGGTTGATCGTGGACTGGTTGGTGTACGCGAGCTGGCGGCCGGTGAACGGCAGCGACACCTCGCACTTGGCCACCTTGTTGTTGTTGTTGGTGCAATTGGTACAGCTGTACTCGCTGCGGAGCGCCAGGGTGCCCCGCGCCACCGCGCCCAGCTCGGTGAAGGACACCGTGACGACCGTGGTCTGGACGTCCGTGAACGGATCGTTCGGGGCCGCGAGCGTCTCCTTCTTCACCGACGCGGTGTAGATGTTCGCCGAGCCCTCGATGGGGCCCTCCAAGACGACCGGGGCGGCCTGGCCGAGGTAGAAGGTCTGCTTGCCCATGTCGAGGATGGACTTGCCGTCCACGCTGTCCAGGACGGAGATGTCGAACTGGACCTTGTAGTTGCTGAGCGTGGTCTTCTCATACTGCGTGGCGTTGTTGCGGTAGCAGGTGGTGGGGAGGTTGTTGAGCGGCGAAGGATCCAGCGCGATCCGGTAGACGCGGGCCTGGCTGCCGCCGCAGCCGGCGATCAGCGGGAGCGAAGCGAGGACGGGGGCGAAGGTGCGGAGAGATTTCATGAGCGCGGGGCTTAGGCGCGCCCCCTGCCCGCCGTCAACTTCGTCCCTGCAGGACCAGGAACTTGAGGTAGCGCCCCTCGGGGAACTGCAGCCGCACCGGGTGATCGGGCGGCTGGTAGCGCTCCTCCACCAGCGTGAGGTCCACGCCGGCCTTGTAGCCGCCCTCGCGCACCGCATCCAGGAAATCCCCGGGCGTCACGCGCGCCGAGCAGCTGGCGGTGCAGAGGATGCCGCCGGGCCGCAGCACGGCGAGCGCCTGCCGGTTGAGCGAGGCGTAGCCGTCCAGCGCGGCGTCCACCGCGCGCTGGCTCTTGGCGAACGCGGGGGGATCCAGGATGACGAGATCAAAGGTGCGCCCCTCCTCCTTAAAGGAGGTGAGCAGTTCGAACACGTCCGCGGCGAGGAAGTCGTGCTTGCCCGCGGGCAGTCCGTTCTCCGTGAAGTTCTGGCGGCTCAGTGCGACGGCTTCCGCGTCCTGGTCCACGGAGAAGACGGCGTTGGCGCCGCCGAGCGCGGCGTTGACGGAGAAGCCGCCGCTGAAGCTGAAGCAGTTGAGGACGTCACGGCCCTTCGCGAGCCGCCGGACGAGCGAGCGGTTCTCCCGCTGGTCCAGGAAGAAGCCGGTCTTCTGGCCGCGCCACGCATCCACGAGGAAGGACGCCCCGCGCTCCTGCGCGCGGATGAGCTCGGGGGCGGGCGGGCCCCAGAGCATCTTTCCGCTGCCGGCGCGCTCGTCCTCCTCGCCGTCGTCCCGGCTGACCTCGTCCCGGCCGATCACGCCCTTGAGCCCGGGCACCGCGGCCTTGAGCCCCTCCACCACCAGGTGGCGGTAGGGAGTGAGCCCCGCGGAGTACAGCTTGAGGACGGCATACCCGGCATAGAGGTCCACGACCACGCCGGGGAGTTCGTCCCCTTCCCCGTGCACGAGCCGGAAGCTGTCCGTGCCGGTGAGCTCGATCAGCGCGAGCCGGCGCTCCACCGCGTCCCGGATGCGGCGGGTGAAGAACGCGGCGTCCACGGGCTGCCGCTCGTCGCGGGTGAGGACGCGGACGGAGATGGCGGAGTGCGGATCGTAGTAGCCGCGGGCCACGAAGCGGCCGTTCTCCACGAGGTCCACCACGCTCCCGGCGGGGATGCGCGGCGGGTGCTGGAGCCCTTTGCGGAAGACCCACGGATGGCCGGCGCGGAGGTGCCGGGCGAGTCCCGGGGCGAGTTCAAGACGGACGATGCTGCCCATGTGGACCAGAACGCTCCGGGAGTCAGGGGACGTGCACGGCAGAGAGCAGCTCGCGCAACTTGGCGAGCTCGCCCGCCTGCTGCGCGGGGGTGAGACCGGCGAGGCCCCGCTGGCGGGCCCGGCGCAGGAGCAGGTCCAGCAGCGGGTCCCGCCCGTAGAGCGGCTGCGCCTGATGGAGGGCGTCCGCGAGCGCCACGCCGGCGTGGCTGGCCCCCTGGAGGAAGAGCGCCTCCAAGGGCGCGAGGCGGGAGAGGACGCGGGCGCGCAGGGCGCGGTCATGGGCCAGCAGCCCCTCGCGGTGGTTCACCCGAAGGAAGGTCTCGGTCACCAGCGCGGTGCGGCGGAGGAAGGACGCAGCGTCGTCCCGCGGCAGGTCCGGGTGGGAGATGAGGCGCTCCAGCTCGGACTGGGCCTCCAGCAGGGAGCGCTTGTCCTGCGCGCGCAGAAGCGGCCACGCGGGGGTCCGCTCGAAGGTCTCGACGTCACCCCGCAACTGCAGCAGGCTGGCAAGCGGGTCTGTCTCGGCGCGGCTGAAGTCCTCGTAGTGGGCCCACGTGGCGCGGCAGAGGTCCGCGAGCTTCTCGCGCAGCAGCAGCGAATCCCGGAGTTCCTCGGCCTGCCCAGGGATGACGTCCTGCCGGGCGAGGGGCGCGAAGACGCGGGCGCTGCCGTGGACGAGGTCGATCACCAGGAGGCGGAAGCGGGCCCGGAACGCCTGGATGTCCGCGAGCACCGTCCAGCGGTCCATCCCGTGACGTGGCCCCTTGAAGCGCTCGCCCATGCGGGAGACTTCGAGCGCGAGCAGCGTTTCCACGGCGCGGACGTGGCGCTCGGCCTCGGCGGTCTTCAGCGCCTGGAGCAGCGGCGCGGTGAGCGGCCCAGGCGTCTCCAGCGCCTCGGCGAGCGCGGAGGGAATGGCGCGGGGGGCCTCCAGCGGGAAGTGGGACTGGACCTCGGAGAGGACGGCGTTCACCTCGTCCAGCGTTCCGCAAATGAGCGCGCCCAGCTCGTCCCAGAGTTGATGGTCGGGCGAGCCCCGCACGGCTGAGCGCTCGAACCGGGAGAGGTCCAGATCATGGAGGCGCCCCAGCGCTCGGCTGCAGGCCAGGTAGACCGCGCCGAGCCGCTCGGCAAAGACCGGCTCCGGCAGGCGGGCGATGACGTTCTGGAGTGCGGGCGTCAAGGTCACGGTGAGGGAAGCGTCCACGAGGGGCGATACCCTAGCCGGGATCCGGATACCGCGTGCACCTCGACTTCCGCGGGGGGATGCTCTACGGACTGGGCCACATGCCCACCGTCACCGTGCACCACCTGTCCGCAGGCGGCACCCTGGAGACAGGGGAGCTGGGGCTCGCCGGCCGCGAGGGGCTCCGCTGGATTGACGTGGTGGCGCCGGACGAGGCCACCCTGCAGCACCTTGCGCCTACCTTCGGGCTGCACCGGCTGGCCGTAGAGGACTGCCTGCACCTGGACCAGCGGCCCAAGCTGGAGGAGTTCAAGGGACACCTGTTCCTGGTGCTCCACGGCTTCGAGGCAAAGCCGGACCGCGCGGACCTGGAGCTGGAACTGAAGGAACTCCACCTGTTCCTGGGCCCGGACTGGGTCATCACCGTACATGACGGCCGCATGGCGTCCATAAAGGCGCTGCGCGCGCGGGTGACGAAGGACCCCGCGGGGACGCTGGGGCGCGGCGCGGACCACCTTGCCTACCTGATCGCGGACGCGCTGGTGGACTCGGACTTCCCGCTCGTGGAGCGGATCAACGAGGTGGTGGACGGGCTGGAGGACGTGGTCTTCGAGGGCGTGCAACCGGGCATGCAGCTCCGCCTGTTCTCCGCGAAGCGGCAGCTGGTGGCGCTCCGGCGGGTGCTCTCACCCCAGCGGGACGTTCTGGCGCTGCTCGCCCGGCCGGGCATGCCCCACGTGCAGGAGCGGACCACGCTCTACTTCCGCGACGTGCACGATCACCTCATCCGGCTGCACGAACAGATCGACGCCGCGCGAGAGATCCTGGGCAACGTGTTGGACGCCTACATCTCCATGGTGGCCATGCGCACGGGGGACATCAGCAAGCAACTGACCGTGATTGCCACCATCTTCCTCCCGCTCACCTTCCTGACCGGCTTCTTCGGCCAGAACTTCGACGTGCTGTCCCGCCGCGAGTACCTGGCCTTCGTCGTCACCTGCGTGGTGCTGCTCCCGCTGGGGATGCTGGCCTGGTTCCGGCGGAAGGGGTGGTTCTGATGGGCGCGTTGCCGTTGCACGTGACGGTGGAGGGCGCGGGGACGCCGCTGGTGCTGCTGCATGCCTTCCCCTTCTGCCACACGCTGTTCGAGGACCAGCGCCCACTGGCGGCGGGGGCGTTGCTGGTGCGACCGGACCTCCGCGGCTTCGGCCGTTCGCCGCAGGCGGCCACGGCGACCATGGAGGAGATGGCCGCGGACGTGCTGGAGGCGCTGGACCGGCTGAAGCTGGACCGGGTGGTGTTGGGCGGCATCTCCATGGGGGGGTACGTGGCGCTGGCGCTGCTGCGGCTGGATCCCTCGCGCGTGCGGGGGCTGGTGTTGATGGACACCCAGGCGCTGGCAGACGACGAGGCGGGGCGCGCGGCGCGGGGCGTCAACGCGGCGCGGGTGGAGCAGGAGGGCACGGCCTTCCTGGTGGACGGGCTGCTCGAGCGCCTGCTCTCCCCCGCGTGCCCGGAGGACACACGCCGCGAGGTGGAGCACCGCATGCGGGCCGAGTCCCCGGCCGCGGTGGCGGCGGCGCTGCGCGGGATGGCCGTCCGCGAGGACAGCCGTGACGTGCTGCACCGCTACGGCGGGCCGCTGCTGGTGATGGTGGGCGAGCAGGACGTGGTGACACCGCCGGACCGTGCCCGGCAGATGGCGGAGCTGGTGCCGGGTGCGGTGCTGGTGCAGGTGCCGGGCGCGGGGCACCTGCCCAACGTGGAGAAGCCGGCGTTGGTCAACGAGGCCCTCGCGTCGTTCGTGGCGAGGTGCTGATCCATGTACCGGATGCGGAACGTGGTGCAGCCATATGCGTGGGGCTCCCGGACGGCGCTCGCAGCGCTCCGCGGAGGCAACTCCCCTTCTCCGGGGCCCGAGGCGGAGCTCTGGATGGGCGCCCACCCGCTCGCCCCCTCACAGGTCGAGGTCGACGGGGCGCACGTCCCGCTGGACCGGCTCATCCACGCGGAGCCCGGGCGCTGGCTGGGCCCGGAGGTGGCGGAACGGTTCGGCGGGAAGTTGCCTTTCTTGATGAAGGTGCTCGCCGCGGCAGAGCCGCTGTCACTCCAGGCGCACCCCTCGCGCGCACGGGCGGAGGCGGGCTTCGCCGCGGAGGAGCGCGCCGGCATCCCGCTCGGGGCCCCGCACCGCAACTACAAGGACAGCAACCACAAGCCGGAGATCCTCTGCGCGCTCGGTCCCTTCGAAGCGCTATATGGCTTCCGCGAGGTAGCGGGGACGCTGGGGCTGCTGGAGGCGCTGGCCCTTCCCGGGCTGGACGGGCTGCTCTCCCAGCTCCAACAGGCCCCCGCTCATGCGGCGCTGCGCGGCGCGTGGACCTGGCTCTTCGGGCTCGTGGCGCAGGAGCGGGAGACCCTGGTTGCGGCCGTGGTGGAGGCGTGCCGCACGCGCCCCCCGTCCGGCTGGGAGGCCGAGGCGTCGTGGGCCGTGCGGATGGCCGGACTGTACCCTGGGGACGTGGGGATCATCGTGGCGCTGCTGATGAACCGGGTGCGCCTGGCGCCCGGAGAGGCGCTCTACCTGCCTGCCGGCAACCTCCACGCGTACTTGGAGGGAACGGGCGTGGAGCTGATGGCGAGCTCCGACAACGTCCTGCGCGGCGGGCTGACGCGCAAGCACGTGGACGTGCCGGAATTGCTGGCGGTGCTGGACTTCTCCCCCGTCCCGCCCGTCCCGCTGAAGCCCCTGCGCGAGGGGGCGGAGTGGCATTACCCGACGGACGCGGCGGACTTCCGCCTCTCCCGGCTGCATGCAGGGGAAGGCGCCACGCTGTCCTCGTCCGGGCCGCAGATCCTGCTCTGCACGCGGGGACACGCCGTGCTGCAGGGCGGTGGGCGCACCATG
>Ga0194134_10006031_pt1 | contig 11110 bp, 12 predicted proteins | sample TA2KigOff0mmetaG_FD_148602 | JGI IMG/M metagenome (GOLD analysis project Ga0194134, IMG submission 148602) | Freshwater microbial communities from Lake Tanganyika, Tanzania - TA2015056 Kigoma Offshore 0m | ecosystem: Environmental > Aquatic > Freshwater > Lake | place: Tanzania: Lake Tanganyika... | reverse complement strand
TTTCGTAAAGCGCCGGGTTTCTTGATTGCTTTCTGTATCCATTTTTCAACCATTTTTAAACTCCCATCTCCTTACGAATCTTGGTTGCGGAGATAGAGTGTGTTGCTTCGTCAAATACTTCCTGCTCTATCTTGTACCCCACATCCCGGCCGTAAGTGATGTTCACAATGTTAGGTACTACCTGGATCTCGTACTGCCCCTGATACAGGGGGTCTAGGTCACGCCGGATATAGCTTTTGACCTGCTCGATAGCGAATGGGTTCGATCCCTGCCAGCCCTGACAGTCTCGGATCTGGATAACGACCTGACCTGTCTTGGATATCGCCCGGTCAAATAATGCACGATGACCTTGGTGCCACGGCTGCCAGCGGCCCAACATCTGGACGGTCTCTTTCTTCCAATCAAAGGTTGGACGGCGGCGGTTCTCAAGGATGTGGTTTCCAATAAACTCAGCCCACTTCTCACAATTCTGCTCAGTCACCCGGAAGTCATAGACCTCGGGCGAAACGAACATCTTGTTGGTGTCCTCGAAACGCCCCTTTTCAATGGTGTCCACCCAGATCGTCCAGTCGGCCTTAAAGTTATGCCGCATCTCAGGTAGCGGGGCCACAAAGTCAGCGATCACAAAGTCGTTAAAGAAGCTGTCTGCCAGTTCCCTCATTCTCAGGGATTGGCGAATCCGGCCCTCATGGGAGAAGTCCCAGTCGTTGTATTTCTTACGGACATCGTCAGCGTTAATCCACTTGACTGTAGCTTTAGAGGACGACTCAGTCTCAGCATGAAGATGGAACATAAGACTATTTTCTTCTAGGTATTTCTTTAAAGCGTCTGCCAAGAAAGTCTTGCCAGATCCGGGCAGACCCATAATCAGAATTTTCTTCATTTTATTATCTCCTTTGGATATCAGCCTCATTACAACTCTTGCCATACTGAACTTCTATTACTTTAAGCAGCTCGGGATATTTGTTTTCAAGCTGATGAACCTGGCCGGATTCAATCTCTACAGACTCCCCAGGCAAAAGTTCCATCATTTGCTTATCTACTCTAACCGTGGCGATCCCGCTAGTCACCACCCAAAACTCAGATCGTTTTTCGTGTTCTTGCAGACTGAGAGATTTGCCCGGCTCAACAAGCAATTCTTTAATCTTGACTATCCCACCGTCTGTGTAGAGCGTCTTAAACTTGCCCCACTGTCTGGACTCTTCGTTTCTGCCCCAGTTGGACAGTAGCCATGAGCTAGAGTTAGCCTTTCCACCCCCAACCCCAAACCGCATCTCTACATGGTTTTGAATGCAATAGTCGTACTCTGGGATATTGGTGTCCGTTCGATCCCCGCCGTTACAGAACACAATAGGGTCATTGGGGAACATATTCTGAACCACCCGGATGGCATCTATAGCAGTCCCGTCTGAGTCGTTAAAGCCCGTGGCCAAGACTATGTCCATCATCTCTAGGATGGCCTTGCGCTCCTCAAAGGGTAGGAAATTCATGCCCTTTTTGTTCTTTAGCCACTGATCGGAATTAAGCCCCACGACCACACGCCCGATCTTCTGAGCCTCTTTGATCAGTTGGATGTGACCGATGTGGATGGGGTCAAACCCGCCGGTAATGAGTGCGATCACCATTCACCCGTCCAGTGTTTGATCCCGCTCTCAGCGTAGAAACTTCTTTTCATCGCCTCCCAGCCTTCTGGGGTTACATCACCTTTATAGACCAAGGTGTCATAGGGCGGTGTCTCTCGGTAAGTCTTGATAAACGGGATCTTTGAGATGTGGTCTCGGATTCCGTCGAAGGCTTCCTTGCCAGGACTGGAGTTTATGGTCTGTCCGAATAGGGTATAGGTCACCCCGTGCATATAGGTCTGCGGGCCGAGAAAGTAGACATTGGTATGCCCAGCCCGGCGGCGAGCTAAATAGATGCTTATGGTGTTAGCAAACGCCGGGTTGCCTGGTTCGGTCATCATAAAGTCGTGGGAGAAGTCCACATCCGCACAGGTTGGTAAAACCCATTTAGTTTCATCGTCCACTAGATCATCTAGCCGGACGTTACAGAATCGGTCAATGTCGATGTATAGACCCCCAACCTCATAGAGCTTAAATAGCCTCCACAGGTCTGTCTGCGGGACGACACCGACATCCTTCATCAGGGCGTAGTCATCCTCTTGCAGAGCTTCTTTTAAGTAAGCATCAACCTCTTCATCGGTGCTGATCTCCACCCGCCAGTCTGGGTTTAGGTCGATCAGGTTGCGCAGGCCGTTCTTGATCAGCTCGGCGTTGCTTCCGATGACATCTTTTGACTTCCACGACATATGGACGATTTTGGGGATCATATACTGAGCTTATCGTTCCTGACCGTAGAACGTCCTTCCAAGGGTCTGCCAAGGATGGTGGTGTTCTTCTTGTCGTTGTCCCAATGGTTATAGGCGTAGATACCCATCTGGTGGATTGGGAAGATGTCTGCCCGAAGCATGATGTCTAGCGGGGCGTTGATCCCATACTTTAAGGCGTAGGCCAGCATATTCTTAGCCACCGATGGGTCGATGGCGTAACTGTGCGCCCGGCAGATGAAGTGATAGTTCGGGCCTTCTGAGGCGTGGGGCGGGGTGGGGAGTACCTGCCAGCCCTGGTTGACTTGCTCGTTACTGCCTAGATAACAGATGGAGTTAAAGACCGCATGGTTCTTATAAGCCTGCACCATGATGGCGTCATGTTCTAGGATCACAATCGGTTGGTCTTCTAATACGCACTTCTGCCACAGACTGATGTGAGATAAAGCGCAGGCCACCTCGCCACGGGTTAGGTAATGATCTGTAACCTTGACCATCGCCGGGACTCCACCGTGATGGGCTGGCGGCTCGATGGGGTCTTTCACTCCGTTATAGGCATCCCAGTATTCCCATGCCATGCCTGCTAGGTCACAGCTATCCGCGCACCGCTTTGCCTTTTCCTCCGATTCAGCATGATCCTTTATGCGAATGATGTAGGCACTCAAAACAGTCTGATTGTAGCTATAGTTTAGGGAGCGCATATTATTCTTCGATGGCTAGGGTGAAGGTGTTACCACAAGCAACCGAAGACCAAGTATTAGAACCAACTTGAACAGGAGAGGATCTTTCAACTGTGGTGTTATCGCCAATTTGACCTTGAGCGTTAGTACCCCAAGTCCATAGTGTTTTATCGGTTTTTATAGATGCAACAAAGCGTCGACCGCAAGCTATTTCAGACCAATCGGTCAATGCTCCAACTTGAACTGGAGAGGATCTACGAACTACAGTTCCATCACCAATTTGACCTTGTGTGTTATATCCCCATGACCATAAAGTTCCATCTGTTTTTATAGCAACAGGGTTATATCCACCATTGGCAACTTTAGACCATGTAGTTAACGCTCCTACTTGAACAGGTGATGATTTATAAACTGTAGTGTTGTCACCAAGCTGACCAAGATAGTTGTTTCCCCAAGACCAAAGTGTCCCATCGGTTTTAATAGCAACAAAAAAATTACTACCACCCGCAACTTTAGACCATGTAGTTAGTGCGCCAATTTGAACAGGGGATGATCTGTTAATTATAGTTCCATCACCAAGTTGACCTTTCCCGTTATAGCCCCAAGACCAAAGCGTTCCATCAGTTTTTATTGCTGCTGTAAAATTATTACCACCGGTAACTTCAGACCAAGTTGTTAGTGCGCCAATTTGAACAGGGGATGATCTGTTAATTATAGTTCCATCACCAAGGTTACCATAAAAACCTTTTCCCCACGACCAAAGTGTCCCATCAGTTTTAATAGCAATACAAAAATTACCACCACCATCTACTTTAGACCAATTAGTTAAAGCTCCTACTTGAATGGGAGAGGATTTGGTGACTGTAGTGTTATCACCAAACTGGCCATAAGCGTTATATCCCCAAGCCCATAAGGTTCCGTCTGTTTTAATTGAAACAGAATGATAAGTACCGCACCCAATTTTAGACCAAGTTGTTAGATCACCAATCTGAACTGGTGAGGATTTGTTAACTATAGTGTTATCGCCAAGCTGACCCTCAGCGTTTCTACCCCACGCATACAAAAACGGGGTAGCGCCACCGATAGATGCTAATAAGCCCTGAAGAATGCCAGTCATGCTATGACTCCAGCGTATTGATGTTTAGATGGCCGCATATTAGTCCTCGATGGCTAGGGTGTGGTTGTTACCACAAGCGACTGAGGCCCAAGTTTCAGAACCTATTTGAATTGGAGAGGATTTACTTTCTATAGTGTTATCGCCAAGTTGACCAATGTTGTTTCTGCCCCAAGTCCAAAGTGTTTTATCGGTTTTTAAAGCGACAGTGTTATTACTACCACACGCAACTTGAGACCAAGTGGTTAACGCACCTACTTGAATTGGAGATGATCTACGAACTACAGTGTTGTTACCAAGTTGACCATAGGAATTATTACCCCAAGTCCAAATAGTGCCATCAGTTTTTATAGCAGTTGTATGCGAACTACCAGTGCCAACCGAAGACCAAGTAGTTAATGCTCCAATTTGAACAGGAGAAGATTTGTTAACTAAGGTGTTGTCGCCAAGCTCACCTTGGGCGTTATAACCCCAAGACCATATCGTTCCGTCTGTTTTAATTGCCGCACAAAAATAATTACCAGCAGCAACTGTAGACCAATCAGTTAATGCTCCTACTTGAATTGGGGAGGATCTATCAATTGTAGTGTTGTCACCAATTTGACCAAAGTTATTTCTGCCCCAAGCCCACAGAGTTCCATTGGTTTTTATGACAGCGCAAAAATAAGTACCAGCAGAAACTTTAGACCAATCAGTTAAAGCTCCTACTTGAACAGGGGAGGATCTATTAACTTGAGTATTATCACCAAGCTGGCCATTACCGTTATAACCCCAAGTCCAAAGCGTTCCATCTGTTTTAATTGCTGTTGTAAAACTACTACCGGCATCAACTTTAGACCAAGTAGTCAATGCTCCTACTTGAACGGGTGAGGATCTACGAACTACAGTTCCATCACCAAGCTGGCCAAGAATGTTATAACCCCAAGTCCAAATTGTTCCGTCGGTTTTTATGGCGGCGGTGTGAAAACCACCACCAGCCACTTTAGACCAAGTAGTATCATCACCTATTTGAACGGGGGAGGATTTAGCAACTACAGTGTTATCGCCAAGCCCACCTTGGGCGTTATAACCCCACGCATACAGCCACGGCCCAGCAGGGGCGTTTATAGATGCCAACAAACCCTGAAGGATGCCACTCATTTCATGCTCCCAGAGCTGATATATTGTTTGTGTAGAGAACTCATGTTTAGTCCTCGATGGCCCATATTGTTGTACCACCAGCAGCTACTGCACTCCAACTAAGAGAACCAACTTGGATTGGAGAGGATTTATTAACTATGGTGTTATCACCAAGTTGACCTTCTGTATTGTTTCCCCACACCCAAATTGTTTTATCTGTCTTAATTGATGATGTAAAATTAGCCCCACACTCAACTTGAGACCAAGTAGTTAAATTTCCTATTTGGACTGGTGAGGATCGTCTAATATTAGTTCCATCACCAAGGTTACCAAAACCGTTATACCCCCAAGTCCATAAAGTTCCATCGGTTTTTACAGATGCTACATGTCTATAACCACATGCAACTTCAGACCAAGTTGTCAATGCTCCTACTTGAACTGGTGAGGATTTATTAACTGTGGTGTTGTCACCAAGTTGACCTTGACTATTTACACCCCAAGCCCAAAAAGTTCCATCAGTTTTAATAGCGGCAGAAAATTGTTGGCCTCCAGCAACTTGAGACCAAGTAGTTAAATTTCCTATTTGGACTGGAGAGGATTTATTAACATAACGGGTGCTATCACCGATTTGGCCAAAACCGTTATAGCCCCATGACCATAAAGTTCCATCGGTTTTAATAGCAAGCGTATGAAGATTTCCACAAGCAACTTTTGACCAATTAGTTAACACGCCAATTTGTATTGGGGAGGATTTATTAATTACGGTGTTGTCGCCAAGTTCGCCATTATTGTTATAACCCCAAGTCCAAAGCGTTCCATCTGTTTTTAAAGCGGCACTAAATCGGTATCCACCAACAATTTTAGACCAATTGGTTAGTGCACCTATTTGAACGGGACTTGAACGATTAATTTGAGTGTCATCACCAAGCTGGCCATAACCGTTATTACCCCAAGTCCAAAGTGTTCCATCAGATTTAATTGATCCTCCGTGATAAGAACCAAATCCAATAGTTTCCCATGTTGTTAAATTACCAACTTGAACCGGAGATGATTTATCAACTGAGGTGTTGGTGTTCGTACCAAGTTGACCAGTGCTATTATTTCCCCAAGAATACAAAGCGCCACCAGCAGCAACACCACCAATAGAAGCTAACAGACCCTGAAGGATGCCGCTCACTTTTATGACTCCAGTGCGTCTACGTCTTCGTGTGATACTGCTAGGTTAATTTCTCTTACGCGAGCCTCAAATACCAGGCGAGCCGCATCGACCGTAGCGGGATCATACTGAGTCTCAGGATACTGATCGGTCTCTTTGGTAACCTCGGCATTGACCACGTTCCTAAATACGGACTTGGCTTTTTCCAAGAAACCAGCCTTACGCTCACTAACCTCAAGCTCACGCTTTCCCCAGACGATCTGTGCCGGGGTTACATTGATGTCAAAGTAATGCGTGGTCAGCACCTCACGGTTATTGAGGTTTGGCTTTACCTCAACCGCCTCACGCCAACCAGCCTCAGCTAATAATTTCTCATCCGATGGTTTGTAGTCCCATACGTCTGAAACGTGTCCTTTTTGTACTCGAATCCAAAAGCCCGTTATCGTAGGCATGACGCAACTCCTTCTTTAAGTTACTGAAAATTGATACCCAATCGCCATGTTTGGTCTGGCGGAACAACTTAACGCTGTCGTACCACTGTGTGTTATTTCCCGGTCTTGCCCACAGATAATAGGGAAGAACTGGAATAACGATCCAGGTTGGAACCCCCATCGCGGCTGACAAATGCGCCACCGATGTGCAGGAAGTAATCACTAGGTCACAGGACGCAATCGTCTTAGCGGTCATATCCCAGTGTGATAGGTCTGACTCTTTCACCCAGTCTGGCCGGTGTTCTGATCCGGCATCGCGCTGAAGGCTGATGTAATCGACATCCAAACCCTCGACTGCGTTGAACATGAATTGGGCCGGGAAGAACCGGTGTTGCTCATGCTCAAACTGCGGGTTTCCCTGCCATCTCAGGCCGATCCGAATCTTCTCGCCTCTCTCAACTTCCGGGCAGGGGATGTAGGGAGAGCCGTCAATGTCTTTGTACTGCCATCTCAGAGGGATAGAGGCGGTCATGGACGGCACCCAGAAGTCATGCACCACTCCGAACATGGCCTCGTGCTGGATCACCAAGTCCACGCCCTGGGCGTTTCTGATTGTGGTTGCCAGCGGCCCGGAGCAGGCCACGATCACCTGATTACCAAGTTTCTTTAATTCTCTAGCAAAGCGCAGTCCGTGTATCTGATCTCCCAAACCCGCTTCAAGGTTCAATAAAGCCGTCCCGGTCTGCACTCCATCCCATATCGGTGTCGGGACTTTTGGGACTTCGTTTCCAAAGACCTTCTCAATCCGGCCACGGTTAATCAAAGTCATGCCATCAAGTAGGTGTCCTTTGCGCAACTCATACCATCCACGGTTAAAGGCTACCCGGTGGTTCTTTGGCTCTTTAATTGACAACTCTTGGAGGATCTTCTCGCTTGCCTCAAAGTCACCCATGATGCTTAACGCTAACTGCATATCTAACGGATGGACTTCGGCATTCTTTACAGGCTGGTCTCGCCAAAAGCACGGCTGAACGAACGCCCGGTACATGTGTTCCAAGACATCTTCGCTATTTTGATCGTGTTGTTTTTTCAACTCCGGCTTGATGTCATGTAAGCCAGGCAACTGCCAAACCTCTTCATCCCGCTCCTTGGGGGCGGTTTTATCTAGGTGATGAAGGTCATAATCAAAGGCGGATAGACCAAGGAACTCTTCAATCCTGCGTAACTGCTTTATGGGATCTGCTAGAAGATCCTCGTACTCAACAAATAAGAAACACGACTTATCTGACCGATACCCAGACTCTAAGACTTGATAGGACTGCTTTAGGTGGCTGATTAGCTCACTGTTACGCAGGAAGTCTTCTAGGTCATCCGGTTTAGCAATCCGGACAAAAGACGCAGCGCAGTCTTCTACATCACGCACCGTGGCGATGATTTTAGGATTGTAGGGCAGTAAGTCTTTTAATACCGCAACCGTGGTGGCCTCAGCCCAGTTACGGGCCTTGTCAATCACGACAGGCTTTTCAATGTGACTATAGCGGGCTTCCATCATCCCGCGAAGCACCGACTTTACCTGATCGACCTCGGTGGAGGCTTGTTCAGCGGAACTTTTCTTCCATGCCTGGAATGTATTGAACATCAACTCACCAAGGCCACTGGTGGCGCTGGCGTGTAGATCTGGATGCTGATTTAGCAGCGCAGCCAAGACTGTGCTGCCTGATCTTGGCAGACCGGCAAGGAAGTAAAATGTTTTCAAGTTAAACCTGTTCCGGAGATGATCCACTCGGTGCTTGTAACTTTGACACAAGTTGCAATACCGTTTGCCGCCAGAGTACGGGAGCCTGTCGTTCCAGCACCGGCCAAGCGCATCGTGTCAGTCGTAATAGAAATCGTGACCACACCGGCGGCGTTTTGGTTAATAAAAGTAATGCCAGTTCCTATCGGAAAAGCCACGCTTGAGTTTGCCGGGATGGTGAACGTCCGAGCCGTGGTGTCGGCAGACGGGTGGAAAATCTGTTTACCCGCATCGGTAATCACCAGCGTGTACGCAGCAGATTGAGAGTTCTGCGGGATATTTAAAAACCCCAGCGTAACAGCCTCGGCTGGCTCCGGCAGAGATAGCGTGGTGGTTGAATTGGTGTTGGATGATTGCAGCGTAGTGGTGCCGGTTCCGCTTGCATTACCTTGAAGAATTACATTGCTCATAATTTACTCCGATGATTGTAATAAACTCTTAGACCACTAAATAACGCTGGTTAGTGGCTACAGTGACTCCGAAACCTGTTGAAATTGTAATTGAACCTACACTAAATCCGTTGGTTCCAGCAGCAATTGTGTAATTTTCATTGATTGTTGTGTTGTTGACGATAATTGATCCGCTGGCTTTAGCCGGGCTAGATACAGTGGAAAAAGACAGGGTTCCAGAGCCGTTAGTTGTTAAAACTTGATCACTTGTGCCGTCAGCCGAGGGTAGTGTAAACAGGACGTTAGAGACAATAGTGGCTGGGGCTTGGAAAGCTACGTAATTACTATTGTCCGAATCCCCAAATCGAAGATCGCCTTGGCTTCCGATCTGAACGTTTGAACCATCAAAAGTAAAATTTGCATTATCGCTTAAGTTCCCGCTTGCCCCTGCAAAAGTCACTCGGCCTGATGTTAGCGATGAGTCTGCAATAGCCGCTGCGGTCAGGGTCGTGCCATCAAAAGTTAAATTGGCAGAACCAGCTAAATTTCCACTGTCGTTGTACTGAACTTGAGTGTTAGATCCGCCCGCAGAAGCGCCTACCCGGATAAAGTCTGACCCGTTCCAGGCTATTAATGCTTTATCGCCTGCGGTAACGGTTACTCCTGTCGTTGCTGATCCTTTGACCACTACAGAGGCATTAGACTGATTTATAACTATGTAAGCCTTAGAAGAGCTTGGGGCGATTATGTTACGGCTAACCCCAGGAGATCCAGTCGGAATTAATATTGCGCATCGAGCCTGATTAACTGCGCCAGATCCAGTTGTAGACAAAGTCCAGTCTCCAGCGGCCACCGAGTTTGTGGCAGCGGCAGCAATAGAATCTTCGACTAATTCAGTGATGCTATCGTTGACTGTTGTACCCCAAGTGCCAGATAACTCTCCAGTCACAGGTAGTGCAAATCCTAATAAAGTAGTATATGAAGTTGCCATGATTAGTCCTTATGCTGCTTCCAAAATTTCTGTCCAGTTTGGTGTTTGAGCATCATTAATCTGAGTCCATCCTCTTATTAAAACTGTTCCAACATTTCCAGTACCGGCAACCCCTGTGACAAGTATACTGTCGTCTACTTCAACCGTTACGTTGCCAACTTGGGCTATGCCCTGCACCCCTGTTGGGATCACAATGTCCCCAACCAAAACACTTACTGTTCCTACGGCCCCCGTTCCAGTTACTCCAGTCGGTATAACTGTTTCATCGTACTGAGGCGTTACAGTCCCTACAACTCCATTTCCCTGAACCCCTGAAATTACAAAAACGCCTACCGTTCCCACACTGCCTGTTCCAGAAACTCCAGTTGGAATCACAACATCATTAACCACTACTCCAACAGTTCCTACAGATCCAGATCCACTTACTCCACTAACGTCTACAACTTTACCGACTGAAAATCCTGCTGTTCCTACATTACCAGTACCTGCGACACCGTTTGGTATGACAATGTCATTAACCTGTACAGTAAATCCACCTACTTCACCTACGCCTTGCACTCCAGTAACTGTGACGTTACTGTTAATCAGTATTGCTACGGTACCTACTGCTGCGGTGCCGCTTACTCCATCAACTTCATAAGCTGGAGATACCCCGCTCCATGCGTTGTATCCCCAGGCCCCTTGGCTCCAACCCTGGTTATAAGTTGTTGCCGACACATTGTTACCTTAAGCTATCCGAATAATTGCAGTTGCTGCGGCTGCTGCGGGGAACTGAATCTGAAAGTCGCCCGAAGACACTTGTTGGTCACCACCAAAACTCAGAACTGCGCAAGCAGGATTACCCGCAGCGGTGTCGTTATAAATGATCGCGCCGCAGGTCGTGAATGTGGCTGATGAAAACGTACTGTTATCAAAATCACAGACTGCGGTTGTGCCGTCAGCAACCGGGGTAACTGAGGTCAAAGTGTTGCCGCCAGTCGTATACCCAGAGCCATTTGGTAGTTCATCACTATTAGACACTAGGGTGTCGTAGCTAGTGGTTGCTGCGCCATATGTACCCGATCCAGATGCGGTGGCCTTCATCAGGGCCAATTTAAACGTGTTGCCGG
>Ga0194134_10006023_pt1 | contig 11120 bp, 7 predicted proteins | sample TA2KigOff0mmetaG_FD_148602 | JGI IMG/M metagenome (GOLD analysis project Ga0194134, IMG submission 148602) | Freshwater microbial communities from Lake Tanganyika, Tanzania - TA2015056 Kigoma Offshore 0m | ecosystem: Environmental > Aquatic > Freshwater > Lake | place: Tanzania: Lake Tanganyika... | reverse complement strand
ACCATGGAGGCCTCAGCCTAGAGTCGACCTGGGAGATGCTAAAATTGTGCAGACTGACCAAGAATAATTCAAGCCAAGGGGACAAACACGAATGCTAAGATCATTTGTGAAGTGGATTACCTCTTCGGAATCGCGGCCATTTATTAAGCTGCAATATAAAGACCTTGAGGCGCTTACTGAAAGATTAATTGGCGAAGGGGACAAGAAGAACGTAGCGGAAATAAGAAAAGAACTTGGATTTAGAAAATTTACTAAAGTTACTCACTTAATAGGGAAGATTGAAAAATATCTTGCAGTATGTCAAGAATCCGAGAATCACAGCAAAACTGTAGCCAATACAATCACGAATAAAGTAACGATGCATGAGGTCAGACAGCGGCGGCCTAGTGAGGCTGATGATGCAAGTAAGAGCTGGACTACTGGTCTTCACATAAAAAGGGTAATCAGCTATAAACTGATAGAAGAAGACTCAGACGCACTATTTATGCCAGTGAGAGATGAGTCAGGCATACTCATAAGGATTAATAAGGGTAACCCACTCGGCCTAATCGCCTATAAGGAACTAACAAGCAAAAAGGATGAAGGCCCATGCCTGCTGCGGCTATTAATTGAGGCCTTAGCAGAGTATGAAGTTGAAGAGGTGGGAAAGGCGAGAATAGATGTGGCATTGATGCGAAGAGCAATTGGCAAGAAGATCATTATGAGAACGGAGAACTGAGATGAGCTTCTGGAGGTGGGTGTCAAAGACAGCAGAGGTAGCAGAACTAGAACAGGCGAAAAAGGTACAAGCTCTTTTTTATGAGATTGTCAAGAGGTCTCCAACCGATACTGATAAGGAAAAGCTCTTCAAAAAAGTTCTCCAGGTAAATGAACTTTTAGCAGATGCAAGGCTAAGAGCTTCTATAATTGCCTGCATTTCAGAAAAGGAAATAGATGAAATTCCACACCTTAAGCAAGGAATCGGAATTCATCACGACATAGGAGGCCGACCACCTGACAAGACAGAGCTAGAGCTATTGTCACGGAAGCTTGGATGCGACTTAGAAATAAAAACGCAGTATGACAACAAGCAAGGCGCCATATTCGATACAGGCCTGCCCAAATATGCTCTTTACGACTATCAGCTAGATGTTATCAAGAGAACGCATGAAGCAATCTCTGCAGGGGCAAAAAGACTATTAATACACATGCCAACGGGAACTGGCAAAACAAGAACAGCAATGAGCCTAATAGCTAGGTGGTTAAATAGTGCCAATGGCGGGGTAGCATGGGCGACGTATAGTCGAGAGCTGATAGATCAAGCTCGAGAGGAATTCGTATGTAGCTGGTCATATCTAGGACAATACAAAGCGAGGATAGGCTACTTTACAGGAGACGAGAAGGATAGTATCCAGAATAAAGATATCATTTTTATTTCCCTGAGTAAACTTGGCCGACGAATAAAAGATATGAGCTCTAGCGAAGTGCAAAAAATAGCCGAATCGATATCTTTACTGGTAATTGATGAGGCGCATCAGGCAATTGCACAAACATATGGAGACGCTATAGACAGACTTTCCGTACATAACCGGTCAATGAAAATTATTGGTTTGACAGCAACCCCAGGCAGGACCACAGGAGGTGATGGCTCTCAGGACACGGGCATGGCTCAGTTCTTTTCACAGAACAAAGTTGAACTGATAGTCAAAGGGTATGAGACTCCGATTGACTACTTAATAGCTAATGGATACCTAGCTAAGCCTGTCTTTGAAGATGTTGAAGTAGAAGAAATGAACTCAGACAATGGAAATAAGGCGACAACAGAAATGGTGCTGCAGGCAATAAGAGAAAATCACAAGAGAATCATAGTCTTCACTGAGTCTGTTGAGTCAGCATACGTGATATGTGCTGTCCTAAACGCTGTCGGCATAGAAGCACACGCAGTCGACGGAGGGACTCCTATGAATGAACGGAGCACAATCTATCAAAGATACAAGAAGCCGAGCAATAAACCAATTATTCTTATAAATTATGGGGTGCTAACAACGGGCTTTGATGCACCTCTCACGTCAGCAGTTGTAATTGCACGGCCAATAAACTCACTAATAGTCTATAGTCAGATTATCGGAAGAGCGCTGCGTGGAACAAATGCCGGCGGTTCAGCTTGCGCATCAATATACAACCTGTATAGTAGAGATGAGCCGGAGTTCAGAAGCGTAGCAAAAGCTTTTCAACACTGGAACTCACTCTGGAGCAACCGCTGACTATGCAAGAGCGTATCCCGGCAAAGACAGCTTACGAAACGCTGAGAGGAACTCCGTATAGTACAGACAAGGCTCTTGCCGAGCTTGTTGATAACTCCATCCAGGCGGGAGCAACACGAATAGAAGTATTGGTAATTGAAGAGACGAAGATGTTGACCGCGAGGCAAGTGACACGGCCTGCCCAAATCGCAGTCTTGGACAATGGTTACGGGATGAACAAAGAAGTACTAACAAAATGTCTTGGCATATCAGAAGGTGAAAACAAAAAAGATAAGAGTGGAATTGGCAAGTTCGGTTGGGGGCTTGTAGGTAGTACGATATCGCAATGCAAAAGAGTAGATATATGGAGCTGGCAAAATAGCACTGCAAGCTCTCTTCATACGTATCTAGATCTCGATGATCTAGAGATGACTTCTTATCTCTACGAAGCCTCCGAGAAAGACCTGCAGGAAAAGATTCTGGAGTATTCCGATGCCGTTCATAATGCAACAGGAACAGCTGTGTGCTGGAGCAAGTTGGATCGTATAGACTGGAAAAAATCAAGTAGCATTGCAAAGAATACAGCAGAAATTCTTGGAAGGTTATACCGAAAAAAGCTAGACAATGTTGAGATAGAATTTCACATCGTAAGTCCAGGAGGTGATAAAGAGATATTTCAAGTAATGCCTACTGATCCCCTGTATTTAATGAATGGTATTCAGACTTCAGCGCCAGCGCCATATGCAGATCAGGCCATCTTTCAAGAAGAAGAGGGATCGCCACTTCCAGTACAGGTGCCGTCGGAGGAGGATGGTGAAATCCTCTCGCCGATAATAATCAGATCAGCATCGGTAATTCCAGAAATATATAAGCAGACGTCAAAGGGTGGCAACGAGCCATATGGAAAGCATGCCAACAGAAATAAGGGTGTTTCGCTAGTCCGTTCCGATAGAGAGCTATTACTAGATGACGACTGGTGCAAGGAAACCATAGACAGATGGTGGGGTATTGAGATTTTATTTTCGCCAGAGCACGATGAACTATTTGGTGTTGGCAAAGATAAACAGTCAGCTCGAATCTATTCAGATGTCGCTCATCAATACCAACGCTTTGTAAATGATGCGGATGAATGGAAGGTCTACAAAGAGAGTTTTGAGCAGGGGTCTAACTTTGCAAATATGTGTATAATTGTTCAAGAAATTGCTGATACAGTCAGGCGTCTTAATAGATCTGTCAGAAAACACAAGATTGGTACAGGTACTAAACGCAGAGCAGATGACGGGGCTGAAACGTCTCCAATTGAAAAGTCTGAGGAGGCCTGCACAAGAGCCTCTAATCAGCGGGCCAAGGAGCACCCTGCGGCTGGCATTGATGATTATGTGAAACCTACGGATGAGGCAATTCGCGCGCTTTCTGAAGCCTTGGAGGGGATGGGTTCTGAGCCTGCATTGGCGCAGGAGAAGGCAAGGAAGACAATTACTCTAGCCAGGAAAGCAAAGATAGAAGTAGCTATTGAAGACAGCGACGCATTTTTCACTGTACGTGATAGTGGCGGGGTCATTATTCTTTCTATCAATAGAGATCATCCGTTTCATGACACGGTTATAGAGGTTCTAACTGATCACAATAGTGAGAATGAGCTTATAGGCGATACACCTGAGCTCAGAATTGCTAAACTTGAAGAGAAGTTTGATAGTACTTCTACCGCATTGTTTTGTACATTAATGAGCTGGGCGCGTATGGAGTACGAGAGCAAAGATGTTGACAAACAGAGGTTGAAAGAATCTCGTAGGTTATGGGGAAGCTTTGCACGCGACTATCTCAGAAACCTTGAATGAACCAGGCAAGAGACCAGCTAGACCTGGCTATCTATAGATGTGGCAACGCTCATACAGTTATTTCGCCTTTTCTTACAAAACATGCATTGAGGTTGGTGACTGGGGGCAGTAGCAGCTGTATCCTTTATACAAGGTGTGATCTAGATAACTTCTTGAGTATGAGCTCTGATATTCAAGCAATTCATTATGCTCACAGCTGCGGGATCAGTATTCGCCATGTAAATTGCCTTCACGCAAAAATCTTTGTCTTTGACGACGAAGCACTAGTAGGATCTGCCAACTGCACAAATAGAGGCTTATCGCTGGGGAATTCTGAGAATTGGAATGTTGAGTACCTTGCGAGTGTCCCACGTGATTCAGTCACACCATTTATTAAGGATTTGGATCACAGCAGTCTCGAGATGATGACCGAGCAAATAGAGAACCTTATTGGCGAAGTATCAAGCAAGTCCGATATATCATATGATGACAGTATGTACATTCAGAAAATCCTAGAGCACTGCACTTTCCCTGAGTGGTGTTCATATGAAAGATATGAGGCCGTAATGTGCAACGATGTCGCTGGTTTGCCGGCTAAGACATACAGGGACCTCCATGCGGAAATTAAGCACTTACAAATTCAGCCGACATACGGAAGCAAGAGTGCATTCAGGAGAGAGATTTATGCCGCCTTGATAAAGTCAAAAGCCAATTGCATGCTTTTGAAGATATTTTTAGATCAGGGCGAGGCTACTATGAGAAAGTTGATAGGCGCACATGTCTATAGCGAAGAGTATGCTCAGAGGCTAGCCTATTGGTGCAGATGGCTGAGTACTATAGAGTCTTAGGATTATAAATGGCATGCGGCGCAGAAGTTATCATCATCTTCAGTATCTAGTATATCGATCAGGTAATTGCTCTGCCGCGCCAAATGTGCTGGGCGGTTTACGATCTTATCCTTTCTGGCAATTAGCTGCTCTAATGATTCGCCCTGCGACCAGGTGTAACGAGCAGTGCTAGCCGTTTCTCGGAAATCTTTCTTTTCCTCGAGCTCAATAGCCTTCTGAAACAGCTCTGGGTGCCTTTCGTGCAGTGAAACCCATTCATTTTTGCGCTGGTAGAAACAGAAATAACACCCCGACCTTGATCGCCACTCATAGTATGAGGGCTTGCCAATGCCAGACTCCAACAGTATGTTTTCGATATGTGATAATTCAAGTCCGTCATCGATGAAAGGAAAAACACTGAGCATATTTTGCTTCGTCGGCATGTATCCTTTCCGACTCGCTTCATCTGCTCGCAATCCTACATAACTGACTGCTCTATCGGAGCCAATCCACTTTTCAAGAGGCTCTATCTTCATAACCTTGGTGCACCATCTCATATTTGGCGAAGGAAGCGTTCCCCGATAAACTCGGAGCCAGTGAGCAAAAGTTCGATCTGACGATAACCGGACAATGTTTTTGCCCAGATATACTTCGAGCTTTGCAAGATATTCATAGGTTTCCGGCAATTCAGCGCCGGTATCACAAAAGAAGTATTCCATCTCTGGCACCCGATCCCGCATGTAGATCGCCAAGGCTGTGCTGTCTTTTCCGCCAGAGAGCCCAAGGATATGCCTCACTGCCTTAGCCAATTACCCGAGCTCCCTCGATGGGTAAAGCATGCCTGCGCATACCCAATTGGTCAACGGATGCCGTTGAATCCCCGATAGTTTGTTGCGCCCATTGCGCTAACACCAGCTGCGCCCCCGCTTCCCCAAAGGCTTTGCTGGCCTCCTGCACCATACGTTGGACAAAAGATTCAAGAGCAGGTGCCTGTGAATCAGGAACGCTGATCACCTGCTGATGATCGGCTCCATCACTAGTGGTAACGCCGACCCTGACCGCCTTAAAGCCTGCTTGGCCGTCGCCCTGGTGGCTGAAATGCAATGCCTCAAGTCGCATAAATGCTGGAGCAAGCTCATTCAGCGCCACGTGGAAGCGCTGCACATCAGTATCGATCCATTCCGATGGAGCCCGACCCAGCAACGACAGGCCTACTCGTTGAACCCAGTCACGATCAGCCTCCAGTCCTTGATCTGCCAGAGCCAGAGCCAAGGCACGCAGCTTTGGGTCAAGAATTTGATCCTTCAAGCGAGCTGCTCTTGGTGCAACATCCCACCTCACAGATACACCAATGGCATTAAGTGCCTGTCCAATGGCCTTTTGCATCTCATCCAGCAGAACATCGTACTGTTCGTTGATTTCCCGCATCGCTGACGCAATTGCCGGTATGGCCCGTTCAAAAGACACCTTGGTTAATACCTCCACGTCAACTGCCTTTGGTAGATCAACAAAAAGGAGCTGATCCGGCTCTTTCGCGCCAAGACACGCTTTGCGCACTGCCTTGGCTTGTGGCGAAAGCGATTGTGTATGGCGGGTATGACTGGGCCATTGCCGAACTTGTTGAAGAATTTGTTTAACTGCGTAGAGCAATGTCGCCCCACGAGGGCAATCAATGAAAAGTGATACTAAGAGTTGCCGCAGGTAGGACTTCCGAAGACCTTCCAATGCAAACGAGCTGCAGTGGAACGTCTCCGGATTTTTCGCCAGACGCTCGATCACGGCTGTGTCCACGCCAGGCACGAAACGTCCGTCTTCGTAGAGACCCACTTGGTCGTCATGCAGCAAGAGGTAATGCGAGAGCAAAACTGGCACTGGTCCGTCCTTCAGCCCAAATGGAGGGGCTTTCAATTGAGCCCACAACTCCGACAGCGGACGTTTTATCTGCCTAGCAGTGCGGAAAAATGTATCTATGCAGAGATATACAGGCAACAAATCACTCGTCTCTGCTGGCCAACACAAGCCCTCGCCGCATTTCTGCAACCCGTGTAGGCCGATTAGCGCATCAAACATGGCCCTCTCGGGGCCAAAGCCCTTCGTCATGCCACACAGATCTTCCTCAGACCGATCTGCGATTGCCTCGATCAGCATCCGCCTAGCCTTGGCACCCTGAGAGGTGAGCTCACGACGCGAGAGCATTTCGCTCGGGATCCGTGGAGTCTGCGAGTACACCTGATCGCACAGCGCCGAAAGCAAGGCCGCAGATGAGCGATGACCTTTCACGTGAACTAACACAGAAGAGGGCTTAAGCACACGGGCCTCGGTTGACACACGTACCTGGAGAAGAGGTAACACCTGCTCCTGCAACTTTTGTAGAGACACCGATAATCGCTCCTGCGCTTCTCGCCGGGCTACCCAGTCTTGCTCGGGAATTACCTTGCCCTTTAGCAAGGTTTGGTAGGCATGAACGTAGCTGACCAACTGACGTAGATCTGCCGGCCGCTCCATATGTACCAATACAACTGTAGAAGCCCAAGCGGGCAGCTTTAAATCTTCAGGGCTGCTATCGCTCACCCACCACACTAACAACCCATCAGGATCGTTGAACGGCGCCTCGAGCCCCGTGAGATCAGTGCGCGCAGATGCAAAACACTGGTGAAACAAGCGTACGACACAAGATTGCTGGCTATGTCGCGTGGCGATAAGAGGATCTAGCGTCAAGGTGTTGTCCAAGAGCTGATCTAGCGGCTCTTGGCGATAACTCGCCATTAAAAGGCGAACCTGTTCCCCGAGATCGAAATCCGAGCCTCGCCAAATCCGAAACTCATCAGATTGGTCACGGTAGGTAATGAAGCCTGTGGTGCTCAATTGCTCCAGGGCGGCCTTGAACGAGTAGGCCTCGGGTGCTCTGCTCACAAGCAACCAAGCCAACAGTTCTTGATTGGCACGTACGACACCAGAACTAGAACACAAATTAAACAGGCCAATTGTTTTCAGAATCTCTAGCTCAAAATTGGTCAAGCCAACGGCATCACGCAGTCTGGTCTGGATTTCTATCCAACGCTGCGCCAAGCTCGGCAAGGCACTTGTGCTGCCTGCAGATGCAAGAAAGTAGTCATAAAGATGCCAGGGCATCACCCAGCCATCCACTAGAGATTTAGTTTCGATTAGCCAAGGCAAGCTACCCTCATCAGCTGAGCCAAGGAACTTGAATAGCGACCTCTCGTGCTGACCATATTTGCTACAGAGCTCAGGTAGTAAAATCGCAGTGATCGGATGCAGAGGAGCTAAGCCATCTAGCCGAAAATTGATCTGATCAACGAGCTGCAAAGCGCTGGATTTAGCCCAAACCTCTGCTGCATTTGCGGGCTGGTCGAAATGCAGCTTCTGCAGGCAACGGGTCATCAAGAATCCAGTTGTGTGACTGGAATCTGCAAATGGAAAATCACGAAAGCGCCCCTGGATCTTGGCCCACTCACGCTGACGCAAGGCGGCTGCATCAGCGGCATAGTCGTCAAAAGCCAAATGCTGAAGCGTGATTAGGGCAAGTGGTTTGCTCTTGTGGTCTTCGCTCTGCTCAATCAGCTGCTGAAGTGCATATAGGTCACCCTCACGAGAGCGGTGTTCTGAGAACCATTCGAGAGATTTTCCAAATTCATCGATGCATATCAATACAGGTCGCTCAACACAAATAGCCTTGAGCACATTCACTATATGGCGTTCTTCCACCCGCTCAGCAGCAAGCATCTCTCGGACACGTGCTTGAATGTCGTCAAGTCCAGCGAGTTGATTCAGCGCTGATGCCAATGCTTCACAAAGAATGCTCAGTAGTGGAGCCCGCTGCGCCGTGACTTTAAGGATCACAAAACCGCTATCGCAAACACCCAGCCGTTCACGAGTGGACTGAACAGCCCGCGCCATCTCGTCTGATTCAGCTTTAAGAAGAGCGAATGCAGCCTTGAACGCAGAAGAAGTTTCTGGCTCAAATAGAGCCGATAAAAAAACCGCAAAGCTTGATTTCCCAGAGCCATAGGGGCCTGTCACGGAAAAAGCCTTGTAGTCGTTCGATGCCAAGGCGTCTAACAACTGCCCCACCAGCTCCAAGCCACGTGGCGTGGGGATGTATTCCCTTAAGCCGTCTTCAGAATCATCACGTTCCAAACGAGTGGAACGACGGAAAAGCTGTAGGCGCTGTTGGGTGCTCATCACTAACCCCTCACCCCGGCTTCCACGAGAGCTGCTGACAGCTCCATGCGTTGAGCCAAGTCGCTGTTTGGTGATTTTTGCATCGGCTCATCTTGGGCCTGCCTGGCATCAGCTCGGGCTTGCTTAAGTGCCTCTACGCGCTCAACCAGGGTGGTTGGTCCATAGAGGGGCTCTTGCCCGCCATCAGCAATGGCTTTGGCTTGGTCGATCGAGCAGCCGTAGTACTTCTGAAGGACCTGCCATCGCATCTCCTCGAGGTCAGTCTTCAAGACCACTTGTATGGTGCCTATGTTGTCGTTTAGACTGACCCACTCCGATAGAGCTGCGTTCGTTAGCAATCGAATAAGCTGCTCTTCCCGGAGTTTCAATACTTTCCCAGGGCTATTCACCTCTTGAAGAAGCCGCGCCAGGGTCACTGTCGAAGCACTGTGCTGGATGTTTATGAGGTAGTCAGAACAGCAATATAAAACCACTTCCGGATCAATCCAGGCTGGACTTTGGAAGCGAAAGCGCCGCTTTTGGCCGGGAAGCGACGACAACAACCCTAGTTGGCGAAGCGGTGCATCGAGCGTGTCGTCGATTTGACTGGCCGCTGTTGCCACATAGGTTCTCAGGAAGCAGCTGCTTTCACGAGCAAGTGTGTTCTGAGCCGGATGCCACTCGCCTATCCCTTTGATGCACTCTTCATAAAAGGCCTGCTCTAGGTCGCACACATTAAACTCTTGTGGCCTGAATATATTAAATGCGTACCATGCCAAGGGCACCATCGAATGGGGAGCTGGCTGGAGCAGCCACCAATGAAGTAGCCAAAGTGAGCCAGTGATTTCGAGATAAGGATCGGCTCCTACCTCAGGGTCGAGTAATGCATCGCCCCGTCGTGTAGGGGATGCCGCAGCTAAGCGTTCTTTCGGAGGCTTAACTTCTTTCAGCAAAGTGCTGGCTTCGCCCCAATAGCGAATGGCGCGTACCATATTTTTCCCTACGCCAAGCAACAGCGGGGCATCGTTTTGCTGAAAAACATACGGGTTAGCTTTGCCCTCAAACACCGCCTTACTAAACCATCCCCATCGCGGATGGAACGTTTCATGCCTCCCGAACACGGGCCGGCAGCATTCCTGCAAGGTAACCATTAGGCCGCTTCCCCCGTCGCAGAACGTACGTAAATTACTGCCTCTGCCAGAAGCCCGATAGTTTGATCTATTTCTTCAACCGTCGTGTCCTGTGAAAGGCTAAAGCGTAAGCATTCACCAGCGGCTTCTGGGTCAAGCCCCATAGCTATCAACACATGTGATGGCTGTGGCTTGGCATGAGAGCAAGCAGACCCTGGTGAACAACAAATGGTTGGCGCTGACGCCATTAAGGCTTCCGAGTCAACCCCTTTAAAGCGAACGTTCAAAGTGTTGGGAAGACACCCTTCGACTGGACTGATCCGCTCCACGGGAGAGGCCTTGGCCGCCAGACCCTCGAACAAGCGCTCCCTGAGGGACTCCACCAAGCTCCAATCAGGCTGATCAGCGGCGGCTTGCAAGGCTTGTGCAAACGCCACAGCTCCTGGGACGCCAACAGTTCCAGAACGCTTGCCACCCTGATGCCCTCCGCCATGTTGTTGCCCGGCAAGAGGGAGTCCGGCGCGGGTATAAAGCAGGCCAATACCTTTTGGCCCATGCAATTTATGGGCACTCGCGGAAAGCAAATCCACTCCCCAACGGCTCAAGTTCAAAGGCATCCGCCCCAACCATTGGGTGGCGTCTGTGTGGCAGTAGGCACCAACTTGATGACAGGCCTCTACGACCTCCTCGATCGGCTGCAACGTGCCCACCTCATTGTTGGCAGCCATCACCGACACCAAGAGGGTGTCTGCAGTGAGCTTAGAACGCAAGTCTTCAAGATTTACCCGGCCAGCAGCATCTACCTCGATTTGGTCTACCAATGCCCCACGTGTCTCAAGCATTTCAGCAACCTCCAAAACGGACGGGTGCTCGATGGCGCTTACCAAAACTCTCTTGCGTGGCTCACGGAGATACTGCTCAGCTTCAAAGACACCCGCCACA
>Ga0194134_10006018_pt1 | contig 11130 bp, 12 predicted proteins | sample TA2KigOff0mmetaG_FD_148602 | JGI IMG/M metagenome (GOLD analysis project Ga0194134, IMG submission 148602) | Freshwater microbial communities from Lake Tanganyika, Tanzania - TA2015056 Kigoma Offshore 0m | ecosystem: Environmental > Aquatic > Freshwater > Lake | place: Tanzania: Lake Tanganyika... | reverse complement strand
AAGAATACTCAATGGGAGTAACAAGGGGGTTAATTGAAGCAGATAAAGCTGTAAAGCCGGAAAACCTTGCTAGACTAGTTACACAACAAGCAACTGAAGGATCTAACGAAAGAGATCCAAATACTGTTAACCAATTTCCAGGACAAAACGGAGTAAAAGTGTAATGGCAGCGGGAATGGCAACTAGGATTGCTGGCAAAGCATTAGGCGATTTTTTAAAAATTGCTGGTGGTGCTGCCGCCGGGGCTGCCCAACAATCCGCCCTTAATTATTTATTAAAGATTCCAGATGCTGTAGATGCTCCTGGGGTTCGCGGAAAAATTGCATCCGCCATGGCAGGTCTTCCTCCTGAAACGATATCTAAAGCTGCCCAACAATCCGCCCTTAATTATTTATTAAAGACTCCAAATGCTGTAGATGCTCCTGGGGTTCGCGGAAAAATTGCATACGCCATGGCAGGTCTTCCTCCTGAAACGACATCTAAATTAGTAGGCGCAGCAACCCCCCTGGCACTTGCAGGTGGCCTTGCTGGTGCTGGAGCTCTATTAAGTGCCCGCCAGCAGAGTGGTTATTCCTTACCAGTTCAACCAACTATTGTTCAAGCCAGACAACCTGCCTTCGCGACTCAACAATATATTCCAGGAGTATCTCCATTAACTAATGAACAGATGGGAAAAGCTCTGTTAGATCAACAGCGTTTTCAACATCAAATGCAATTAATTCAGGCTCGTCAGGTTGCCTCTCTAGGGATGGCAAGTTTTGGGATGGGCACAGGAATCCAAGATATCCTTGGAACTGCACAAAAAATTTACGGTTAATTAAAATGAGTAGTTTTCTTAATCCAGGTGGATTTAAATACGATGGCGGAGGTTATGGAAATCTTCCTGGGTATGAAAATCCTCTACCGAAAGATACTCCCTCTTGGGGCGGTGATTATGACTGGAAGGGTGGAAGTAAGGGAATTGATTGGGGTTCTGGATTTGATATTGATAAATCTGGAATGTTTGAGAAATTATTTGATAAAGCAAAAGACACAGAAAAGTATCGACGTATGGGTGAGTCTTCCGGATTTAGCGGGGGCTCTCAGCAAGGTGCTTTTGGCGGAAGAGTGGCGTCAGGCGGTACAGGTAAGGTTCTTGAAAACCTTGGTGTTGTTTTCCCCCAGCAACATGCACCTATGTTTATTCCGGGGGCTGAAGGTAAGAAAGGATTCGGTGGCACCATTGGTTCATTAGTTGGTGGTATTGGCGGTGCATTAATTGGAGGACCTGCTGGATTCGGGATTGGCAGTCAATTGGGTGGTGGTGTTGGAAGCCTTTTTTAATTAAGAATTACTCCATTTAAAATAACAACTAAGAAGAATTAAGATTAATTATGGCGTTACCTCTTGCCGCTCTTTTGCCTGTTGCCGGTGCGGCAATCGGGGGTCTAACTGGATATAGTCGCAGTGGTGGCGACATAGGTGCCGGTCTCCTTGGTGCTGGTCTTGGTGCAGCTGTTCCTGGTGGACTGCGGATGGCTGGTTCGGCTCTGGGGGCCAAATTTGCTGGCACTGAGTTATCCAAACAAGCTGGTGCAGGTTTGATGGGTGGGGCTGCACGACTACGTCAAGTCGCAGCCAATGCCCCTGGTACTCTCCAGGGTAATTTGGCTGCATCTGGTGCCGCACAATTAGCTACTGGCGGCCGCATTCTGTCTAGCCCTGGCTTGGCCGGCCGTATTCTTCCCGGTATGGCTGGTGGCCTTGCGGCTGGAACCGGTGTTTTACTTGGCGCACCTGCTTTGGCTGGTGGCCTTGCGGCTGGTCTTGCTCAGCCTGCAAGGACTGCCGCAGGCGCTGCTTCTGGTCTTGGGATTTCAGCTATGCAACCTTCCGGTCAATTTGATGCCGGAGCCGCTGTTCCTGGCGGGCTTCCTGTTGGGATTAGTCCTGCCGGTACCTTAGAAGTTGTTGATCCTTCCGGCCGCTTTGCTGCCGCACGTACTTTAGGTTTGCTTGAGGGTGATGTACAGCTGGCTAATTTGAAAAAGACAATGCCGTATTTATTTGAAGCGGCTGAAGCACGGTCCAAGACTGAAATGCAACGACAATTAGCCGCAGCTGGAGTCCGTCAAAATATTCTCACCGCTGCTAATTTACTGGAGCAAAGTCAACGGGCTGCTCAACAAATGGGCATTAACGCAGCCTCCCAAGCTGGCGCCGCCCTAACTTCCCAGTATCAGTATCAGTAATATGGCGGACATTTCCTGGACTGGTAGTCCCCTGGGACAACCGATGACAGGATTTCCTGCCATCAGCCAAATCCCCTCTTATTCTGGTGTAAAATTTAAACCAGATTCAAAATCAAAATTTCCCTCTTTTAAGGGAATTGATTTTCAAACCGGTAAGCAAGTTGATTTAGCGGATTATTTTGCAAATCCCGTTTACACGGCCGGTGACAAAAAAGATGAATTGCCCACAAGCTCTGCGTTGCCAGATATTGATCCAAAAATAAAAAGTTATTTGGACTTGTTTCGGGCTATGAGCCCTGAAAGGATTGCTGAATATGAGGCAATGAGTAACATCGCTTCTCAACAGCAGTTAAACCAGGCTTATCAGCTTTATCCATTACTTAGTCAAGCAGGAAGGGAAGCAACTGCTCGTAGTCTGGCAGCAAGCCAAGCTTATCGTGCATTTGCGGAACAACTTCCATCAAATGTACAAAATATCATGGCTTCCAAGCAGGCACAAATGCAATCCGCTCAGGCAGGTGAAGCAGCCTTACAACAAGCAACTGCAGACCAACTCCGTGCTGCCAAGGAATCGCAGGGTCGATTCGCTGGTCAATACATTCAATTCGGTTAAACTAAACTGATACAAAAGATTTAGCTATGGGCGGCTCACCTCCACCTCCCCCCACTATCGTTTATTCGCCAGCTCCACCGCCCCCGGCGCCTCCAACTCCGGTGCCTACCCAATCGTTGCAGACTCAGGTTGCGTTAAACGAAGTCAGCGGTGCGCAGCAAAGGCTTAACATGGAGCTAGGCGCTCAGCTGGATCGCACCAACGCAGAGTTTTTTGCTGGTCAAGATGTTCGTCGTTTCCAAGCCCAAAGTGCTGAAGAGCGTCAGAATATTGCCGCCCGTGGAACTGAGGAAAGAGCTGGGACGGTAGCTTCTGGTGAACAGTACAGGAAGGGACTGGAAACCTTTGGCGAACAAGAGCGCCTCACAACTGAAACCAGAGGTCAAGAGCAGCGTCTTACCGACTTGCAATCTGAGATGTTCCGGCGCTATAAAGAGAACCGAGACTACGAGCAATCCCAACAGCAGTACCGAGCATGACGGAATGGATCCAGTCTTTAACCGATAAAGACCGCGAATCCTTTCTTGCCTTTTGTAAACGCACTACCTCACCAATCCAGATGTACCTGTATGCCCGGTTCCTCGGGTTTACAGGAAGCATCGTGGAGTGCGATGAATGGTCTAAGAAAGAATTCAAGAAGCGTAATTTCAATGCTTTGCTGGAGGATGAAATTGATTCCATGCAACAGGACATTGCCAAGTTACGGGATGCCATTGACATGGGAATGGTCAAGCAAGACATGGGAACTTCCAGGATCGCCATGCTTCAAAAAGAATTACGCGGCTCGATTAAACAGCTAAACGATGAAAAAGTTCTTTTGGATAAACAAGGATTAATCCTTGCTGGTGCCGATCGGGCTTTGCGGGAAATGCTTTCAATCTTCAGAGATGATCCAATTGAGGGGCCACTTCAGGAGGCGTCTATGGGAGTCTGGACCAAAATTTTGGCAGAGGAATCTTAAGGCTAAACACGCTATGCTACGGCCATGGCAGGTACAAGTCTTTATTCTGTTTACAGGCGTACTGCTCGTGCAGCCGCACAAAAGCGCGTTGTAAAGCAAACGAGCGCCATTGATATTCAGCGTGCTCGAAGCGACTTTGGGTATTTTTGTGAGGCCGTAGGAGACAAACCACCTGCTGAGCACCACAAAGAGTGGCATAAGTACCTTTGCACTGGTGAAGACAGTGAGTGCCTGGTTGGGATTGCTGGACCAAACATTGATATTCTTGCTCCACGAGGTAGTGCCAAGTCCACGGTTTTAGGTTTATTTACGGCCTGGGCAATCGGAATTCACGCACTAGCCAAGAAACCTCTAAAAATCCTTTACATTTCCTACACGGTTGATGTTGCTCGTCCAAAGAGCGCAGCGATCAAAAGAATTATTGAGGAAAGTAAGACATATGGGGAAGTTTTTCCTACTGTAAAAATTGCAAAGGGCATTAACTCCAATGAATACTGGAGCATCGATTGGAAGTTCGCTGGCATTAAATCGACTGGTGAAGAAGAGTTCACAGTTTGTTGTGCAGGTTTGAAGGGCGCCGTGACTTCAAAACGTTCTCATCTTTGTATCATTGATGACGCCATTAAGTCGGCTGACGATATTAAAAACAGGGACATTCGGGTTGCAATGGAAGATAACTGGAATTCAGTTATTGTTCCTACCATGTTTGAAGGTGGTCGTGCGATTTGCCTTGGAACTAGATTCCGTCATGATGATATTCACAACAGTACTTTTATTCCCCCGAACGATTGGGTCCAAATTGTTCAGTCTGCTATAACTATTGGTGAAGATGGGGAAGAAATGTCGTATTGGCCAGAATTGTGGTCCCTTGATTATCTTAGGGATCGCCGTCGCCAAGCCCCTGTTGCCTTTAGTTTTCAGTATCAAAATCAAATTGTCCAAACGAGTGAGCTATCCCTTTCTCCAGACTTAATTGTTAAGGGAACCATTGCAACTCAGTTCGATTCCCTTGGTGTTGGTGTTGATCTCTCGGCAGGCGTCAGGGAACAAAACGACTACACAGTATTTGTCATGGGTGGTCGAGTGGGAGACAAGATTCAAATTATTGATTGCAAGAGAATTCGGATTATGGGTAACCTTGAGAAGTTGGAGGTCCTTATGGAAATGATGGAAGAGTGGGGCATTGTTCACAAGGATAATGGCAGATATTTCCCCACCGGAAGTAATATTGATATCTGGTCTGAAGCTGTCGCTTATCAGGCTTCTCTGGAAGCAGACTTTAAACGAATCTGTCTTGGAGACCATGGTTTATACAACCTGAATTGGCATGCCATCAAAGGATTCCGTGGTGACAAAGTCGCTCGTTTCCGTGGAATCATGGGCTTGTTTGAACAAAGAAAAATTATTTTCAATAAGTTTCGTCGCTTTGGATACTTGACTGATGAAATCGTTAATTTTGGAGTGAGTTCACACGACGACGCGGTTGATGCATTAGTTTGGCTGTGCAATGGGTTAATGACCCGAGGAAAATTGCAGCTTGAGTTTTAATCTGGATTACGTGGTATAAAGTATTTTGGACCTAGACTGAGAAAATCCAAACGATGTCCACCAGCTATTTCAACGTCGAGCTTGAACAGGATGTGTACGGTTCTGCCGTAATCCCTCTTCCCGACGAATTGTGTCACGACATGGCGCTTCAACCCAACGAACGTTTTGAATTGGAAGTAGAAGACGACGTGATTACCCTAAAACGTATTGCTGCTGGCTACGATATTGAAGAGTAATCTGACCTGAGATCCCATGAGCGACGGCAATAAGACTGTCCTTGACGACATTCTCAAATCAGTCATTACTAGGGACGGTAGTGGACCGGCAGACACGATGCTGGTCAATGCTCATCTCAGCCAGATGCGAATGTTTGGCATCAGGCAGGGTGTTGAGTTTTATCCAGAGCAAGATAATTTTGGTACGCAGCGGTTTGACTTTGTCCAGCAAGTCATAAAATTCAACAAGCTTGACGCCAGGCTGGATTCTATTTGGGATCGATTTCTTTGTTACGGTAAAGGGCTTTTTTATATACGCCCCACCAAGAAAACATATCGCCTGTATTGGTTCGACAAAGATTCTTATCGAACTTACTACTCTCCGGAAGGTGATCTAGAAGAAGTAATCATCATTTATCCGTATAAGGTTAAGTCCACCCGTGGATTTCAGGGGGTTGGATTGAATACGGACAAGCGATATATGCGGTTGCGCATTACCGCCACTGAAATCGAAGAGTATCATAGCGAGCAAGAAATTAGATTTGACGCCCCCGAAATGGAGTTTGGCGTTACCAACAAGAAAACTGTTATCAATACAATGGAATTTATTCCTTGTGTTGAAGTTTTCAATAATCCTGATGCTTTCGGAACTGATGGTGCCGGTGAATTTGATTGGATGTCAAACCAGATCATCGCCCATGATGAAATGGTTAAAAACATTCGCGCTAACCTTTCATTTTTTGGTAATCCAACTCTGCTTTCATCTCGTCCAAAGCAAGACATCATTGAAAGCGGGGATACTGACGTTGCACAACGGCCGAGTATTTCTAGTCAGTCAGGTTTCCAGTCTGAATTCTTTCTTTCCAGCTCCACCTATAAGCAGGATAACGTAACCCGCCAACCCCCTGGATACATCGGCAAGCCAGGAAGTGGCATGAGAGTTCCTCGAGTTATTGCCAATTTGGAACCAACGGATCGGGTTGGTTTTATTACTCCGAATGCGGTTAGTACTGATCAAGCTCGCTATGCGGAGCAGCTGCGTAGTGAAATTAGGCTTGCTCTTGGTGGCATTGATGATCTCAGTATTACTAATGTAACGGCAACAGAGATTAAATCGGCTTATGGTCGCGTAAGTGCAACGGCTAAGAAAAAGTGCTTACAGCTTTACACCTACGGAGTTTGTAAGTGCTTTGAGTTAATGATTTTTCAGGAAGAACAAATCTTCCGTAAATCTTTGGCTTATGCCACCGGAATCAAATATCCGGCTCCTCCTCAGGATCCCTCGGATGAAATTGCTACTGCTAAATATGAAAAGCAAAAAGCAACCTATGAGAAGAAACTTCAAAAGGCAATCGATGTTGCTCTTGAAACAAAAGAAATTCCCGACGGAGTGTTGGGCCTGGCTCCAGACGGCGACAGAACTGTTGCTTGGCGATGGATGGGTCCTGTTTATGAAGACACAGCTCAAGATAAACTCAACCAGTCTATCTTTACCCGAAATCTACAAGAGTTAGGGGTTGATAGCATTGAAGCACTGAAGTATTTGTTCCCTTCAAAAACGGATGACGAAATCGCGGGCATGCTCTCGGGATTTCCATTCCGAATGGTGGGGGAAGTACAGAGGGCCTACTCCGCATTTATTGACCTTGTCAATTTAGAAATGCGGACACCACATCCGCAGCAACCGAATTTACCGATGTCTGCGGATCCAAGACTTGATCTTACTCCCTTCCTTTACCGAACTCTCGAAAGCCTACAAAAAGAGGTAACCTATGCAGGCCGATACCGCAATGCCGACCCAATCGGCACCCCAAGTATCCCCGACCCAGCCGATCAGCTACGCGGCTCCGATGGCTCAAACGGCAGCCCAGGCTCCGGTGGTGGCGACCAACTCCCAGTGGGTGGCTCCGTACCAGCCAGCGGTGGCCCCAGCCCCGCAAATGCAGGCCCAGATGGGGGTCCCCAGCTACCAATCAGTCCCTACAGCGTCTTACCCCCAAGCACCCCAGGCGCCCCAACAAGCGGAGAATCCGTACAAGGAGGCGTTCAACAGGGTGGTGGGGCTCCTGAGTTCGCCCGTCCAATTCCCGTTCCAGGGTCAACAATCGATCGAGAGCCAAGCAGGCGTCCCGGCGAATTACGCTTCCCAACAGGCTCTCCAGTACAGCAACGCGGGTCTGCCGACCTCTATGCCTGGGATCAACAACAACCAGGCCTACTCCAACGTCTCTTCCCCAACTTCGCAGGAAATCAGCCAGCAGCAGCTCCTGGCAAACGGGGTAAGCTCGGAAAGCCTTGAGGTCATCAACCACTTCGGTGCTGATGTCCCTGCTATCCTCAATAACTACGCTTGTCAGCTTGAGGATTCGCTGATCCAGACCAACCAGCAGCTGATCGAAGCTGTCAACCTGCTCCAGGAACTTTCGAATGAGCATCGTGCTTACGAAACCATCCTGACTGATCCTGACGTTCTTGCTGATTATACTTGCGAGTTCTTCGGTCAGAACGGTCCGTATCCCATCCCTGATGAAGAGATTGGTTACGCACAAGCTCCCCAAATGCAGGCCGTTGGTCAGCAGTTCCAGCGTCCGGTTGCTCCTCAGCGTCCTGAGATGCCTGCTCCCCCGCAGCCCCAGGCCCAGGGTAACCCCATGGACTTCTGGAATAGCTTCGGAAGCCTGGCAGATCGCGATCCCGCTAACGCTTGGCGTTACCTGAACGCTGCTCAGTCCAATCCTGAGGTGTTCCGCCAGAAGATGCTGGTGATGGAGTGATACTCGGAAATACGATAAATGTCATTTATCAGGAAAACGAGTAAACACTATTTATTAGAAAAATAAGTAACAGTAAAATAAGGGGTAGCAATAGCTGCCCCTTTTCTTTTTGTTAACATGAAGTCTAAGAAAGCCAGTGCTGGCGAAAGGGCTGCGCAATTTTTAGCTAGTATTGGTACGGCAGGTGGACCAATTGGGTCACCGGGGTTGGTTACTTTTGGCGCTGGTAATCTTGCTCAACAAGTACAAGCTGGAAATATTGATGAATACGCAGCGATTCGTGCTCGTGGATTAGCTCCTCAAGTTGGTAATCCAAATGCTCCTCAGCCTCGGATGCCCAGCGACCTGGATGCCTCATATTTAAAATTAAATCTGCCTGGATCTCCGCTTCCTAGAAACGGCATGCTGATGCCACAATTCTTGGATTCTGCCGAGTATACGCAAGATGCCATCGTTGCCAACGAGCAACGCATGTATAACCAATTCATGCAGATGACTGGTCAACTTCCGGTTGGTATGATGCCTACCATGCCCCAGAAAAAAGGTGGTCGCTAATGGACAAATCTAAAGCTAAAAAAGCCGTTAAAAAGTCGGAATCTCGCAAGAAAGAATCCAAAGCAGCAGAAGCCATGATGGGAATGCAAGCTTTGGCTGGCATGGGTATTGATCCTGAAATTCAGGCCCCTGTTGCTGACATGCAGCCTCCAACTGTGAATCCTTACCACGCGATGGGCTCCATGGCACCAATGATGTACTCAGCAGGTAATATGCTGCCTGGTTACAATTATCCCGTCATGGTAAACCCGGAAGAATAGTCAAAGTTATTAATCCGGATTGATAAATTGTTGCTATAATTTTTTTAGTGGAATGTTTATTCCATTGAAGAGGATTTTCCTCGGGTATCAGCTAACCCTACGCTGAGTAACCAACATGTTTATTGATAACGATTTCCCGAAGCTGCTGGGTGCGGAGCTGTACCGTCCCCATCCAGCTTATATTGTGGAAATGGCAGCTGAGCCTGTTGTTGTCCACGATTTTACCAAACAGCCCGGTCAAACCGTTCAACTTGACCGGTATCGTTTCTGGGGCAACCCTGGGACCAAAACTCAGCGTGAGCGCACCCAAGACCAAACGATCGGTACCGCTAACAGCCGTTCGATCGTGAAGGACAAGGTGCTTGTGTCTCTGCGTGAGTACACTGGCCCCGCTGACCCGAACAACGCTACCCTCCCGAGCACTTTTAAGATTGCTCGTGAGACCCTGATGACCGCTCAGCGTCTGCTGCTGGACACCGGGAACCTTAATATGTTCCACCAGTCCATCGGTTCGCTGACCCTGCTCGACGACTACCGTCGTTGGCGTGATCGCGTCTTCCTGGACGAGTTCTCGAAATCTGAAGCTCGCGGTGCTTCGTCTGACAGCCAAGGTGGTTACTACTACCCCAATGGCAAGACCAAAGCTACCTCGACCTCGCTCAACGCTTACACCGCGACTGAATACGCTTCCGAGCGCTTCAAGTTCAACGTGAAAACTGACCTGCTTGAAGTTGTCAAGCAGCTCCGTAAGCGTAACGTGCCCGTGTTTGCTGACGGTTACTACCGTTGTATCGCCGATCCTTCCTTCATGAAGGACCTGCGTGCCGACCAAGGTTTCCGCGAAGTGGCTCGTTACCCTGGTATGGGTCAGCCCAACCCCCTGATGGGTGCCATGGCTCCCAACGCCTCCATCTACGGTGGCGGTCAGTTTGGCCAAGCCCAATTTGTGGCTGGTGAGCCCGTCATGCCTTCCGGCTTTGTGTTTGAAGGTGTGCGGTTCTTCGAGTCCACCAACTTTGCCGAAAAGTCCATCACCGTCGACCTGGGCGGTGGCGCTGGCTCCGGCTCCTACACCACCCCTCCTGCGCTGTTCTTCGGTCCTCAGGCCGTTGGCGTGGGTATCGGTGGTCCGAACGCCCAAGTTCTGATCAACAATAACGACGACTTCAGCCGCTTCATCATCCTGATTTGGCAGCTGTACGCCGGTTTTGCGAACCTGAACAAGGACTTCGTGACCGCTGCCTTCACCATCGCTGAGTGATAAGGAGGTAACTAACAATGGCTGCTTACAAAGAAGAAGCCGGTGCTATTCTTCAGCCCGGTAATCAAATCAACCGCCTGTCCTCGTACAACACCGAAGGTGTGTATGGTTGGCCCGGTGTTGAAGCTTTCGAACTGATTGGTTATGCCGAGGTTGATAACCTGGCCGCAACCAAAGCTTCGTACAAGAGCTTCGACCTGATCGTCCCCTCGCCCGATCGTCGTCCTGATGACCGTGTGCGTGACAACCGCACCTCGCTGGTTGTTCAAGCCAGCGCTGCTCGTCCCGCCTACATCTATGGCGCTTCGATTGCTGTTGCTGCTGACTATCCCGCTGGTGGTCTGGCTGGCTTCCCTGCCTCGCCTGTAACCGCTGACCTGCTGGGCACTGATACTGAAGTTCTGCTCCTGGGTCCCGACAACTCTGGTGTTCCCTTCGGTATTCCCGCCTCTCAGGCCAATGGCCTGTCTTGCGCTAGCGCTAGCCTGACCATTGGTGCTGCTGGTATTGCTCAGGGTACCAGTGACACCACCGCTGGCGACCTGCCCTTCTGGTCCTCGGTGACCACCGCTGGCATCGTGGCTACTGACGCCGCCAACTCGATGATGTACCGCGTGACTGCGGACACGACGTTCAAGGTTTATAACCTGAACGCTGTGACCAACACCACCATCACTGGTGATGGTGTGTACATCAGCTCCGATGACAAAGA
>Ga0194134_10006005_pt1 | contig 11149 bp, 10 predicted proteins | sample TA2KigOff0mmetaG_FD_148602 | JGI IMG/M metagenome (GOLD analysis project Ga0194134, IMG submission 148602) | Freshwater microbial communities from Lake Tanganyika, Tanzania - TA2015056 Kigoma Offshore 0m | ecosystem: Environmental > Aquatic > Freshwater > Lake | place: Tanzania: Lake Tanganyika... | reverse complement strand
TTATTAATTCGTAATCTGTTTTATTATATTGAACAGATTTGTTTGTTCTATTTTTATGCCTACTAACGTTGTTGTACAACATTTAGTTAATCTCATGATCCTATATAGAATATTTTTTGATTTTCTGATAATTCAGGAGCAAAACAAAATATTAAATTTGTACTGTTACAATCCAAGAATAATGACTCTCCTGGATCTAATGGATACGCACTTCCTGGATTAGACACAATAGACTGATTTCCGACAAAAATTGTTCTGGTATTTGTTGTTGGAGCCTTCAAATTAATTCCACTTTTGAATATTAATACGGATCCTGTGGTAAGTGCATATATTGTATTGTTTTGAAAGAACTTGACACCAGAATGTAATTGATTTTGTTTAGTTATTTCTATTACTTTAACATTTATTCCGTTAGTGGTAAGTTTATCATTGATTGCGGATACTGTTGCAGTATTTGTATTGATTGCATTCAACTGACCGGTTATTGCACCAGTTGTTCCTGTTGTTGCATTTATAATTTTTGCAAAATCTGTTGCAAACGTATTGCCTGTACTAATCATACTAACCGATACAGTATTTCCAACCGTAACCGGAGCGGACTGAAGAGGTCCTGTTAATCCGTGCCATCTGATCAGAACTGGAGAGTCAAATGTAGTTCCGCCCTGTACACGCAACGGACTACTTGTTGAATTTGTTACTCCAATCAATGCACTTAATTGAAGAGTTAGGCCAAATGCGGTATTGAGAACATTGACATTCAAAGCACCGCCAGTACCTCCAACAGGAGTCAGTGTAAGTCCTCCTGCCATATAATTCAAACTAGTAGGAATAAAAGATTGACCTGTTGGACCCCATACTCGCACACTGTCTTGTGTGAATCCTAACACAGAATTTAAGGACAGGCCTACAATAGTAGTTCTGGTATTAACATTATCTAAAGAATAAGAAAGATTTCTTCCACCGGTTATTGTGATCGCAGTTGCACCAGATACTCCAAATATTCCAATATTGTTTAGGACGGACACAGAAACAGGAGTCCCACCACTGATTCCTTCAACAGATCCTTTGATTAAAACATTACTTCCTGTTCCAGTTCCTCGGATCCATAATGCGTTATTCGAAGTATTTCCGACATTAAATGTCCCTGAACCGTAAACCGAACCGGTTATTCCTAGTAAAAATCCTGCACCTGAGTTGCCTATAAACGAACGAATATCCACTGGCATAGGATATTCTGTACTTACTCTATGAGAAACGTTCTCATTTCCCCATACCACTTTAGACAGGGGCAAATGAATGTCAGGCGATACTCCTGCAGTATTATAATCTGTTCCCAGAACAGCTGTACCTCCCTGTACTCCTATAATAATATTGTTATCGGTATCTGGTGTAGACATCGGTTGTAATGTACCTTTTCTTTCTAGTATATATATAATGCTTTACATACTTATTATTTCTGTTATAATCTGATCTATGCAATCTGTACCCGATAAAAATATAATATCAAAAGAGTCCTTTTCAAAAAAGATAGAAAAATATGTGGAACAATACAACTCCACATATATGGATGCCGTTATTAGTCTGTGTGAAAACTACGGTATAGATTATAATAATGTTAGTAAAATCCTAAACAGGCCTATTTTAGAACACATTAAAGAAGAAGGTAAAGAACAGAATCTTCTTCCCAGAATATTACTTAAAACTAAAAAATTACCCTTTTGAAGTACTTGACTTTACTAGTAATTGAGGTATACTACATACTAATAAGACCACAGGGAGTTCCTGTGAATAACATTAGTCCGAAGTAGTTCTTCGGGAAAGGAATTATATGAGTTTTAATGAGTTGAAAAAGAAGTCAAAAGTATCTAATTTAGAAGATCTAGTAAAGAAACTAGAAGATCAGAATAAAAAAGAATCTTATCGAGACGAGCGGTTCTGGAGACCAGAAATGGACAAGTCTGGAAACGGATTTGCAATTATTCGATTTCTACCAGAAGTTGCAGAAGAAGATCTTCCTTGGGTTAAGTATTACAATCATGCATTTAATGGACCAGGAGGATGGTACATCGAAAATTGTTTAACTAGCTTGGGTCAAAAAGATCCAGTAAGTGAGTTAAATACTCAATTGTGGAATTCTGGTGTTGAAAGTGATAAGAATATTGCCAGAGATCGTCGTCGTAAATTACATTATGTTTCGAATATTTTGATTGTTTCTGATCCTTCTAATCCACAGAACGAAGGAAAGGTATTTTTGTTTCGTTACGGATCAAAGATTTTCGAGAAGATTCAAGAAGCTATGAAACCAGAATTCAAAGACGAAGAAGCAATTAATCCATTCGATTTTTGGAAGGGAGCAAATTTCCGTCTCAAGATTCGAAAGGTAGCAGGTTATACAAATTACGATAAGTCTGAATTTGACGCACCCTCTCCACTGATGGGAGGAGACGATGCAAAACTAGAACAGTTATGGAAAACACAATATCCACTAAAAGAATTTATTGATTCCAAGAACTATAAAACATACGATGAATTGAAAGATCGAATGTTTCAAGTATTGGGTGGAGATATTCGTGCTGCTTCAACACATAACGGAACAATAGAAAATGTTTCATCAGAAGATTTTCAAGAAAAACGTTCGGCTCCAATTAAAAGTAAAAAACCAGTAGCAGAAGAAGATGTTTCTGAAACTACTGATGCACTAGACTATTTTAGTAAACTAGCAGACGATTAATTTATAAATATTTACAGTTTGTTAGACCAACCTCCCGAGTAGTCTGGGAGGTTGTTTTATATACGTCGAAAAGCTCTAGAAGCAAATAAATCGGATATCATAGAATTTATATTTCTAATATTTGAAAATTCTATAGGAAACGGTTCGTTTTTTGAATAGGTTATATCTGAATTTGGTGGTAATTCAGCAGATTCAATAGGAGGAATTTCTAAAAATATCTTTTTAAGATCTTCTATTAAATTTATTTTTTCATTTCGAGGAATAAATCCTCCATCTCCAAGTTTTATTTGTTGTGTGTTAAAATCTTTTGTTTTAACACTAGAATATTCTGGCGTTTCTATGCCCTGTTGACTTGCAATAACAACACTAGGGTCTGAAATTATACCTAAAGAATTTGATTTATTGTCTACGCTTGGATTGACTTTGATGCCGCGTGGTGTTGAACTGATTTGTTCTGGTTGTATTTCTCCGACTAGACCCAAATTGGTTTCTCCAGATTGACTGTAAGATATTAGCCCACCTTCACTATAGGCAGGTATTTGTTGAATCTTTTTTTGTATTTTAAAAACTTCATAAGATGATTCTGGATCAATTATAGAAGAAAAAAGTAAAGCATTTTTTATATCTTTTTTGGTTTTATTACTTGGTATAAAGTACCTAGGATTAGAAGATATGGGTTTGATTCTTCCAGATGTTTTTTTATTTAAATAATTTTCTATTTGTTTTATTGAAATAACTCTAGGTTCATTTGCAAATGATCGTATATCAGACTCTTGAGTATCGTTGGTGTTTACTATGGGTGATCGTATATCAGACTCTTGAGTATCGTTGGTGTTTACTATGGGTGATCGTATATCAGACTCTTGAGTATCGTTGGTGTTTACTATGGGTGATCGTATACTAGATTTTAGACTTTCTGATGCTCGTGAGTCTATTTTACTTAAATATGAGGTTTTAACTGGTTGATCCTGTTCGTTGTAATTTATTAAAATATTGTTAGGTTTTGAATATTTTTTAATATTTCTTAAAGTTTTTTGACTAATTTCTTTAGTATGATTTTCTTGTATCAAGTCTTCTTCTAAATTTCGAATATCAGTTTCTTGTTGTTGTCCGTATTCTACTATATAATCGTTTTTGATTTCTAATATATTATCCATATTTAATAAATTTATCATCAAGTTATTTAAAAATGGTATATAATTATTTTTCATTATCTAAAATTTCTTTTCATGTTTTGTTCTTCTACATAAGATTTCAATAAATCCAAATATATATTTCTTTCCCATACAATCATATTTTCGATATCATTCAGAGAACAGCGATGTTCATGCATCATTAAAAATTGAAGTTTTAAATTACTTGAAAGCCTCATGTGACTGAGGCTTAGACGAAAAAATCGTCTAATCCTCGCAAAGTAATAGATCTTTCTTTACCATCTGATGTTTTATATGAAACTATTTTTTCAATTTTTGACATGTTGGTCAAATAATTTTCTATTAACCTAAATTGAGATTTTGTAAGATTATCGATAAATTCTTCAAGATCTGATGTGGATAAATCTTTACAATTTATCATTTCTGTTTTAGTGTTTATAGTTTCAATACAATACAGTGCTATTTTGTACAACTCTTTTTGTTCTATTATAGAAATATTATTATTTAATAACAAACCAACAGTAGGTTCTTTCATTATAACTGATAATTCTGAATCTAACTCTATAGTGTTTGATTTATTTTTTGACTCGATTACTTGTATTTCTTCCAAATTAATATTAATTTTAAATTCTTCTTTGGTTTCTGGACATATTATAATGGGTTCAACCACGGAATCTATTGATTTTATTCGTAATTGAATAAACAGATATTGCATATCGGTCAGTGTCAAATCATTAACACACATTTCAAAACACGACTCAAGTACTTCTTTAATACAATTTAATTTTTCTTTAAGAGATCCAAATTCTTGAATTGTTAATAATTTTTTTTCTTCTTTAACCAAAAGTGGTCTGAAATATACAACAATTCCAGTTGAAGGGATTTTGGTTTCAAATTTTGGATAGTGATTGGTTAATATATTAGATAGTTTCATATTATTTATTTGCTATAAAATTTACTTGAAAAGTTATGAATCCGTCTTCTCCTAACGAACTAAAAGTTGCATTAACAACACTGACTGGCCAACATTCATTAATTTTTAAATCGTTTGGGTTCATTCCGTTTTCGTCCAACATTCGAATTTTTACTGACATGGGTAGAATAGGGCTATAAGTTATTGATGAACTGCCGAATTGATGGCCATCAAATCCTCCTATTGTTCCTATTATAGTTAAAAATTTGTTATAAATGTTTTCACTTTCTGTTCTATTCATCTCAAACATCATTGAAATTTTTCTAGGATTAAAAAATCCAGCAGGAATATGACGTAAAATATTACCATAACTTTGACTTGTATTTGCATTTTCTATAGAATTGCTGTCTATTTTTATTTTTTGAGGATAATAAATTTTATTATGTAATCCTACTTCAGTATACAATCCTCCATCAAAATAGACACAATACGCGTATTGTCTTTGAAAATCTTTAAATTGATTTCGAAAACTGGTGTAATTTTTACTGCCGTCGTATTTCATTTAAATAACTCTTTTTCTGTCAACAATTTAAATATCCAACCGTGTTCCTTACAATACTGTTTAGCAGATTCCCATTTGGCCAAATTAACCGAATAAACTATAGATTCTTTAAGTGATATTTTTTTATTCTTTTTTTCAGTTTGTCTGTACGGTTTTATTTCTATTATTGATATTTGTTTTTTATTTTGTTTGTCTGTATACTCGACTATGAAATCTGGAATATAATTATGATATTTGTTATCTACAGGAGAATAATAAGGAATTTGTAAAAGTTCAAATCCCCAGCGAATCACATTAGGAGAGTTGTCTAGATATTTGCAAAATTTTCTTTCCCATAAGGATCTGCAGAGTATAGAATCGAAATCTCCTATGTATTTTGATTTATTGGTTGGGATATACTTGTTTTTATAGGCCATTTCTTAATATATATATTAAAAATGCCAAGTTTTCCACTAACATCTAACAGTGACATAGTAATGAGTTGGTTTAGTTTAACAGATGGTATAACATGGTATAGCATACCATTCCCTAAAAGCACATCAATGATTCACAGTAATCATTATTTGGAAGATTTAACAGAAAAAATGCAACATATGCTTGACACTACTCCTCAAGGTGGAGTACCAACCCCATCACCCCATGCGACAAATGCGCTTGGTTATAGAGGCGGAGAGGCTGAGATGTTTTTAGATCAAATGCAACGTGGGATACAACAAGACCATTATAGCAGACTTGGTATCGGAAGTGTATACCAAAGTCCAGATTTAACTGATTTGGTTTTTTATAAATCACACAAAAGAACAATAAATGTACAAGCCAGATTAGTGTGTGCATCTATACTGCAAAGTAACTTTTGTAGCGAATTAGCTAATTTTTTACAATTGGCCAGTTTACCAACTGGTTTTACTACACCTCCAAAACTTTTCAATATTATCGCAAGTACAGGACAATTCCCTCAAACTATACATAACAATGCATTTTTTCCGCAAATGACGGAATGTGTATTGGCGGAATTGAAAATTACTACATTAGGTCATAATAGTATGCATACCTCTCATGTAGCTGGAACACATCCTCTTCAATATCATATTGGCATGATTTTTCGTGAAAGATCCGCAGTTTATAATAAAAATGGTAAGATTGGAACTAGATTTGCGTAATAATCCTATTACGAATCGGGGTCCGTCACTGGTGACATGGCGAGGGACAGACAGATTCCGGCGGGCCCGCGCTCAGTTTCGACAGGACAACAAGACGCCTAAAGGAGGATCATGAGATACTTTTCATATTTTCCTAAAATAGATTACTTGTTTCAAGGAAAAGAATACGAGATGATTGATATATTTCGTACAAATTATATAACTTTGGAACAAGATTTAAAAACAGAACAATTAATAAACGATCAGTTTTCTATCGAAAATACAGCAAGATCTATTTTTGACGATTCTAATGGTCATTGGATTATTTCTACGATTAACGATATCAATTCAAAATCAGAAATTCCACAGTTTATAGACGATACCATAACAGAGACTGTAGACAGATATAAAAGAAAAAAATCTTATTTCTTTAAAGAAATTTTATCAGTTAATTCTGGAAATTTTATAATAAAGGCAGAAGATTTTGAAACTTTTTCTATTACCGGCGGAGATCCGTATGCTGTAGTATACGAGTATAATCCAACTTTAAGAAATATTACTGTAATAGAAAATGAAACAACTTTTGCAAAACACGATACTTTAATTTTTTTAAAACTAAATGAACAAAAGACTGGATTTGACATAGTCTCTCCATCTCAAGGAGTATCTTTAGAAAAAATAGAACCGTGGACCAATACTCCTATTCGATTCATTAAAAACAATATTGATCAAAATCCTTATACTAATGTTAGCGGATCTGGAATAACTGCATTTAGCCCTAATTCTACGGGAATCACATTCGCAAAAACTTTACTGTATTCGTATATGATCGATGGAATAAGTCATAGTTCGTATAGTATACAAAATGTAATATCTAAATTAAAAACTAAAGATAATATCTATATAACACTACCAAATAAAAATATACTAAATTCTGTATTAGAAGGAACACAAACTGCATTCAATATTGAAAAAAGTTCTAGAGTTTGGAATATAAATATAGGACAAGATTATTCTAATATTTCATTATAATCATGAGCAATTTAATAATACCACTTTTATCTGTGAGCATCAATGGAGAAACAGTTTATCCCAGACTGAGTGAAATTCCTGGTCAACCGTATTTTTTAAGAAATCTAAGCATATCTGAAAGTATTTTTAATCCGGTAGTATCTGGTAATCTTATTGTAATGGACCTATACGGAACTATGTTGAATTACGATTTCATAAATAAAGATCTTGTTATACAATTCCGATTAAATAATGCATCTCCTGTTAAGAAATTTGAAGGAATTATTACAGATTTTCAAGTTTTAACAGATGATGCAATCATAAATCAAATTCCAATGAATGATTTGATGAAATACAGATCTATTTCTATAACTTTTATGAATAAAAAACTCTATAAGGCAAATTATGAGCCTGTGTCATTTGTGTCTAATATAGAGAACATACCTTCCACGCCCGGACCATCAGAGCCTTCCTGGTTGACATCATAAATTATAAGAAACTTTAAATTATGTCTGAAACAACAAATGATTTAGTAGGTTGGATTGCTAAAACTCCTGGATCTCAGCCCATGAGTTTAATTCATTTCTTGTTTGATAAATTTAATTTTACATACAACGTTAGTGATATAGAATCTACCGGCAATGGAATGTGGTTTAAAGCAAAGATTAAAGAACTTCCAGGTGGACACTATAAAAAACAAGATCGTTTGTTGTCTCTTTTGGGAATGATGGCAAATAATGCCATATCTGAGTCCAAACAAAGAGCCAGTTTTTTGCTTTGGTCTGATATTAGAGGACAATGGTATTTTAAAACTGTTCAAACGCTAATAAATCAAAATAAATCAGCACCTATACGATTGTTTTTATCTCAAGATGAAACTACACAAGATTTTACTAATAAAATTTTAAGTGTAGTCGATGATTCCTTACCAACAAATATTGCTGAAAGAGAAAGCAAAATATTTGCTTCTAATTATTTGCGAATAGATCCAGATTATACAAATAAATATATAGATTTTAATGACTCAAATCAAGGATTAACTCAAAATAGAGTATCCTATTCCATAACAAAAGATACTCAACGAATTAATATTAAACCTCATTATGTTAATTACGAAGAAATTTTAAAGACTTCTGTAAATGAAACAAATACATTTGACTTTGGTTATTTTGATTTAGAGTCGTATAATCTACCCAATCCTGTTTGGTGGGAGCATTTAGGATACGGCAAAGACATTAAAAATAACATATCATGGAAACCACAATACGATATAACTTCTATCAGTTTTCCGTTGTTTCATAAGATACACACTAAAATTACACTACCACTTGTTCAAAAAAGATTACAATTTAATCGTTTACGTAATATTAAAAGAAAATGGGAGGCCTATAGATGTACTGTATGTTGCATGGATCAACCTATAGGTTCTAGTGCAGATACCATATTATTTCAAAATCTTGCCACCCAGACTCCTATCATCGTAAACGGAGTTTCGTATGATGTTAAAAAACTATTAGGAGAAAACGGATTATTTCTTAATAAACCACGTGAACATGACTATTTAGATATAGGATCTTCTGTTGGTCCGTATCAAGTAGTGGCAGCAGGTGCAGTAACAGATGGAATCAATTACGATGCAGAACGACTGGACTGGCAAAACGGATTAACTTTTGCGATAGACTTATCTAATCCTCCGTACGATGAAACCATATCCGAGTTTTATCATTTGAATCCAAACTTCCAGGATACTTCATACTATAGGGAAGTTATACAAAAGGGACTACAGAAATATACTGACAAGATTGCAGAAAATGACGCTAGAATTGGAATAATTCGGGAGTTTGGATTGAAAATAGATTCATGGATAACAGCGGCTGTCGAATTTATTGGTGGATATCTGGTTCCTTGTTCTCATTGCATAGAATTCCAAGATAAAAATAATTCTGTAATGGATATCAACAATTACTGGACATGGTACAGGCACATGTCTAATGAATATATACCTGATTACAGAGCTCAGGAAATAGGAAGTCCAACTTATCCGTGCGGATATCGACCAGAATTTGGAGGACCGGATATTCCTGTATGGTCTGGTATTATGTCCGGAGGAGCGGCCGGGACCCAGCCCGTTTTAGAATCCACAGATCCAGGTTTAACAGGACCCGTACTAGAAATAGAAGGAATAGGTAAAGTTCCGTATTTTAGAATTCCTCAGTATACTTGTCTTCGTACAATAAATTTTAATCATGAATGGTCTAGTTCTCAACCAAATAAAATAGACGAAAATTATAAACAAATTTATGAAGAATTAGTTCCCGATCTTCCTAGAAATTACGGACCAGTACATGGAGAAGAAGACGATATGGTCGTAGGTCCGTCTTGGATAAAAGAAATATACGAAAATAAATTTATGCGAGGAAAGGACGCCGGACTTGCATTCCAAGGAATGGAATGGAGAATGAAAGAAAAATGTATTGGTCGGGCATGTTATAACGAATACGCGTTTAATCCTAATGTGTTATACGCACTGAAACAAATTGCCATTAGACAATTGAACATACTTCATGTTGAAAATCTTTTGTTAGGTAAGGTTAAAGCAGAAATAGAATCAGGACAATCAGGACAATTAGGACTTAAGGAAAAACTCAAAATAGCATACGACAAATGGCAGAGCAGAAAGGCATTTTTTTACTCGAAACAACCCGGAACCAGTATTTTCCGTGGTTCCGAAGCAGACGGATTCCGAGGAACTACTCTGACTCAACCTATTTCTTTACAAGGAATTAAACGAGTAACAAGAAAACCTATCAGAGGTAGTAGATACGAAATTCTGGCCAAAGCAAAAGGAATTACAGGCGCCAGTATGGGCCAGTGGTTATACAATATCTGGTTCGATAACGAAAATCCTCAAACGTATTCTAGTAATACTGCAAATCCGTATTATAAACAAGGATATCGACAGAACTGGTTGTATTTTGATCGAAAACAGTTTAGACAAACACAAAAACAATCAAAGATCCAGTATTACACTAACCAAAATACTGGAGATCGAGACACAAAGTTTCTGATCAAATCTAAAACATATGAAACTAGTTTTTACGGAGTAACCGGAGACGGTCTAATTGTAGAAACCGATCCCAGAATAAATCAGTTAGAATCTTATACAGTATTTAATATTGATCAATCGAAACGACCTCCAAATCTTAAACGAGAAGAAATTGCATCCTATGTTCGAATAGAATTTACTACACCTATCGGTCTAGACAGAATTCAAGATTTTCCTAACGGATTTGTAAGAGACATGGGATCCGAATATTTCTTGCCCTATATTGTTTCTCTGACTCCTGGTCCTTCTGGTAGACAATCTATACGAAACAATGTTGCTGTAATTGGTATGGATCCATACGGATTTGATATTGCAGTAAAGAAAGGAAAAGTAGAATCCAGATACGATCACAGAAACACTTGGTTTGCAGAAGGAGGAAATCCGGAAATTACTCAAACCGAGTTGTCTAGAAACGGAATGGATCTTTGGCCAGAACCAATGTTTGAAACTCGATATCCGTATTACGCAGAAGATCCAAGACAGATGTGGTCGTATTCTGATTCGTATACCGGAATAGAACTTCCAGAAGAACA
>Ga0194134_10006004_pt1 | contig 11150 bp, 9 predicted proteins | sample TA2KigOff0mmetaG_FD_148602 | JGI IMG/M metagenome (GOLD analysis project Ga0194134, IMG submission 148602) | Freshwater microbial communities from Lake Tanganyika, Tanzania - TA2015056 Kigoma Offshore 0m | ecosystem: Environmental > Aquatic > Freshwater > Lake | place: Tanzania: Lake Tanganyika... | reverse complement strand
GGACTTGCCGCGCAATTTGCCGACCATGGCTGCACTGGGCCTTTGGTTCGTACTTATTCCGCATTGGTTTGGGGGGTGCCGGATCGCAAAACCGGAACCATCGATGCCCCGCTTGATCGCTCCTCAAGCCATCGCGACCGTATGGCGGTGGTCAAGCCGGGTAGGGGCCGTGAAGCGATGACGCATTACGAAGTCGAAGCCCGCTTTGCGAGCGAAGCGGGCGCGCCCGTGGCCGCTCTCGTCGCTTGCCAGCTTGAAACGGGTCGCACGCATCAGATCCGTGTCCATATGGCCCATCTTGGCCATCCGCTGATCGGGGATCCCGTTTATGGCACGGGATTTAAGACCAAAGCAGGGCTCTTGGCGCCGCGCGCAAAGGCTGCCGTTGAAGTTTTTTCACGGCAGGCGCTCCATGCGCGGGAACTCGGCTTCGCCCATCCGCGTTCTGGTCAAGAGCTTCATTTTGAAAGTGCTTTGCCTCCTGATTTTAAGGCCCTGATTGCGGATTTCGGATCTTCGCTTGCGTGAGAGCAAGCAACTCTCTCCTATTGCCCCCTTTTTGCCATTGTTTCTTGTGCTATAGAGTCGGGTGGCGTAACGCATCCGCTTTCAGGTCTGCCGCGTAAATTAGGAACCTTTTACGGAGGATGTCATGGCGTCTTCGAGCCTGCCCTTACTTGCCGCTGATGGCGGCCTGTCGCGCTATCTTGCCGAAATTCGTCGCTTCCCGATGCTCCAGCCTCAGGAAGAATATATGCTTGCCAAAAGTTGGCGCGAGCATGGCGATTCAGAAGCTGCGCATCGCCTTGTGACGTCGCATCTGCGTCTCGTTGCAAAAATCGCGATGGGTTATCGCGGTTATGGTTTGCCGATTGGCGAAGTGATTTCCGAAGGCAATGTGGGTTTGATGCAAGCCGTTAAACGTTTCGAGCCCGATAAAGGGTTCCGTTTGGCGACTTATGCGATGTGGTGGATCAAAGCCGCCATTCAAGAATATATTTTGCGCTCATGGTCGCTCGTGAAAATTGGCACCACGGCCAATCAGAAAAAACTCTTTTTCAACCTGCGCAAAGCGAAGAGCCAAATAGCCGCTTTGGGTGAAGGTGATTTGCATCCCGAACAAGTGAAGACCATTGCAACAAAGCTTGGCGTTGAAGAACGCGAAGTGGTCGAGATGAATCGTCGTCTTGGTGGCGATGCATCACTCAACACGCCCTTGCGTGCCGAATCCGAGGGTGATGGCGAATGGCAGGATTGGATTGTTGATGATACGCCATCGCAGCAAACAATTTTGGAAGAAGATGAAGAATCGAGCTTCCGCCATCAAGCCTTGATGCATGCGCTTGATGTGCTCAATGATCGTGAGCGTCGAATTTTTGAAGCGCGTCGTTTGGCTGAAGATCCGGTGACGCTCGAAGATTTATCAGAAGAGTTTGGTGTGTCGCGCGAGCGCGTTCGCCAAATTGAAGTCAGAGCTTTTGAAAAAGTTCAAAAGGCTGTTCAGGATCATATGGCAGCGCGTAATCACCAGGTGGCGCCTTTGGCATTGCCTTTCGCCTGATCGCGATCGATTTCTCTTTTATTTCCAAGCTTGGATCGCGTCTTCAAAGACGCGATCTCCTGTTTTACCTTTTTCAAAGAGCAGAAGCGCACGTTTGCTAGTCGCAAAACGTACCTGAATGAAAAACCAATTCTGCTTTTGAATGAGTTCGATATTGCGTTTGATATCGGCCGGTAAAGCGTTAAGGCCGATCAAAAAGACATTATCGGAAACAGGCACGGGTATGCCTGCTAAGGTCACACCGCGCGTTTTCTCGTCAGGCCGCAATTCCGGAAGACTGATGTCACGGATCTTGCCATTTGGGGCGTCACCAACCGATTGGAAATTCACTTCAATCAAATAGGCATTTGCCGAGGTAAGATCGCGATTTTTTCTAAAGAGCAATGAAGCGTTTAATCCCGCCTCTGCAAGATCAATCGTTGCGCGCACACCAAGATCCGCGGCTCCCGTTGTGCTCGATGTTAATGTATCAAGCTTCCAGCTTACGCGTCCTACGGTCTTTTTCGCGTCACCGATTCCTCCGGCTTGTTCCTCGATAAAAAGTGCCCTTGTTAAAAGTGGACTGGTGCTCGCTGCATTTTGATCGGCCGTTGTCGTACCGCTCTGCGTTGATGCATTGACTTGCGGTTCATCGGGTTCCGCGGGGAGGCGGTCAGTGAATTTTGTTGACGATGAGAGCGTATCAGGAGCGTCAGTCGTCGCCTTTGTTGCAATTTCATTCGCGCTGTTTCGACTGAGGAATTCAGCGACACCCGCAACAGCTGCCATCAACGCGAGCAGAACCAATAACAAGATCAAAACGCGAAGGATTAAACCCTTATAGCGTGTGTTTTCGGTTTTTTGTTGTGCCAGAGTGATTCCGGTTGTCGGCGTGAAAGCAGGCGGTTCAGGCACAGGGAGAGGTGCGATCGATGAGTGAAGTTGAGACTCATCAAATTCGTTGAGGGTTTCATTTTCAGTTGATTGCTCATCGTTAAGTTGGCGCTCCTCATTAAGTTGACGCTCCTCTTGGACGGGCTCGTTGTCATTTTGCAGATAATTCGCATCAAGCGCTTTCGGCAAAGAAGGTGTTTCTTCGCTTAGCGCATTTTCGATGGTTATTTTAGACTCTATTGGAGTCGCAGGAAGCGGACGCGTAAAGAATTCACGCGATGAAAGAGGTTGAACGGGCACGTCATCAAGAACAGATGCTTTGGGAAGGCCGATCTCATCAGAATTCTTTTTATCTGATGACGTGTTGTTGTTTAGTTCATCGCCATCCTGCAATTCGACATCGTGTGCGACCGCAGTTGCTTCTACCGTTTCCTCTAAAGATATCTCAGGAGATAGGATCTGATCCGATTTTAGCGTTGGCTCATTTGGCGTTTCTTCAAAAGAAACGTTGGTTCTACCAAGATCCGAGACCTTGTCTTTTTCTGTCTGTGTCGTCGCCTGATCAGGGGTGGTTGCAAAACGTGAAAGACCGAGAATGTCTTTGCGAATAGGTGCCTGTACCGGAATTTCATTAGGCGTCAGCAGCGCTTCATTTTTTTCGGGAGTGATGGGCGTTGGCGATTCACTCGGTGCCGGTTTTGGTTTTTGCCGCGCGAGCGCATGCCGCTCCACGCGACGGATTGCCGATTCAAGTTCGATCTTTTCACGCAAGATTTCTTTGTCGCTGCGTGGCGGCTCAGCCGCGCGCAATTGCTGATCGAGCATATCGACGAGTCGACGATAGACAACCTGCCGCTCTTCGGGCGAGGCTCCGGCCAAAGGCTCGATCGTAGGGGAGATCAGCGCGTAGTAATCGACCATTGCGCTTTCCTCACGCGGTTGAGGTGTCCGCGTCAAGCCTCAAAAGGATTTTGCACGAGGATCGTGTCTTCGCGTTCCGGACTGGTCGAAACAAGAGCCACCGGCGCGCCGATCAATTCTTCAACGCGTCGGACATATTTGATCGCTTGCGCCGGCAAGTCTTTCCACGATCGTGCGCCGCTTGTGGCTGCGCTCCAGCCTTCAATCTTCTCATAAATCGGTTCAGCGCGCGCCTGCTGGGCTTGGCTTGCGGGGAGATAATCGATCACCGCGCCATCAAGCCGATAGGAGGTGCAGATTTTGATTTCATCAAAGCCGTCGAGAATATCGAGCTTGGTGAGCGCAATGCCATTGATGCCGGATGTACGAACGGTTTGGCGTACAAGCACGGCATCGAACCAACCGCAACGCCGTTTACGACCTGTAACGGTGCCGAATTCATGACCACGCGTGCCGATGCGTTCGCCGATCTCATCATGAAGTTCGGTTGGAAACGGACCTTCACCCACACGTGTTGTATAGGCTTTCGCGATACCGAGAACGTAACCGACAGCGCCAGGGCCCATGCCGGATCCTGTAGCCGCTTGTCCGGCAACCGTGTTTGAGGAGGTCACATAGGGATAGGTGCCGTGATCAACATCAAGCAACGCGCCTTGTGCGCCTTCAAACAAAATCCGTCTACCAGCGCGGCGTTCTTCATCCATCAAACGCCACACAACATCCATGAAAGGCAAGACGCGCGGCGCGATGTCGAGCAATTCTTTAAGAACAGATTTCGCATCAAACTCTTCTAAGCCAGCGCCGCGACGCAATGCATTGTGATGCAGCAACAGACGATCAACACGCGCTGGCAAAGTTTCAGGCTCGGCAAGATCCATGAGCCTGATTGCGCGCCGACCAACTTTGTCTTCATAGGCCGGACCAATGCCGCGTTTTGTTGTACCGATGGTGGTGCCGGCAGGACCGGCTTCACGTAAACCATCAAGCTCGCGATGAATGGAGAGAATGAGCGCTGCATTTTCAGCGACGCGAAGATTATCGCGCGTGATGATCACGCCTTGTGTTTTCAACCGATCAATTTCAGCAACGAGCGCATAAGGATCGAGCACAACACCATTGCCGATCACGCCGAGCTTATGAGGGCGTACCACGCCGGAAGGAAGGAGCGATAATTTGTAGGTCTTGTCGCCGATGACGAGTGTATGGCCCGCATTATGACCGCCTTGAAAGCGCACCACCGTGTCGGCCTGCTCGGAGAGCCAGTCAACGAGTTTGCCTTTGCCCTCATCGCCCCATTGGGCGCCGACCACCACGACATTTCCCATAATCATTCTTCCTTGTCGCAACAAAAAGCCCCGGAACTCCGCAAGTCGGAGGGCCGAGGCTTGCGGCGAACCGATAAAGCATTTTCGCCTCAAAGGGAAAGGAGAATTGCCCTCGCTGCTTCAAAAATCAGGGGATGTTTTTTGGGTAATCTATTTGGTCTTTATCGCGTGATCTGTTCCGAAAACTAGTTCCCACTATTCGGGATCACGCTCTTCCGCGCGTTGATTTTGTCGGTTTCACGTAATGGGCGATAAAATTGCGTAATTCGGTCACTCTTTTCACCGGATCGAGGATTTCCTGATCGAGCCCGTGTTTCCAAGCGAGATCATGGCGGGTCGGGTCTTCGCCTATGGCACGGAGTTCCGCAACATAGGCCGCGTGGTCTTCTTCCGTGCGCAAAAAGCCTTCGGTCAGCAAGGTCGGTTTGTAGCGATCCAGAATGACGGAGAGTTCCTGGAGGCTAAATTCGGGGTGATATTGCACGCCCCAGAGCACCCCGCCCTCATACCGGATCTCGGCCGCTTGCACTTCGGTAAGGCTGTTTATGGCGAGAACTGTAACATCTCCTGGCAGTTTGGAGACGAGATCGAGATGGATCGCGGGAGCATCCCATGAAGCGGGACGGCCTTTGAGCAGCGGATGAGTTTCACCCGCTTCGGTTTTGGTGAGCCTTCGCGCAAAGCCGACTTCACGACCCAGTGGATTGGCTTGAACATCGCCGCCAGCGGCGAGCGCGCCCATTTGCAAACCCCAGCAGGAGCCGAAAACAGGGGTGCGTGACTTAAAGGCTGCACGCATCAAATCGACTTGGCGCAGAATTTCAGGCGTTGCGTGATAGGCATTGAGTGCCGAGCCCGTAAGGCAGATGCCGTCATAGGATTCGAGGCCCGCAATATCGGGGAGATTGGCGCCCTCATCGGCGGGGAAGGCTACGTCATAAATCGAGTCGGGTTCGATCGATTGCAAAACCGAGCCATAGGAGTCCGAATAGGTCTTTCCGTAGGTATCGCGATGGCGCTCGCGCGGACCTTTGACATTGCCTTCAACGACAAGAAATCTGAGGGACATCTGAACCCCAAGTTCGATTTTAGGTTTCTCTGCGCTGATAGCATGAGGATTTGCATTCCGGAATGATGAAATTTTTTTGTGTCCCTCATGTCGCATCGGGGGTTGCGTGTGGCTGGATACCGGTTCAGGAACGATTCATGAAAGCGGTCCTCCAAACGATCAGGCGGTTCGGCGCCTCAAATCCCTATCTCCTGCTCACGCTCACTATGTTGATGTGGAGCGCAAATGGGATCGCGGGACGCGTGGCCATTGGTGAAGTCTCGCCGATGGTGATCGTCATGCTGCGCTGGCTCATCTCCTGCAGTTTGCTTTTCGCTTTCGATTTCTTACGCATTCGCGAAGATTGGTTGGTGTTGAAGCTTCACATTGTGCGTCTCGTGCTCGGTGCCATTTTTGGATTTACGGGCTTCAATGCGCTTTTCTATCTCTCCGCGCATCACACAAGCGCGGTGAATATGACAATCTTGCAAGGGTCGTTGCCGATTTTTGTTTTGATGGGCGCGGCACTGTTTCAACGCACTCCACTCACTTTGTTGCAAGCGATAGGAATTCCCTTCACGCTTGCCGGTGTCATTGCGGTGGCAAGCCAAGGCCAACTTGATGTTCTTTTGGCGTTCAATTTCAACATCGGTGATATCGGTCTTGTTATCGCGTGCTTGAGTTACGCGATCTATACGCTGATGTTGCGCAACCGACCGAAAGTTTCGGGCATCGGCTTTTTTGCAATTGTCGCGATGGCGGCTTTCATTACATCGCTGCCGCTTTTAGGACTCGAGATGGCGTTAGGCGAAGCACAATGGCCGACTGTTGAAGGCTGGATGATTGTCGCCTTCATCGGCATTTGTCCGTCACTGCTTGCGCAGCTTTTCTTTTTGAAAGCGGTGGAATTGATAGGACCCGGACGCGCTGCGAATTTCACAAATCTCGTGCCGATTTTCGGACCGCTCTTGGCAATCATTCTTTTGGGCGAACCTTTCCACCTTTATCATGCTGTGGCATTGATGCTTGTGCTTGGTGGAATCACGCTCGCCGAATGGCGTCGCGCATAAAGATCAAGCCGAAGCTGACTGTCTCTTGTGAAGCGCGGCATCATTATGCGTTGAGGGCAACAAAGATTCCCAGTTTGATCCTGCGCCTTCCATCGCACGACCGATCAATACAATCACAGGACCGTTACGTTCCTTCTCCGCCATGCAGTCAGCAAGCGAGGCAATTGTGGCTTCAATCACATCTTCATCGGCGCACGTGGCGCTATAAACCGCAATCGCTGGTGTTGAGGCGGGTAGTCCATGTGCCAATGCAGCATCGGTTAATGCGCGAATGGTTCGCGCGGGCATATAGACAACGGTTGTAGCGGCATCATCAGCGATCGCGCGCCAATCAATGTCAGGCGGAAGTTGGCCTTTATTGTCATGGCCTGTGAGAAATTGAACACGACGCGCAATCGCGCGATGTGTGAGCGATTTCAACAAGCGGCTTGCGACACCTTGTGCCGTTGTAATGCCGGGAATGACTTCAACAGGAATGCCAGCTGCGCGGCACGCATCAATTTCTTCCGTCGCACGGCCGAATACCATTGGATCGCCACTCTTTAAGCGAATGACGCGTTTGCCTTGCTGCGCGAAGCTCACCATCAATCGATTGATGTCTTCTTGTTTGCATGACGGGCCATGACCCGTTTTGCCCACAAGCATGGTCTTGGCTTCACGGCGCGCGAAATCAAGCACTGCGCGCGAGACAAGATCATCGTAAAGAACAATATCCGCTGATTGCAAAGCGCGCACGGCTTTAAGCGTCATCAATTCCGGATCGCCGGGGCCCGCGCCAACAAGAACAGCCGAACCTTTTTCAGGAGAAGACGCTGTTGAAACGCTCTCAGCAAGAAGCTGATCGCGTTCTTCATCACGCGGTATCTCATTCGGCTTCGAGAGAGCGAGAGCAGTGAAACGTTCCCAAAATGTACGACGTTTTTGGAAAGAAAGACTCAAAGCCTGAACGGAAGGACGCCAGCTTTGTGCCGCTTCCGCCCAACGCGCCAAACCTTGCGGCAGAAGGGCTTCGATCTTTGTACGAACAGCTTGACCAAAAACGGGCGCGGCACCGTCTGTTGAGATGCCGATGACAAGCGGTGACCGATTGACGATTCCGCCAAAAGAAAAATCACAAAAGGCAGGGCGATCAACGACATTGCAAGATATGCCGGCATCGATCGCTGCGCAGCGGAAGGCTTGCGCTTCAGCATCATTTTCGGTGGCGAGGATGGCTAAAGCTGCGCCTTTGAAAATCGATATCGACCACGGCCGCGCGAAATGAATGATGTTCGGATCATCAAGCCGCGCGAGCACATCGCGCAATTCTTCTGAAGGGCTCTCCGCATAAAGCTCCACGCGCGCTCCGGCTGCAGCCAATAATTCGGCTTTCCACCCAGCGGCCTCCGAGCCTCCCGCCACGATGACGCGGCGTCCTTTCAAGCCGAAAAACACCGGCAACCGCGCGAGCGGTTCGATGCGGTTTACTCTTGTTTTAGTCGGCTTACGAGACATGGGTCGAACAGGGATCAGCAAGGGATACTCGTAGGATCTTTATCCCGAGACATTCATGCGTCCAATGGCGTTGTTAGGACGATTCCTATCAAAGAACCGCCCTTTCGACCCGGCTGATTGTCTCAGGACGCGCGGGCGCGCCTTCGGTCGAGAATGGTCGCGGGACGGTGATAGCCGCGTTGATAGGAGAGCGAGATCGCATTCGCCGCTTTTTGCCATTGATCCGCAGTTTGGCGCTGAGCCAATGTCTCCGGCAAATCAATTTCATCAAAGCCGCAGGCCTTCGCATAGGCATGTTGATCCGCGATCAAAGGCCCTGTGGCACGCAAGTTTCCCGTAAATCCCAAATGACGTAAACGTTTTGCGATTGAAAAACCGCGACCATCATTGAAAGCGGGGAAGGCCACTGAGATCAGCGCGATCTGATTGAAGAGTGGCTGCAATTGCGCAGGCTTCACTGTGTTCGAGATATGCAATCCGGTTTTGCCCGTTTGCGCTTTCAACCGATCCGCCACTTCATCAAGGCGCGTGAAGTTGATAATGACATCACCATCGCGCGGCACATCTTCATTATCCGCAAGCTTACGCCAGTGATCATTGACGAAAGAAAAATCACGCATCAGTGGCATGGATGGCTCCTTTGAAACGGTCAATTCCTACACGACGATAGGTATCGATAAAACGTTCGCCCTTCTGGCGCTCGGCAAGATAGATATCGATGATGCGTTCGATGGTATCGGGTACATCATCACCCGTCACACCCGGACCAAGACGCTCGCCAATTGCGGCGTTTTCAGTAGCATCACCGCCTAGTGTGATTTGATAGCTTTCTTCACCCGATTTCTCGAGCCCAAGAATGCCAATATGGCCAATATGGTGATGGCCGCAGGCATTGATGCAGCCTGAAATTTTGATGCCGAGTTCGCCGATGAGTTGTTGACGATCCGGATCAGCGAAACGTTTTGTAATGTCGTGTGCAATCGGAATCGAACGCGCGGTGGCAAGCGCGCAATAATCCATGCCGGGGCACGCAACGATATCAGTGATCAAGCCGACATTGGCCGTGCCGAGTTCATGTTTTTTGAGCTCCGCAAAGAGAGCCGGCACATCGTCTTTTTTCACATAAGGAAGAACGATGTTTTGAAGATGCGTGACACGCAATTCACCAAGACTATAAGTATCCGCAAGATCAGCGAGTGCGCGCATCTGGTCGGACGTCGCATCACCCGGGGCTGCGCCAATCGCTTTCAAGGACACGGTGATCGCGACATAACCTGGCTCTTTATGTGCAAATCCATTGGTTTCAATGAAGCGCTTTAATTCAGAATCTTGTGATTTTGCGGCTTCGAGGCGCGCGCTCGTATCAGGCAGAGTTTCATAAGCGGGCGGCGCAAAATAGGCATTGATCCGTTCGACTTCTTTCGGATCGGCGGCAATGGCAGAGCGATTGCTTGCAGCAAATTCCTCTTCTACCGCTTTGCGAATTTCATCAATGCCTGTTTCGTGAACAAGAATTTTCACGCGCGCTTTATATTTATTATCGCGACGACCTTCCGCGTTATAAACGCGCATGATCGCTTCTAGATAGGGAAGAAGATCGGCCTTCGGTAAAAAGTCGCGAATGACTTTACCGATCATCGGTGTGCGACCAAGGCCGCCGCCAACAATAATTTCATAACCCACTTCACCGCTTGTCGAATGTTTCAAGATACGCAAGCCAATGTCATGGCCTTTGATCGCGGCGCGATCATGCTCGGCGCCTATCACTGCGATTTTGAATTTGCGCGGCAGAAAGGTGAATTCCGGATGAAGGCTCGACCATTGACGCAGCAATTCCGCTGTTGGACGAGGATCTTCAATTTCATCGGCAGCCACGCCCGAGAATTGATCCGCTGTCACATTACGAATGCAATTGCCGGAGGTTTGAATGGCGTGCATTTCGACATCTGCAAGCGCATCAAGAATATCCGGAACGTCTTTAAGTTTTGGCCAATTGAATTGGATGTTTTGACGCGTGGTGAAATGACCGTAACCCTTGTCCCATTTATCCGCGATCATCGCGAGCTGGCGCATTTGGCGTGAAGACAAAGTGCCATAGGGAATTGCCACACGCAGCATATAGGCGTGAAGCTGCAGATAAAGACCATTCATCAAACGCAAAGGACGAAATTCATCATCCGAGAGCGAGCCATCAAGACGACGCTCGACTTGTCCGCGAAATTCGAGAACGCGTTCGCGAACAAAACGATGATCGAATTCGTCATAACGATACATAATTAAAGACCTGCTTGTTTGCCGAGATCCGGACGGATTGTCGGTCCGCGTGTACGCATTTTCTCGCGGTAATGAACAGGCACCGGCGTGCCATCCCCTGCGATCTGCACCTGTGCGAGATAGGGGTCAACGATCCGATTGGCCTCAAAATCAAGTTTCGCGCGGGCTAGCAATGTCTCAGCAGCGCTCAGATCGGATGCGACGGCCGCGCGGTGATGCGTCAATTCCCATTTGTCGGCACCAAGAAAGATGACATCGCCGCTCAACAAGTCATTGGCAATGACAATGGCGGGCAGGGGCTGGGCTTTGCTCATCGGTTCGTCCCTTCGAGTGTCTTATGACCGTGACTTTATATAACACAGAATTTTGGAGAATAAATATTATTTACAGATTTTTTCGATAAACAATAAATCCACATAAATAAATCGTGTAATATTTTATAACAGAAGTCAAGCACAATTTTCTTTATAAAGAACAATAATTCGTCTTTAAGAACGAATTGAACTGCGCTATAAAAGTGGAAATTTATTCTTTTGGAGCCCGATCATGGTGGAATCTTCTTCTCCCGCATCTCTTTTCCATCC
>Ga0194134_10005999_pt1 | contig 11157 bp, 22 predicted proteins | sample TA2KigOff0mmetaG_FD_148602 | JGI IMG/M metagenome (GOLD analysis project Ga0194134, IMG submission 148602) | Freshwater microbial communities from Lake Tanganyika, Tanzania - TA2015056 Kigoma Offshore 0m | ecosystem: Environmental > Aquatic > Freshwater > Lake | place: Tanzania: Lake Tanganyika... | reverse complement strand
GGTCATAAACGGGTTCAGAGCCGGGGTTGTGGGCGCCAAGGATCACTTCCTTGGCCTGAGACAAGGTTTTGGTGACCGCCATGAGAAAACTGTCTTCAAAGGCGGCGTTGTCGGTATCAAACGTAATGGTAACTTTCATCGTGGAACCAGTATAGAGTAGCTGGCGCCAGAGTCAAGCCTCTGTTCACACTTTTCTTGAACTTTTTACTTTAACGATAAAGTTATCCAAGTAGGCGTTGGTCCCCCATCCTAGCTTTGTCAGCCGTTCTGGAGACACTCTACCAGACTATTTCAGGCTGTCAATACCTAGATGCAAGAAAAAAGAAGGAGTATCCAGACTCCTTCTGACGATCAAAAGCGTGCCTATAGGTCGCCAGGCTCGTTTGGCAGCGGCTCTAGGCCTCAACCAACAGACTGTTTTCGTTCAGTACCCTACGAAGGGCAAACCAAGCACCTTCCTTGTAGACTGGATGGCTTTCAACCATCTTTTCCAGATTGACCACCTGAGTGATACTAATTTTCTTCCATCCATACGACAAACACATATACCAATGTCCATTGATACCCACAATATCGCCTACACCCAGACTACGAATATGTGACTTTGAAAAAAATTCACATTCATCGCCTGAACCATCATTCCACTGTGCAAATATCTGTTCCAATAGATCAGTGTGGTTATCATCACTGAAGATATCGTACATATAGGTAATATGCGCCGGATATATGACGGTGATGGTGTTCTTTTTGGCGGTACACTTAGTAGAAATAGTGGTTGTCATAACGGTACAGAGTCTATCAGCTTTTTATAGAGTGTCAAGCCTCATCGTAACGATTTCCCCACTTATTCTTGCGGGTATAACTATTCTTGGACTTGAACACTTTGGTACGAGGATCTGTATCACCCCAACTCTTCCTAATCTTAATCTTCATAACAGTACAAAGAGTATCAGACTTTATTGACTTGTCAAGGGGCTTTTTAAGCTCACCCCAAGCTATTCCTACTGAACCACTTACACCACCTCATACACCAAGGCGGGCTTGCCTTTGCCACCTTCAGGCTTCTGCTTCCCCACCACAGCAACTGCTCCCGACGTAAGCCACTGTTGTACAACCGGATACAACTGAGGTTGACTGTATCCCGTGGACTCCACCAAAAACTTCATTGTGAACTTGCCATTTGGCTTGTTGACCTCCATCTTCTTGGCCTTACGACGGCCACGATTTGGCTTGCCTGTTCGCTTGGACTCTTCCTTGGCATCTTGGCTTTCTTTGGCTTTCTTTACAAGTTGATCAAATCGGATTTCGGCTTGATCCTCAGTCTTGCAGTCAAAGGCAATGCGACCAAATGAATTTGCGGAAGGATAACATTCCCGATCTTCCTTTTCTACAACACCGCCTGGAAGTGGATCACCCTTGTACCGACGCTTAACAATAAACACATCGTAACTCTTGAATGTACCATCCATATATTCACGACGATACATAGCGACATCATCGGTACGCTTCACTTGAATAAAGTTGCAATCGCCAACCTTGTCGTAATTGCACTTGAACTTCTTTTCTAGTTTCTTCATACTTTTTATAGAGTACCAGAGTTTTTGTTTTTGTCAAGCCCCCATCATTTACTCGTCATCACCACTGTTGAACGGAGCAACCTTATATGTCGTGTCCAGATACTTGCCCTTGGGAAAGGCGGGGTCTGACTCACTAAGTGGATCATATTCGGGCTGAAAGTCAGGAAACTTGGCTTTCAATTCAGCGTGAATGGACTTGAGGAAGTCAATCTTTTGGTTATAAAGAACAATATCTTCGGGTGATGGTTGTGGCAGATTACTGACATAATCAGCAAGTTCTTGCAGAAACTGTGTATCTTCAGCAGCTTCGGTATTGATAGTATTGTCAGTGGTAGTATTATTAGTTTCCATATTTTATATATTATTAGTTACATTTGTTGACGGCGACTTTTTTTGCATCACATTTGATATGTAGGCAAGTTAGTTGTGGCTGATATACAAACATATCACCAGACCAAGCATCTCTATCAAATGCTGAGATGATACCGAGTGTAGTGTCAATATGAGTGAGGTTACCTTGTACATCTCTAAAAATTATGCCTGTAAAGACTGAATTAATATTTCTATAAAAACCGACAGGACCATTTGCTGCGATGTCTTCTGCTTTGTGTTGTAGTGGTAGATTGTCTACAACGTTTACATTTCTTGGCGGAAAGTTGACGGTAATACTCTTAGGATTTCTTTTCATATATTATTATTGTGACGAACAGTCTATCAGCTTTTTAGGGAGTGTCAACAAAAATCATTGCCCATTGTTTGCACAGTGTAAAGTGACTGAAACCATTATCACTTGGGCGCACTGTATGGTTGCAGATCAGGTCACTCAGTTATCTGGTATACCAAGATAACTATTCCCAGCATCCCAGATTACGTCCCACTTCACGACTGTCCTCATTGCTGCAAAATATAAAAAGAACAAGTATTTCAAATAGTCTACCACATCTTTTCAGGCCGTCAACAGCCTTTTTTTAAGATTTTAGTTAATCGGAACAAATGTGTTCCAGTCAACCTCTCCGTTAACCATAACAACATATCCATCTACACCATCCACAGTGCTAATTGTCAACTCTTGGTACTTGTTGCCGCCAACAACATACACCTTGCTCTTTTCAATAATCTCAAAGTTGTGTTTCATTGTGGATATATCCTATCAGAACCAGCCAAGATGTCAAGCCCCCTCGTTACGAAAGAAAAATGGGGCTGTTTTTCCCTCATAGACCAGAGCTAGGTCAACCCCTAGCCTCAGCCCCAAAAAGCGTTTATAGAGGAGCCTGGCGCACTCTGGCAGCCCCTCTGGCACCCCAAATCAGTCCAAATAGTGACTGAGTGGATGCCACTCGTTAACAATTTCCTTACGGCTGTAAGTGTTACGCTCAAAGTCAGTAGCCTCAATCACATACATCTTATTATCAAACCGAATCAAACAATAATTGTAGCGGTAAAACTCACTAATATTAAATAACAACTCACCAATAGTCTTACGAATATCAGTCTCAATTACCTCAACCACACGATGTAAATGATTAATGTTATCAGTAGGATTGTTACGATCCTGAGCCTGTGGGTACTTAACTGCAAGTATCTTGGTCATATCAATTCGGTTTCTATATATTAAACAATACGAAGACTGTAGGCAAGATCTCCATCATTCAGTGCATCCAGATTCTGAAGCTTGGACTGTACCTTACGACAAGCATCCTCCTCAATTGTACCAGCAGAAAATAGTATCTTTTGTATACACGGCGACTTTCCACCAGCACGATGTATACGGCCAAGTGCCTGTAACAAATTAATAGCACTATAACTCGGACTCACAATGCTATGCCTCGGATGCTTGCCATTCAAATCATGAAGACTCACTCCGGAATTACCAGCAGCCAAATTAGCAATCAAAATCCGCTTGCTGTCATTCTGAAAAGCATCAATATCCGCCTGTCGTACCTTGTCACTCTGTCCACCCACAATTCTAGCAATCTTACCATTGAACTTGCTATTCTTAGCAAGCTGCTTCTCAATAGCCTCTACAGTATCCGTAAAATTAACAAACACAACAGGACTGATGCCCTCATCATACAAATCTTCAATCATTTCCACCATTGTAGGTACCTTAAGTATTTCAGCATGTCTACGAGCCTTGGTCATGATGGCAAATTGATGAGAACTATAGTTGGAACTAGATTCCTCCAAAGCAGCCAACTCAGACTCCATTACCTCATACACACGATTGATCTTAGCAGTATTGCTGCCCATATCAAAAATATCAGCAATCACACGATTATCAGGAAAGATAGTATCAAACATCTTACGAGTCATACGACTAGCAATTCGGTATGTATTGAACAACTTGTGATGAATCTCACCCATTGATTCTACAGTAGCACGGCTGGCCAAATCAATCTGATAACCGCCAAATCGTGAAGTATAAGCACCACTGCTAAAAACAAAGTTCCTATAATTAACCAGATTATGAAGCGTAGACACAAAGCCAAACGCTTTCATTTCCAATGGATTAGTAGCAGCAGTAGCACTCAAAAGAAGCAGTTTGTAGTGGTTTTTACGAAGAGCAATGAGCATATCACTGTTCTTGCTATTCCAACCTTTGCACTTATGGCTCTCGTCCACAATGACGAGGGAGGTCTTTGGAATATTAAAGATGTAGTCATCTGGACCATCGTCTTTGTCATCCTTGAAAGAAAGATATTCAGTGTTGCCCCGCGTCAACTTCTCGTAGTTGATCACTACGTGTGCCTTGATACCAAACTCCTTGAACACATTGTGCCAAGCATTGATAACAACCTTGGGACAAATAACAACAACAGGACTATTGAAGTTCTTGGCAATCCAGGCAGCTACATAACTTTTGCCACAACCAGTCTCACTCAGGTCGCAAGCGGATCCGTTAATGTAGAGACTCTCGAGCAGATTTATAGCGTGGTTCTTCTGAGGTTCCAGAAGCTTGGAAGTATCAAAACAGTTCATATTGTGGGAACAGTGTATCAGATTGTATAACGATGTCAATCAATATTCAGATAAAAATGATTCTCGTCCAGAATATCATTCTCATGGGTAGTGCCAGTAGAATAAACTGGCAAGTACTCATCTTGCGAACCGTGGTAAACGGTTACAGTCTGGTTGAGCTGTTCAGCGGTGAGGTTGGCGAGTTGGTTGAGTAGATCTTGGTAGGTCATATTGTGGAAACAGTCTACAGTAAGCCAGGCGGATGTCAAGCCTCGTCGTCAGTTTTGTTTGCGGTAGATGATACGATAGGAATTCTGACGGCAAGTATAAGTTTTGCGATTTCAGTAAAAACAATTCTTACAAATGTGACGGCAAGCAAATAGATTAGTAGAATAAGTGCTATAGCCATAGCGTAGTTGATGAAACTACCTGTAATATGTTTAAAGAACTCTGTAAAGTTTGTGGTCAACATAACACTATATTACTATAACATTTATAATAAATCAAGCTATTATTATTTGATATTACCGTTCACAATCTTCAATGGTCAACTCTTTCCAAGTATTGTCACCAAAAATCTTGCGGTAAGTCCATTTATTATTCTTAAACAGATATTGATATTCACAGCCAATATCTTTACCATGCCTTTCAAAACTATATAAATCATCCAAAATCATACCCTCCACATCCTTTTCTCCACGATCTCGCCCATAAGCAACACATACGCCTTCAATAGGCGCCTTCCAAGTATGTCCATTGGCATATAGATCCTCGCCAAGTGAACTTAAATCGCCTAAATCCATTAGTTTATTTACAATATCCGTATCAGTATAACATTCCAAAAGAGTTTTACCTACATAAGTTGGATAACCATCGTGATGACAATAGATTGAGGTAACAGTGTTATTATCATTAAAAATACCAATGGTACAACGAGTAGACATATCTTTATTTAATTTACTTTTAAAGTTTACCAGAGAAAATTCTACTATCAAGCCCCAATCTTTGCCTCAATCTCAGCCAACTTCTCAGTCGGAATAAACGAGGCAACTTGCTTCCAATATCGGGGAATCCTACGATATACAATAGCCATTTGTTTTTCACTCAAATTACGGCCACGATTGATTTGAACAGCAAAGCTGCTTAGAATCTCACTATCTACACCGCTAAATCCAACATTGTTCTTTTCCTCAGTGTGACCAACAGCTTGTTCACAAGCAGTCTGATAAGTGTAGAGCTTCACCAGTGCCTTGAGCGCCCACTGAGGGTTGGTCGCCAGTTGGTTCTTTAGGTAGGTCTTAGTCGTTTCCTTCATCGTGGAACCAGTATAGACCAGCCACTGGCAGAGTCAAGCCTCTCGTTGCAGTTTTTTTAAAGAAAATTGGTTGGCCCGGCCGGCACTCGTCCCGGCTCTCTATCGATTATGAGTCGATTGCTTATGCAAAGATTTAAGCTTCGGGCCAACTAAGTTTTCTATAATCTAACTATACCACACAATTTCACTGGGCCAAATCATCTTTGATAGATTTCTTCAGTTCTCGCTTGGCTCTGGTTCTATCAACTTGATGCTTGATTTGCTTTTCCTTACGACGTGCTTTGATTTTATGTTTGTCACTCATAATTCTTTGTTTACCTCTAAATTCCATGTGAGGATATTTAGTTTTAATTTCTTCTGGAACGTGAAGGTTCATAGAAATAGTGCTTGTATACTCTTTAATTTACGATTTAATTCGTTTTTTTCAACATTTAGGTCATCACGCTCTTGAACCAACTTAAGGTTGATATCACACAATTTATCATTATATGATTTTAGATTATCAACTTCTTGTATCAATTTAGCATTATGTTCATGCAGGTGTTTAATATTGTCTAGTAATGATTCTGTGGTGTCCATGAGTTTTTGACCTTCTCTTGATAATGGTAACACTTGTTTTAGCTGACCCCAAGCTTCCCACTTTGACTTTCTAATATTTACTCATCATCACTCTCAATAGCTTCAACATTATCAATCTCCAAAGGCACCTCGCCACCATAATTGGCTTCACGAACCGTAAACCATTCCTTCGTGGAACACTTTTTGTTGACCAAATCATAAACAATCTCATCCCCGTATTCAGTACCATCTCCTGCGCCAGAGTAGGAATAGGCTCCCCACGCCCAGTTTTCAATGTCAGCGTTCAACTTACCATATTCATCACACTTGTTTTGATCCCACGGTAACAGAGTCACGTTCAAGTAACCCTGGTCGCTTCCACCCGAAAACTCCAAAATAATCTCGGTGACTCCATTAGCCACAGCCTTGTTGTAAATGTCCTTGTTCAGCGGTTCAATATTCATTTTTTTTTATTTTTTTATTTTCTACTTGTTTAGTTTACCAACATTTTTCCAAAAGTCAAGTTCCTTTTTTTAGGCAATCACCATGTCCTGCACCACCGTCTTACTCCCAACCTTGAGCATCCATTGTTCTGGATTCTTCGCCAATGCCTTCAACCAATCTTGCGGTGTAGGTATACGTCCACAATCCTCCTCAACGTGTTGCTCTGCCAACATCTTTGTGGGAATGTTTTGTCCTTTACTGTTTACAATAACATGACCAAACTTTTCGATTGCCCATTGAATACCAGCGGAGTGATGCCGAAGAGCGCGGTGAGTCCAGTCACCAGTAAAAGCCTTGGTCTCGTCAAACCAGTCATGCAGAGCAACGTAGTCGGTCGGGCAGCCACCCCACTTGCGAGCCGACGATTGTGCGTGTTTGTAAGGAGTCATTGAGCAGCCAGTGTATCAGCTTTTTATAAAATGTCAAGCACCTTTTTTTCAAACTTCCTCAGGCAAAAAAGCATCGTGATCAACCTCAAACGATCCTTCCACATACGACGCATCGGTAGGCAACGGACCATCCTCCGCAATGAGAACAGCTTCATCCAAACTATCAGCCACCACATCTACATAACCATACATCTGCCAAACCACAGGAACTTTGTAAGTTTTCATTGTTCAAATATTCTATCAGCTTTTTACAAAATGTCAAGCACCTTTTTTTGCATCAATTGAGCCCCCACAACACCGCCACCAACACAACCCACCACCAACTAAACGTCGCATTTTTTAGAATTTTACAAAGCACCAGATACACCCAAACGGCGGCCAGAATCGTGTCAGTTCCAATGTGAAGAGTAACAGAAGTTTCGTTCATTTTTAAGCCTTAATCTCCTGTGGCCGGGCATAACCAGCCACAGACCTACCACACAACAACATCATCTCGACGGCCGGATTTACCTTGACACCAGTCCCCAACATACCCATCACATACACCCGCTCAAGAAGCAAACCCTTCTTGGTGCCAGGCTTCACCTCAGCGTCACGAAGCAGAATCTCCAACCGACTCTGCACCTCATCAAACGAATACTCAGTTTTCATTGTTTTGCTACTTTATCAGATTTTACAAAAAGGTCAACAACTTTTCAAGAAAAGTGAAGAGTCACCTCGTCACCCTCACTGTCCTTCATCACCAAATTTCCACCGGTCAACAGAGCCTTTGACAAATTGCCCTCGGTGAACTTCATATTGTGTAACCGACCACCATCTTCCCAACCAATGTAAAGTATCTCATTGTCACTATTTCCAGTCACTTCACTCACACTAACAATCACATCATCAACAACTCCAACAATGTCAACAATGTAATCACCGCTGAACATAGGAACAATGTTCTTAACCTTATTAACCAACGGAACAATCATTTTCATATCGGGATATAGTCTATCAGAAAAATCTACAGTGTCAAGCCCCCACATCACATGGACTGGTACGTCTCACTACGTTGCCAGTTGCAACGCCAAGCTTCCTCATCCTCTCGCACCTGATTCAGTGGCACTCGCTTCACAATACCACTGAAACCATTGCGTCCACCCCAAATCGGACCCAGATTGACGCTATCCTTAAAAACAGCAGTCACCCGCATCCAACGGTTGTTGTAACTAACTATACTGCCCTTCAATATTTTGTTCATAAATTTAATTAATATGCGCACAAAAGTTTGTTGTTCTGACGAAGTCTTGGTAGCTGTCCCAAAACTTATCTTTATTTACAGAATCTCGTAGTTGTAACCACTAACACACCAGCCAGTCTTATCACTAATAGCATCAGCAACCTCTGACTCAATATCAATAATACCATCAACCTCCACAATCATTCCATTAGGCAAATCCAAATCAGACTCACCATCAGTATCGTAAACAATGTCAGTAACCTTAACTTTGATATTCATCGTGGGTAATACTTTACCAGCTTTTTTTAATCTGTCAAGCCGCAATCGGCACATCTCGTCCACCTTGGTGCCGATAGTTGATCGGATCCTCACTCTCAGTCGCTCGGCCGTCAGTAGGCACCCACCAACGCATCCGCAACATCATCATTGAACCAAACGCTTCCTCCTCCGTAGCGAACCGAAGAGCGTTAGTCGCCCACTTACCATCCACCAGCACCTCAGGCTTCCATGATTTGTTTTTCATATCGTTCACACATCCTACCAGCTTTTTCTAAAGTGTCAAGCCCCCACCAGACTGTCCATCCTTGAGTAGCTGACACCCTCCTTGGCAGTCCAGTAGAGATCCCGTTCCACCTTCATCCCAAATGGGCCACGGATCGCCTCAAACTCCTCCAGGCTAGCAATGCCACCGTGTTCAACACAACCCATGCCCAGATCCGCCCAACCGTAGAGAATACCATCCTCCATACCAGTCAGCAGCCAGGTGGCTCGTCCCCATGGCGTGAACAGCTTGCAGATCGGCTTGTCGTTGTTGTATCCAGCCTTCGTCAACTTCGTCGTCAGTTCCTTGGTCAGTAGCTTCATCGTGGAAACAGTCTAGTCTACCTGGCCCCAAAGTCAAGCCCCCCATCAAAAAATCTTGCATCCATCACGCCTGGTGTACTCAGTCAGCCTGCCGTGTCCGTTGCGCCTACGGGTCGCCTGGCGCATTCGGCAGACTGTCCGTGACTGTCAGTCAACAGGCTCCAAAGGCGCTTTTTTAGAAAAAGTGCTTGAGGCTGCCGCCAGGTCTGGTAGACTGTATCCGTTCCTGAGAGAACGCTACGGGCCGACAGCTACTAGGCCGAACAGCCGGTGACACGGCGAGGGTGGAGGACCGACACCTACTTTAATGACGTTATCGTTAAAGTAAAAGTGTATGGCCGCCCAGGTTATATTCAATCGTTGCGTAACTCGTTGCACATCAAGTACTTAACTTTACCAAAACAATCGTGTAAGGAAAATCCCTAGGTTGAGGTCTGTCGTCGTAAGCTGTTGATGTTCAACGAAATAAAGATGCAAAAAGTTCTTGAAAGCGACACTGGTTCTGGTAAAGTAGTGGCAGATCGGCTGAACAAGCTAGGGTGGGGGACCGAGGGCTGCGCTTATTGCGTTAACGATAAAGTATAAAAAGGTGGTATGCTCTACACTTTAACGATAAAGCTGACTTTAACCTTAACGATGACCACGGTGCTTGAGAATTAGACAGACTTATAGTAAGCGCAAACCATTAGATGTACTTATGGACTATTGCGCAATTGACTGATTAAGTGCTCTAATGATGTTGTCTAAGTATTAGATGTACTGTTGAAGAAATATATTTGATTGACAAATTGTTTTTTTATGGTATGAAAAGTGCGCGGGAAACACAAACGAAAAAATAAACTACAACAACACAGTGTGCATATGTGCATATGTGCAGAGTCAAGCAAAAAAAAGTGCAAATTGCTCAATAAGCGTGGTGTATTGCTTATTACACTTATACTTTTTATTATATTTGTTGTTTGCGATTATAATTATTATAAAACATATGTGCATATATACATATGTTTATTGGTTACTTAGGAAAACTTAGGTAAAAAAAGTTGAACTTAGGGGACATTAGTAACTATATAAAAGTATATATGAAAGAAATATTAATAAACATATTGGGTGCTTTGTTGTTGGTATATATGGTGTTAGCTGTTGCGGTATTTACTGTAGTTTTGGGGTGTGTATTTATCTTAATGTTATTGGTTAAGAGTGTACTTAATTTTGTGAGCAACATGGTTAAAGGACCGAGTATAGTTATTAGTAGGAGTAAATAAGCATTAATGTTTATAAAATACAGCGATGATGTGTATTATGTTATAAAAAGCGCTGTGGGGTATTTGAAAAAGAGGGGGGGGGCTAATTGAATAGGGCCCCGCTTACCAGTATGGGGGTTATTAAAGAGACAACGTATGTTATGTGTACTGACTGGTAGGAAATTGAATAGAGACAATATATCATTGGATCATATAGTACCATTATCTAAAGGTGGTAATAATGAGGGTGGATTGTTTTTAGGATGTAGACTAGATTTTCCCGATAGTATTTACGACGCTGAAGCATTTGCGTCAAAACATACATATACTCGTTTACGCTTGACTTTTGGGTTAATTGTGTTTAGTATCAATGTAGACATCAAATATAACTATATTAAAATGTTACCGATTTAAATTGATATGAACCGAAGACAATTTATAACATCAACCGCACTTGCATTGCCCTCAGTGACATTGCTTGGTGCATTATCAACTCAACACGAGTCTTATAGAAGTGCCACAAGTCTTT
>Ga0194134_10005998_pt1 | contig 11159 bp, 10 predicted proteins | sample TA2KigOff0mmetaG_FD_148602 | JGI IMG/M metagenome (GOLD analysis project Ga0194134, IMG submission 148602) | Freshwater microbial communities from Lake Tanganyika, Tanzania - TA2015056 Kigoma Offshore 0m | ecosystem: Environmental > Aquatic > Freshwater > Lake | place: Tanzania: Lake Tanganyika... | reverse complement strand
TGTGGTGCTGTCAGGACTGAAGGAACAAAGAAATCTTTGTTCCCGGAGAAGTTTTCAGAGGTCTCTGTAATGTTCAGAGTTAGCGTTGAAAGTTCTAAGCGTTCTCTCGCTCCTGCCTTTGATACGTGGAGGTTGGTGAATGAAGTTCCGAAGTCCACTCCAACGGTCCATTTCCCAGCTCTGCCAGAAGAGATTTGAGGAATATGCACTGGAATGATTCCGAGGTGATCACCTCTCTTATCAATTAGTCTGAGTACATCTGGGTGCTTCGATGTCTGCCAGACTCTGTAGATTGTGCCTAGACCTCCATCTAATATTGAATCCTTAGAATCCCTAGTGGGCATCTCGACGGCAAATGCGTAGGAGGAGTTGGAGCGTTCCTTACTCTCTTGAACAGATAAATAGTATTTTGACCATCGACTCTCGTTTGGCAGGTTTGGCCATAGCGCGACATAGGGTAGCTGGCCTCGGAGTTCGTCTTCAGACTTAATAGGATAGTCCTTTGTGATGGCAAGACGTGTCGGCTGGTTATTGAGTCCGCTAATCTCAAGTTCCAACGAGACTCTTACGCCACTACCCTCTGGGGTAGCGACTTGAGACATCCTTAGGCGGCTGCGCAGATCAGTGCTTCCGAAGAACTCTGCTACATCGGGATTTATAGGTGGAATGACTGTTCGGGTTTCCCGATCCGGCTGAATTTCATCAATCCAACTACCAGTGAGGATCCCTGAGCCTCGGTACCAGCGAAGTCTAGGGAGAAAGAAATCGTCAGCACTCCAGAAGGTCCCCTTGGTATTAGTAGATGACGAACCTTCGGGTTGGAATGCAGCGAGCGTTGTCGCTCCTTCAACACAAATGTTGTGTGTGGGCTGATTCAAAACCTGGGGGACAATATCCTTGTCAACAAAATAGAGGGGCTTTTTGTGCGGCTTAAGCCCTTGTTGAACTTGCACATTTGAACTTCTCTGAATCGCTCCAGGATCGATCACCTGGGCCAACGAGTCCAGAGGCTTGGGATTCAGAGCTACTCCAAAGATTTGAACACTCGTTGCTATCGTTGGTGCTGTCGTAGCTGCTACACCCATCGTACCGAGATATTCATCGAGGATCATTCCAATCCGATTGCATAGATCCTGGTTAGGACTATTAGATATAAGAACAGACTGTTTAATATTCCCGAGCCACGATGCAAAAGCGGACTTTTCCTGTTGTCCAAGATGGTGCTTGGGGTCGCCGAATCGACAGATCGTCTTACCGCGTCCACCGGGACCAACGATTGGCACCTCCTCAATCCAAGGAATTAATCCCCCAAGTTGTGGCTGAATGAAGATTGTGGGCACCGCCAGGGTTGCTGGTGATGTAAAGCCCAAAGAACACCCATTCAGAGTAAACGTATAGATAGTCTCCCAAGGATTTGCACCTGTGCTCGAAAGGAGCACAGAATCCCTCGCTGCGGGTAATAGGCCTACTAGTGAGTCAGCGAAAGGATTAGACCTTGACAATTCAGATAATTTGACTTGCTTCGCCTGGATTGGTAAGTCCTTGACTTTTGCAAAAGCCAGTGCAGCTAGAAAACCAATGTATTCGTGGATTAGCTCCTGCCTGTTCGGATATTGGTCCGTAAGAAATACAGACTGAAACAGTAAAGCTCTAGCCCATGGACTGGGAATTGAATTGATGTTTGTTCTAACTGCCTGCTCATATTTCAGAGCTTGTGCAATTGTTCCAAAAATTGACTTTGAGCTTATGTTCCATTGGCCTTGGATCGGGCCAGGCGCCAATGTGTTACGGAGCTGGGGAAGAAGAGGGCGCATGTTTTTCGTTGTCAGATGATTTCGTACAGGTTGTTAATCAAGCCAATCACACCTTCAAGTCGATGTTTTTTGTCCGCAAGATTGTTCTTGAGTAGATCGATACTGTCTCGCCAATTCTCACGTTTCGCCAATGTCTGGCCTATGACAAGCTTTTCGAGGGATTCCGCATACTGCCTGCTCGCATCGGGTTCGAGCCCTTGATAGGCTTTAAACACATGATCTCTTATATCTGCTAGCTGTTCCCTGGCTGAACCTGACCAGCAGATCTCTTGAAACCACTGCATAAAGTCGACTGACCATTTGTCGAATGCAGCTATTTGCTTACTTTCAGCTTCGCTCTCCACATCGGGCCTGTTAGTACCGTCGTTTAATGCAAAGAAGCGGTCAAACCATGGAGCCCCCTTAGCAAAGGATTTCTTAGAGTCGAATCTTTGTGACTCTCTTAGTTCATTGTATAAGTTAAAATGCCACGCATAGCAGGTCCTAAGTGCTGAGCGAAGTGACGTCGAAGTGCCTTCACCGGGCAGATCTTCCCAGGTCATTACATTGTCATCAGAGACTGTTAGGTAAGCGCCATTGCCATACCCGACACCTGTCTCTGCACTCACTGCTGCAGCTGCAATCAACTCGATGCAACTTGACGGGTTGTTCTGTCTCGGGCCGCCAGTGGCAGGCTGGTCATAACGTTGCTTAGTACCATCACCAACAAGGTAGATACAGTTAAAGCTATCGCCTGCAAGTCTTGCTAGATATTGGAGAGCTGCATCTGTATTGAGGGTGAAGTTCTTTGCCTCTGCATAGATGTCTTCGTCATCTGGTATATCAAAGTCAAAGTAAGGTAACAACACTGACGCAGTGATTTCTACAGCGTCGCGTACACCTGCTAGTTGCCTTGATAGAAGTGTACCAAGCGTTGGCAGACCTGATGATCCCGTTCCACCAAATATACTGCCGAACAAGTGAATTCTTGGCTTATCACCGTTTGCACAGTCCGCTTGTATATCGTTTATCAGATCCGGCCAGGGTCCTTGACTGAATCCTGTTGCACTTATCCTGCTGACTACTGCAGAGCCAATTGAGGGCCGACCGCGGAAACCAACAGAAAGGTCAGCCTGTCTTTCTTCAGGTGAAACCAGACAGTCATAGAGTTCACCTAAACCGGCATCTACCGCTCTCATTCCCGCTTCGCGGTAGATGTCGCTTAGGGTCAGACGATCAGAGTAATTACCTAAAGGATTCCAGTAGCCATAATTTTTGATCGGCCCGCTGAAAAGACTTACGTTTGTCTCACGTAGTATGCCCCCAGCTTCCAGAGCGCATTGTACTGTTTCTCGTGCTGATTGCAGGTTGCCGTTTGATGCATCTGCGTCTACGACTAGTACTCCCAATCGAACCTCTTTACCATAGGCACCTGCACACTGAAGATGTACGGCTGACCTGATGCACTTGGCTCCTGTACCGCCAATACCAATCACATAGACTTTGTTCATTACCGCTTCTCCGAGATTGTGTTGAGTTCATAGCTAAATGGCGGTATGAACCTCAGTGTGCGCTGGCTAAGAAAGCAGCTTGGAAGCCAGAATAGCAACAATCCATTCACGAGAGTCAATGGAATCAAGAGTTCATAGGGGGGGGCATCAATGTCTATAACTCCAGTTTGGAAGTTTGGACTTGCCGTTGCCTGTATAGTAGTGAAATTTATGAACAACACCAATGAGACAATATTGCTACTTATGGCCATTCCAAGCAAGGTCAACCACAAGCCAAGAGTCTGCTTCGCCTCTAAGCAGTTCTTGCATTTTCTAATAAAAGTATAATAAATCCAAGCCAGCAGAAAACACAGATATAGAATTGAACTTAATGCACCCGAGGGCAAATATATTTGCTGTGACCACTTAATTGGATCTTTCAGACCGAGTGAGTAATTCTCTATCAGGAAGCTTGTGACCAGCATGATCCAAAAGATACCCATGGTGATCGCAAGACCACCCAAGACATACCTAGTCTTCATCTGCATAGACCTCCAAATCTAGCTCTAATATAGGAAGTTTTGATAGCCAAGTCAAGTCGATATTGCAAGACCATTACCTATTGACTCTCCATGGCCTATAAGTTTTCTAACCTTTTATTGCGGCACAAATACGGGCGGGGCTGTAGCGGTTTCCATATCTATTTTGTGCATACTGGTCTGTCTCGGTACGAATACTCCTGATGAGCGCCAACAGCCGTTGTGTCTTGGACCCGTCAGCTGCCGTACCAGATGTATTCCAGTTCTCCCATCTTACTTGATCTAGACTTGCTTCATCCGTACTTACATCCAAGAATGAAATAGTATTAGCCAGTAGAGTGATATCTGTGCTAATACCCATTCCAGCCTGATTGATTGTCCCGTTCACAACAGCCGTGCCACTGGCTGAAAAGTATTCATTGCCCCTGATCTCGTTGCGCCCCCAACCTATGATTGGAGAAGTGAAAAGACTCATGTTGATCTTCTGTGTTGTACAGCGCCGTGATCTCAGTGCTTGAACCCACCTAGAGGATGGGTTTTGTACCCTAAGTTTTCCAGATAGGCCTTGGCTAAGAGTGAAGACCGGTGACACACAATTCTGCGGCAATAAAGTTGTCTTTGTAGAGTCAATAAACGAAGTCTTTCCACTATTAGGATTCGATGCAAACCGAGAGATCTGTATGTCCTCTCCAATGGTTCTTCCCTTGACTAGGCGACTGACGATCTGTTCAATTTTATCGGTTGGACCTACTGCAACGACATAGAAAGGTCTTAATCCGGTGTAGCGGAAAGACTTAAAGTTTCCTTGAACTGCTGGAAATACACCACCATCGAACTGGCTCCTGATTCCCACTATCACTAATTGATTTGCGCGCTCCTTGCCTCTCTGCCATGGAAAAATTCCTTTCACTCCGCTTTCTATTTCTAATTTTGGCTTGATCGCAGAGAGTAATTGGTTTATGGAGGCATTGTCGGGTTCTAAGTCGCTAATCAATATGTCAACACTATCAGGATCTTTTCCCGCAAACGTCTCTATAGAGCTACTTACTCTTGGCCACTTCGCTGGTATCTCATCGAAGAAGTCTACTCTTCTTGCCGCCAGCAGCGACGACTTGTCACGTCTCGGTTTTGCCTGACCGGCCTCTCTTCCAATTCTCCAGACAGTTGTTGAGCTCGAAGCATATCCAAGTGCGGAACTCACTCCAACCGTTGTATCCAGCTCCTCCAATACCCTTTGAAAAGCAGATTCGCCAATCACGGCAAAACCTTTCATTGACCCACTTCCATCAATGGCAACATTGATTGTTCCCTTACCGCCACTCTCCCCGCCGACAGCCGAAGAGTTAAACCCAGGACACTTTATTTCGCTTGTGCAGCCTAGTAAGAGGATGCACAGACCAAAAGAAGTCGCGTAACTTGCTTTCATTCGAGGCTCTCCATTTATCTCTCACACACAAGCAATCCCTTGGCAAGGATCTCCCATCGTGCACCACGTTGTAGTGCTTGGAGTCTTACTGGCTGATCAATAATCGCTGATGTCCATGTAGCTTCTGAATCCTTACCGCTGCCGGATAAGTCGAATACATCTTTCAATAGCGGCATTCGCAAGTACCGATCATATGACATATTCTCGATGTAAGCCCACTCAGTTCCATTTGTAAGCCTGATCACTCGGAGATATCCTGTTGTGCTTCTTCTTAGCCTAAGAGTTTCCACCTCAAGGTCATGTTTCTCAAGCTCTGCTTGGACCGAAAAGGGTCTAAGCCACTTTGGGTGCTGAGCGATCAACGCGCCGATTTCTGCCTCTTCCGCATCAAGCTCAAGGGTTCTATTCACAACTTGACTATTCTCGCTATTGCCAACACTAAACACTGGTACGCCGTCGATCTTGGCTCCTGATTTCTTCAGCTCTAACCCTTCAACACGTGTCATTAACTCATCAACCGTCTCCTGTGTTGCTTGCAGCTTATCTCTGACATAAACCAGGGCGTCGGCAACCTCCTTGATATTCCTGATATTGGATCTGATGATCTCCTTCAGTTTTGCTAGATCTTCAGCCATAAGATGGTCTACGCATTTATAGTATGCACCATGGCTATGTACCTTGGCAAATTTCGTTTCACCAATCGATATTAAACTCTACAAATTGGCGTTTCTCGGCTATGCTAGGCCTTAAGAGCTTGATGGCCCTCATGCGACGAGTCCTACCACTCATCCTTTTTAGCGTTTCATTCTTGGGTGTTGCCTGCAGTCGTCAGCTATACGAGAGATTACCCCGCAATACGGTAGTCCGCCCCCCTTGGTACTCTAGTTTGCCTTCTTTCCCCAATAGCTTTGGCTTTAAGAACCTAGGAACTGGTTACTCACCAAGCACTTTGTATCTCAGTGACAACGTGGCTGATGGTGGGGACGTTATCTCAGTCGCTCTCAACGGACAGATTGTTCTGAGTAATTTCCGTATCCGTACGCCGGACAATTCACCACCTCAACCAGTAACCCTTGCGCTTAAGCCCGGACCTAACCGGGTGGACATTGCCTGTATTCTTGATCCTGATGACTACGGCTGTACCCTCCAAGCAGAGATTTCAACCAGTACTGCTGGCAAAGGTATAACAACCCTCAATGAGAATTCTATTCCGCAGGGTGAGTTTGCAAGTTTCCATATTGAATTCAAGCCTGCCCAGTGAAAAAGTTATCCGCGCTCCCCTCACGAACAGGACTGTTTCAACAGAAGTCAGCAGTTGACTGCACTGGCTCTTCTAATCCGCTATTGCCAGTCTTGGCGGCATTTATTTTCTTTCTGCTTTTTGTCGGTGTCTCTCTCTGGTTTATTGCCAGATCTCGGAACGCCGGGACTAGTCATCAGAATAGTATTTCATCCGGATTTCCAGCGGCTCCACCCATCTCCGGTGGCCCCAATTCTCCTCCCAGCACTGGTGCTCTCAGTCCAGGGTTTCCTTCCCCGGCTGGCGGAGCCCCTCCGGCTTCGTCTTCTTCGACATCGCCCTTTTCTTCTCGCTCCGCATTTGGTAGCCCCACTCAACTCGATGCGGCTTCAGCCAGACAGCTCGTTGAGTCATGGCTGCAATACAAGAAGACAATCTTTTCCCCCCCATACGACATCAGCAGGCTCGAGCAATATGTCGTGAATCCAAGTATACTGCATTCTGATCTAACCAAACCCGGTGGGTCAGTTGACTGGTTACGCTCCCGCAATTACTCCTACTTCTACAGAGATCTTAGCATTTTGGAAGTATCTGACTTTCGTCAGTTCCCGGATCGCGCTCACCTAACAGTGAAGGTCCTTGAGGATCTTGAGCTTCGTACGCCTTCAGGTGTTGACCGAAGCAAGTCTGGACGAAAAACCCAGTCTTGGGTTTACGAAATCAAGCTTCACAATGGAAAATGGCTTCTCTACGATTACAGAAAAGATATCTAATTTACTTTGTCGTGATGACATATCTTGCAGGTTGATGTCGGACTGGAAGCAGCCAGCTGATGCCTGTTCGCACATCATTCTTCTTCAGCAATACCTGAGGTCAACTTGATCTGCTTCTGGCCGAACTTGATTTCAAACTCATCGCCAGGCTCCAATCCCAACAGGGCGGTGTAAGCCTTGCCTATCAGCAGGTTGCCGCTGCCCTGTAACATAGCCACATAGCTCAGGTCCGGCCACCTTTGCCGCGGCCTCTGCCGCTGGCCATCTGGGCTACAGCACGAGAACGACCCTCCAGTGCCTGCTCGCTGCTGGCCACCTCTATCGCTACCGGGTGCCTGGCGGATTGACAGAAAGGCCTAAAAGGTAAACTCCTATATGTAATTTAGCAGTGCGGTTTTACGCCTTGAAGCATGGACAAACTGCATGTAACACGGGTCAATTGAGACTGACGAAAGACATTGTAGGAAATAGAAAGCGTCGGCATCGGATCGTCCGAAAATGCAACTGCATGAATTGCCTCCATCAGTCGAAAACGCCAAAATATCTATACCCTTGTAGGCCTGACAAAAAGATCGTCCGCAAGAGATATAGAACCCAATGGATTATCCATATTCTTGTAAAAGACGAGCTCTGGCTTTCGTGTCCCCGTGGAGAGTTCGTTATGCCAAAACTCATCACGATGCATAACTGCAATTATGTCAGCAAAGGCCTGCATTGCAACTACAGCTGGTAGATCATTTAGGTATGGCTTTCGAGAATTTCGCAACTCAGAATTAGGCGCGGATTGGCATAACAACACAATACATAAATCATACTGCACAGCAAAAAACTTAAGCCTGCGTAGCACATTCTCTATATCTTTGTCGTGCCATGACGGCAGAAACGGAAGCACTTGTAGATAATCAAGAAATAAGACCCCAGGAGCTATAGAAGTTTGCTGCTTTACTGCCTCGCAGTAGCTACCTATTTCCTTCAATGAGGAGCAGTTTTCACCAAAGAAGAATATTAGAGAATCGGACAGGACTCTTGATGTCTCCCCAAAGAGGTGCCATTCATGATCCCACATTCGGTGTGCACGAAGTTGCTGTAAGTTAATACCACTCAGAAACGCAAGAAGTTTGTAGTAAGAATCAATTGGTCTAGAGGCAAACGTGCCATAGAGTACGGGTATTGAATCCTGAGTGCTAATTCTATGTGCCAGTCCTAATGAAAATGCTGACTTCCCCATTCCAGTTGAACCGCCCAAGATCATTAATGTTCCACGTTGCAGACCCTGTGTTATTGCGTCGAAATCCTGGATGTGGGTATGAATAGCATTGTCATTGTGTTGGGTTTCATTTTTGATGACACTTGACTGTGATTCAATTGCATCAAAGGCCGCATGCTGCAAATCCAAGCAACTGAAGGGATCCATAAGAACCAGTCTGTGGATAACTAAAAGATTTTGCCGCCGTTATTTTTGCTACCGACCATACCTAGCATTCCACTGATAACCTCCACATGCATCCTGCGGTTGCCAACTACCATCAATATCTTGAATAAGCTGTTCGGGAAAGAGGCAAATCTGCCTAGAGGGAGTACTTAGACCACTTGACCTCGCGCGTAATTCGTTGACAACATTTTTCTGTGGATCAAAAAGTGGTATTAACATTGACATAGCCTTGATCCAGGTGCCGTGCAGGATTTGATGCTAAGGACCAGCCAGGCGAACAACAAGGCATTCCGAACCGCTGGCTTATTAAGAATTTCTTAAGAGCCTTGATGAAGGATGTACTCCGCTTGTCTTCCAAAGTACTGTGACAGTGGGCTTACTGGACTTAGCAGCGTAACATGCAACACTATTTAGCGTTTGTTTCGACTCTTCTATTAACGTCTGCTTTCAACGAGTCGCAAATGAAAATAGATATCCCCTCCAAATTATATTTATCATCAATTTCTACAGAGTCTTTCGCGCAAGCAGAGCAGTATCTTGAACGAGCATATACAATCTTGTATAATGGAGGTGACCCCCGCGAAGCACTCAGACTGACAAATATAGCGATGTCGCTTCAAGAATCAAGCAAAGCTTATATATATAGTGCTTTCGCTAAAAACATTTTAGACAACAAAGCGGGAGCAATTTCCGATTATACGAGGTCTCTGCAAATCGATCCCAGTGATAAAGTCTCGTATTACAACAGGGGTTTGATTAAGAGCAATCAAGGCGATCGCCGTGGAGCTATTGCTGATTTCAATAAAGCAATCCAAATTGATCCATCTGATGGCAGCATCTTTGATGCGCGTGGTGATGCCTATTTGGAGCTAGGTAGGCCCTACGAAGCATGCAGTGATTATGTGAGAGCAATATCTCTAGGCAATGAAAGGTCAACTCGTTGGTTTTTTTCACCGGGCTCCTTCTGGTGCCGAGATAATAACTGGGATCATCCATCATCTCTTACGGCTGATGCTCTGCATCTTCAGAGTGTGAGATTGAGTAGACTCCCCATTTGACTCTATACTCCGTTAGGAAAAGGCTGTATGCAAAGCATAAGCAGCAGTTTTGATCATTGCGAGTTTTCTCAAAAACTTTTGAGCTTTTGTATCACAGTTTCCTTCTTCGATATCCCTAATTTTTTACTATACTCTCTTGCCATGTAAGAACATAATTCTTCTGCGAGAAATTCGCGAAACTTGTCAGTACCAAATTGTGGATCTGCATTATCAAATAAATCTTCGCAGCACTTCAGTTGTTTTTCTGTAAGCCAACCTGGATTGCGCCAGTTTGCGACTCAACAAGACCCATGACTCAGGCTCTGATGCGATTTGAGTCTGTACAGCATACAAACGTATTACCGTGCGGGGCCGCCTTTTATCCTTTCTCTTTATTGTTCCTCGTGTAGACCTACTTTCTGCTATCTCCTACTCTCTCCAAGACGGTGGACTTGCATTGTGCAGAAAGTCTGATACTTCATGATCTTCAAGGAGGGAGATGCATTCTTTAACTCGCTTCCAACCATACTCTGATTTAGAAGTCCTAAAAAACTCACACCACTGTCTATACCACTCTATTGCCAGGCTCATCCTTGTAATTTCGGGGTCTCTTTTTTTCACATTACTCTCATTGCAGCTTTTATGCCCTTAAATATGCCCTGAAAATATCTTGGCTTGAAGACGACTTAAGACATCTCTACATTGGCTCGTGTGTCGATATTTCTTTTGCCTAGTACTGGATTTGCTTCGGTAGGTAGATGTCTTAAACCCTCTCCTACGTAATTCGCTCTGGTCAATCCCTGACGAGGGGGAATGAGGCTGTCGCGCACCCGGAAGCAGACAGTAAACGTGGCGGGCAACGCCATCATCGGAGCTGCCGGTTGCCCGATGTCAACTTCGTACGCGCCCGCCTACTTAATTGTCGTCAAACAAGCCGCGGCCTTGAACTGCGCCTGCGTGGGCGGCAACTCCAAAACCCCTCTTGGCGTAGTGAGTGTTGCGTAAAATCTGCTGAGGATGTGATGACGGTGCTAATGCCCGCTGGCGGCTGACGATGGTCAGGTGCGTGCTAGGTTGGTAGAGAGGAACATCGCCAAGCCCGAGGCGATCAACACCAGGGTCAGAGCTCCGAGCAGCAGTGAGTAGTAGGGCCGCAAGTTGATTGGGCCAAACCGTCCGGTGTGGATCTTCAGCAGCCAAAAGGCATCAACGCCCCTCTCCAGAAGCAGGCTTTATAGCGAGCCGCTAGCTGCCGTCAGGAGAAGTGGGGCGGCAGCAATGGGCACCACCAACCTGTGGACTTGGCGGAATTTGGTGCTGATGACTCGGGGAATCGTCTTCATTCCTGGCGCAGTTCTTGGTGCAGCATGGCCTCATGGGCGCAGGGCATCCAGAGGCCGTTGTTTTGATGAGTTCCTTTGCAGCCCAA
>Ga0194134_10005997_pt1 | contig 11161 bp, 9 predicted proteins | sample TA2KigOff0mmetaG_FD_148602 | JGI IMG/M metagenome (GOLD analysis project Ga0194134, IMG submission 148602) | Freshwater microbial communities from Lake Tanganyika, Tanzania - TA2015056 Kigoma Offshore 0m | ecosystem: Environmental > Aquatic > Freshwater > Lake | place: Tanzania: Lake Tanganyika... | reverse complement strand
CTGTTGCTGCTCTTGCTGCTTCTTCTCTTGCTGCTGCTGCTGCTGCTTCTTCTCTTGCTGCTGCTGCTGCTGCTTCTTCTCTTGCTGCTGCTGCTAAACTTTCTTGTTCTTGTTGTCGTGCTGCTGCTTGTCGTTGTTGTCGTACTGCTGCTAGTCTCATCGTCGTCGACAGCGGTTGCTGGACCGTTTGTGGTTCTCCAGGTAATCTCGACGATGGTGTAAGTAGACTTGATCGTCTGATTGACTGGACCGGTGGTTCTCCAGATCTCGACGATGATAGGGTTGATGTTGCTGGTGATGGTAATAAACTTACTCGTTGTTGTTGTTCTGGCGACACTTGTACTTCTGGTAATAATGTTGATGGTTGTGACACTGGTACTTGTACTGCTTGTGGTGACGACATTAGTACGTCTGGTAATAATGCTTCAATTGGTGGTGATGACACTGATGATGGTGGTGATGGTGTTGACACTGGTTGTGGTGGTGATGACACTGATGATGGTGGTGATGGTGTTGACACTGGTTGTGGTGGCGGATACGCACTTTTCAAAGCAGCAAAAATCGCTTTAAATATCATGGGATATACATGATTCTGTGGAATACCTAAGTTTAATAACAATGATTGTAAAGTATTCTGAAAATATGTAAGTGTTGCATCTTCACAACATCCTTTAAATAATTCTACATCATCATTGAAAGTATTAATTAGTTGGCGTAATGATTCTTCAGGACCCTGACCATCACCGCTGAATTTACTGATCGCTTTAGAAATAAGATCGGCCGCCATTTGACTACTAAATTCATCTATGGCTTGTTCAAGGGCTTCTCTTTCTTGTTGTGCAGGAGAAGAAGCGGTTTTTAATGTTTGTAATTCCGCTTTTTTTACTTTTAATTCATCAAAATTTCTTTTAAAATCCGCAGCATTACTCGCTCTCAAACTTTTTTCAACCTCAGTTGTTAACATGCAATTAACAAACATTTTCATCTCGTCTGCATTTTCAAATCCAAAATAATAAGTGTCAGATTTACCGTTGTTTCGGCTCACTTGAATAGAAACACATTCGGCATTGTTAGTGTAAGTTTTACAACTAGTATTTACCTCTACCGTTACACCAGAATATAGACCCGATTCAGTATCCGGTTTTTTACCGGTGGCCTGTGCAATTCTACCATTTGCTTTATCAAGCGTACTTCCCCATGCAAAAGATGTATCACCAAAAACAAAATAATAAGGTTCTAATTTATTACGCATCAATCCACTTTTGTACAACTGAATTGGTTTTCTTTGATGGGTACTATTCCATTCACCTCTTAATTTTTGTTGAATACTTTGAGCCTCAGTTGTAAAATCGGTTTTGCTTTTAAGAGCGTCATTTCTTGCTTCTAAATTTGGAATTTCTTGTTCTAAAATTTTAGCTTTGGCTTCAGCATCAGCCCTAATTTCATCAGCCTGGGTTTTAATACCCGCACTGATAACAGCCTCAGTAGGTGTTCTTGTTAATGGTCGGACGAGTCTTCGTGATTCTTCTGGGGGTCTTTGTGATGATTGTACCGGGAGTTCCGCGGTTATTCTGGTTAATGGTTGGACGCCGAGTCTTCGTGGTGGTTGTGATAAGGCGGCAGATTCTGAGAATTTTGATGATGATTCTATGGGTTGTATTTGTGATGATAGTCCCAATCTTTGTGATTGTAGGGGGGCGTTTAATTCCGCGGTTCTTCTGAATGATGATGATAGAAGAGGTTGTTGTGGTCTTTCTGCCGTACTGGTTAATAATGGTGCTGTTGCTTCTGCTATTGATGATTCTCCTGCTGCTGCTGCTGCTGCTGCTGTTCTTTGTTTTCGTAGTAATTCTAATCTGCTGCTCATTTTTATTAAAATAATCTATTAATAAAAAAAATCTGTTTATATATAAGTACAAATAAAATAATTTATTGAAATGTAAATTTTATTGGTGTACGAACTAACTAAAAACTAGACTTTATAACTTCTTCAACTGAAATACTCGATTTTTGAATGTTTTTTTTATTTTTGATAAAATCAGTGTTGGATTTTCTGAAAATTCGTCTAAACCAACAAAACGATAAATTTCCACCTTTAATATGTCAACATATATTTTGCAAAATTCGTTGAACAGTTCTGCAGGAGGAGAAGGAGAAAATTCACTGGTGGCCTGTGTTTCCATTTGTCTTAGAATGTATTCATTCATCGCATGAATTAATTCCTTTGAGACCGAAACGTATTTCCCTCTTGGCTTGGGAGGCACCTTTATGAATGACTTGTTGCGAAAGTAGTATCGTCCACTTTTGAATATTTTGGTTTCAATTGACTCAACAGACCCTTTGAAATCTAAATTTTGAAGTCGTGCTACTTCATCAGCTATAATTTTTGAAATACGCGGGTCACTTTTCCACTGTTTCCATGCATCAGCATAAGAATGCCGGTCGTCGTGTTGATGCATTTTTGAAAATTGCAAAAGTGCATCAACCATTTCATTACCCAAGTTGAATCTAAATATTTTATTCTTGTGTTGTCCCGTGTGTTCATTATTTTGACTAAACGCGGCGCTTTCTTCTTTCATTTTTTTATGTGGTTGTGTATGTCTGTCTGGTCTGTTTTGTCTGGTCTGTCTGTGTGAAAACTTTTCAATTTTTGTAAAAAATAAAAAGTCAGACACAGCAAAATAAAAACCAATGAAATTAAATTATATAAAATAAACATATAAATATAAATAAACACATTAATTACTTACAACAACAAACAAACTCAAGAGTGGAAACGCGTGTTATTGAATAAGGCTTAAGGTATCAATCAATCAATGTCAAAATCAAAGACAAACTTTAATACATTTTTAAAAGAATGCGAAGAATATGAACCCGTTGGAATGAAAAAAAATAATTACGCGCATTCGCATTCGCACTCACATTCACATTCTTCACAATCTTCACAATCCAACTCCAACAACAATATATTTTTGAATTCGAATTCTTCCAACTTGATGAGTGGTGGTGGTAATGGCGGCGGCGGTGGTAGTGGCGGCGGCGGTGGTAGTGGCGGCGGCGGTGGTAGTGGCGGCGGCAGTGGTAGTGGCGGTGTTGATGTTTCAAAATTAATTTTAAATGATGACAACTTTCCTTCTTTATCTTCATCTTCTTCAAAACAAAAACCAAAAATGGATTGTGCTGATAAAAAAATAGATTTCAAAAAAGCACTAGTTTCTTCGTCGCCGTTATTATTGCAGCAGCAACAGAAACAGCAACAGAAACAAGAACAGCAGCAACAGCGTCTGGCTGCTAGCGCGGCGTCCAAATGCATGTTTGTAAAAAAGGAAAGTGAATACATTGCAAAAAAAATTATTATGTCAAAAAAGTATTCAACACTGAATGGAATGAGTGGAATGAGTTCTGTGGGTTGCGATGACTACGATGACGACTTTGATGACGACGATGAAGATGACGGTAACATCAACATTGACGATGAGTGATAACGACGAATAAAGAATAAATGATTTGAAAATGTTGTTTTGTTTTGTTTTGTTTTGTTTTATTTTGTTTTATTTTGTTTTGTTTTGATTTAGTCGGTCATGAATACTTTCCAATATTTTTAAAAATTGATTTTTGAAATGATATAAACAAATGGTGATACATACAGTTATACAACTCATCACACGACAATCGTTTCAATGGTCAACGACACTCAGACTCAGACTCAAGGTAAATCGGCAAAATCGGAATTGGGTAAATTTGGTTTTACCGTCAGTAATAAAGATGAAATCCGCGAATATAATATTGCTCACGGCAACAGCATTCAAGTTGGGAAACACTCTTACTTGGTGTGCATTCCCGATTTGCCATCCGGCACAACTAAAGTGGATGTCGCAAGAGCAGTCGAAACTCGAATTCTATTTCTTAACCACTACTCAGGTAAGTACAAATATGTGAAGAATGTTGTGTTTGTGGAGGGTTTTGATGAAGAATCCAAAAATGCTATTGAAAACTCCTGTTACAAGATTGCAATTGTCAACATTGAGATGCCGCCATCGGATGACGGAACTTATGCTGACTATGAAAATGACTTTTATGACGGCATTTGTCGAGGAGACATTTCTATCGGAGAATGGGGAAATGCATTTCTCATGGCGAATCCAAATTACTATTTAAATTTGAATGCCGTGGCAGCAGCGGCAGACGACGACCAGGCGACCCAACTAGACGACGCGTTTCAGAAATGGAAGCATGATGCGGAAATTGAAAAATACAAGCGCATGGTTGACGCTGGCGAAACAGAAATTCGCGAACTGCAGAATACCGTAAACGAGTTATCGGAGAGTTTGCGATTTTTCGTGAGGCAAAGGTCGAGCGACGACGGACTGCACGGGCTCAAGGATTCAAGTAACTGTTTGTCGTCCTTTCTATCCGTACTGCATAACCGGTATGCAAGAGTTTGTGTTTCCGATGTCGAATTTTTGGAAATCAACAAAAATATGAAATTGAAAATGATGGTTGGTTTGGTTGTGAACAGTTGCGATGACTGCGATGCCTGTCAGGAACTCATTCATTCGCTTGATTACATCGCTGACAAGGATCGCAGACGAGACTTGTTTGTTCAGATTGAAAAACTGATTTGCAGAGTGAATCATTCAATTCAAAAGTTTCAGTCACTACACTTGTACGCAGAAAGGTGCATTTTCGGTTTGAAAAATCGCGCCACATTTGCAGGTTTTGCATCACTTTTGAATACTGCGGTGGAGATTGTTGAAGAAGTTACGTTTCGCAACTGCACGAACACTCAAGACGTTGATTATGTCAAGTGTTACGGCATTCGCGCAATGAGCAAGGAGCAGCAGCAGCAACAGCAGCAGCAACAGCTGCATCCATGGTGGCATTCTCCATCGTTTGATTCTGCCGACGGCAGCTGTGTGGGAGATTATGGCGGCGGATTTCATGATGTTGCCGCTGCTGCCACTTCCAGCTCCTCCGGTGTTGATTGTTATAACAACTACTTTGACTACTACGAAAATGTGGAAGATGACACCGCCGAACTTGACGTTGACGAAGACAATGCGTCTGCTTCTGCTTCTGCTGTAAGTCAAATGCTGGCAGATTTTGAAAGCAACATCAACAACAACCCCATTTCCACTTCTGCTGCTGCCGCTGGAAATAGCTGTGCAAATGATGAAGTTGTGGTGGAAGTTGAAACTATGGGAGCAGCGATGGAAGAAGCAGCATCAGCGGAAAAGGGAGAAAATGGAGAAAAGGAGAAAGAAAATAGTACCAAACATGTAGTGGTGGATGACAAACCAAAGAGCAGCAAGTGGTATTCATTCCTGTGGTAAACTCTAGCATAGCCAAATTTTGAACTGATTTGAAATGAAATGAAACAATTTAGAAAATATCGTTTATATTTATATTTTTTTCACATACAAATATAAATACAAAACCACGAGACCAGATGAACGCGTTTAAAAACTTTTGTACTCCTGCAAAAATATATTTGGCAATTGCCGTATTTGTTTCTTTTATTCAACTATTTACCGTTCCATTTTTTACGGTATTTGTTAATTTTATATTTGCAATTATTTGGACATACATTTTAGGATGGTTGTGTAAAAAAGGATTTAGCTCTGTTTCTTGGTTCCTTGTTTTGTTTCCTTATGTTGTTATGCTTATGCAGGCGCTCGGATTTATCAGTTTTAGTAGTTTTACCGTTATGACAAGCAGGTAGGCGTGGGTTGTGAGTTGTGAGTTGGTTGAGTGGTGAAGGAGGAGGAGGATAAACTATTTGAGTTTTTTCAAGGTTACCATTTTATTTACTTTATTTACTTTATTTACTTTATTTTTTATTTATTTTTTATATATTGTACATATATTTAATATTATCATTTTATTTATTGTCAAATAAAATGAAAATTTTTTAAAATCATTTATTTTTTATTTTTTTCAAGTTTTTGAATGCATTTTTTTCAATCAAAAAAATATAAATTGAAAAACTTATTTATTATATTACATTTATCAGTGTACCAGTAATCAAGAATCCGAATATACAATGACAAGCAACAGCAGCAACAGCAACAGAAGCAGTGGCGGTGGCAGAAATGAGAGTGGCTCCAAGTTTTGCGCTGTTTGCAGTGCTGCTGGACGCTCCGACTATAACACGCACTATGTGCGTGCCGACAAATATGACCGCAACAGCTCAATCACCTGTCCTTACTTGATGTCGATACAGTGTCGCATGTGTGGTCAAAGTGGACACACTGCAGGTTACTGCCAACAACAATCCAGGAGGTCGTCATCATCTGCCGCTGCCGCTGTTCGTTTACCCCCCATTTCAAGAACTACCACGACGGCGACGGCGATGGCGCCAGCTGTTCGTGCTCCTCCCCGAATTGTGTTTGAAACTCACGACCCACAACAAAGACGCCAATTATTACCCCCTCTTAAGTTTGTTCCAAGAGCCACAACCAACGATGAACCTCTTCTGAGACGTGGACCAGCAGAGGCTTCGCCCGTTCATTCACCCGCAAAACCACGCCCTCGAAGCAACAACCCATTTTCTGCATTGGAATCATCGTCCGACTCCTCCGACACTGACTACTATTCCCCAGTGGCGAAGCAACCACCCCGCTTGCCCGACTCTTCTCCTGAAAGTGTTGGTCGTTGCCGCGGAGTGAGTGACGTGAAAGAGTGGCCATCTTTACCTTCAGCAGCAGCTGCTCACAAACCCACACTCGCGCGCGTTGTTGCTAAAGGAGGAGGAGGAGGACAACCTGTTCTCCCGCCTCTACCTCCCATCATCTTCAAGAAAAAGTCAAATTCAAAACTCCAAAAGAACAAACTTTGGGGCGACACCGACTCTGAGGATGATGAAGAGTTTTTGAAAAGAGGGCTTGAATGATGATGATGATGATGACCTGATGATGATGACCAGGTTGCTTGCTATCGAGAGCAAGTAATCTTAAGAAAAAAGAAAAAAGAAAAAAGAAAAACAAAAAAGAAAAACAAAAAAGAAAAACAAAAAAGAAAAACAAAAAAGAAAAACAAAAAAGAAAAACAAAAAAGAAAAACAAAAATATTTTTTTTTCATCAATTGTCATTCATTATTATTCTTTGTTTTTTTGTCAACATAACCGGTTGCACGATTTTACTTTATAGCGCAAAATGCATGACACCGGTTTCACTATCAACAAATTGTATAAATTTCCATCATAGTAAACTGAACGCAATAAATTCATGACCGCCTTTGATGGATTTTGAGAAGCAAGTGTAATTGAAAATCTCTCAGAAAATAACTCAAATACGTGCCGAATGTACTCATCAAAAATAACAAATATTTGTTCTTGAAACTCATGAACGGAAGGAAAATAATGATAGAGCGCATACTTTACAGGAGTTGCAAGTGAATAAATGTATGTTTCATCCGCTGTTGCAGCCGACACATCAAAGTTATGTTTCTGCATGGATTGCGTAAATGTGTACGCCATTATTGCATACGTTGACAATGCAATGCTGCTAATCAGTATATTGCACGGACTATCGAATTTACCAACAACCGTGTGCATCAACCATGTTGCATATTTTTTGAATGGGAAATTAAAAGCGCCGCCTTTTTGCATTGACGGTGATGGTGACCACCTTGGCGACTTTGGTGACCTTGGCGACCTTGGCGACCTTGGCGACCTTGGCGATCTTGTTTCAAATGTAACCGTGTTTGACTTTTTGAACATGGATATATACGAATCAACAACGTCATCCATGTTGTCGTGCCATTTATGAATGTCGGATATAAAGGTAAATAAGTAACGCAGCGATATTTTTAAAATGTCATCTGTTTTTGGCGTTTCTATTGTTTCTATTGGTACTGTTGGAGTTTTTTGTATTATTGTTATTGTTTTCTTTTTTTCTGTCCTTGGCGTCCTTGGCGTCTTTGGCGTCCTTGGCGTCTTTTGTGTTTTTGTTTTGGGTGTTCCGCCACCACTACCACCACCACATTTTTTTATGTCGTTGTTATATCGTCGTCGTCCAATTTTTCTCGACATTTTTTTTATTTTATGTTTCATTTTAATTTTCATTTCAATCGTTTGTTATTATTTATTTTATTATTTGTAACATATATATACACAATATAAAAAATAATTGTAACAATGGAGCTAAAAGATTCAAAGGAAATGACAGTATCCACCATTCCATCGGTTGTTCATTTGGTTTGGCACGGCATTGATGCACCAAGCCCCGCTGACCATCCGAATAAAATATACAGCCAAGGATTCGCCAGCATAGTTAAAAATTCAAAATGTAAAGTAAAAATATGGTCAAAGGCAGACTGTGAAAATTTGATTTTGGAGTATCCTCAGTATGAAGGAATTTATAGAAAAGCCACAAGCATTATGAAATTCGATATTATTCGCTACTTGATTATTTATCATTCAGGCGGAACTTACCTCGACGTTGATGTGTTACTGAAAAAACCTCTTCAAAATATAACCGCAAATGAATGTTTCTTTGTTGAAAAAATTATTACCAATGTTGCAAATCATGATGCTCGATATGAACCCATTCGCAAAGGCATTCCGGAACACCCTGTCCGAATTGCAAACTATGCATTTTCATCCAAACCCAAAAACCCGATTTTTACTGAAATACTAACAGAGATTAGGCGACGCATGCACATTCAACCCTCTCCTAAAAATGACTACGATGTTCTATATTTAACAGGTCCGGATGTTGTGACCACAGTTGTGCACAGACTTACTGTCGTATCCAAAATGAAAATAAATATAATTCCGCAAAAAATATCAAAATCCATTTTTGTTCATATGTGCGTCGGAGAATGGAGAGAAGGAACAAAATCGAAAACGATTTCTTTTTTTTAAACATTTATATTTTTTATCATGCATTTTACACCCTAAAAAATATAAATTGAAAACTTATTATCTTACTTTACAATGATCAGTTCCACCAAGAAAGAAACACCCACGCAATCCAATAATGACTCCCGTTACCAGACAAAGTGCCGCCGCCTCTGCCCATATTGCCAACCAGGCAACTCGCTACGACTACTTGAATGCAGCAAAGATGAACCTGAACCTGAACCATGGTGGTGACCAGCAGCAGCAGCAGCAGTACGACCAGGAATGCTTTGAAGAAGGCAACGGCAGCGATGATGCTTGCATTTTCACCAAAAGAACAACCCGAAACTCAAAAGTGAAACAACAGCAACAACAGCAGCCTGCTTCTTCCAAGAATAAAACCGTCGCATTCGCAAATCAAAAGCAAAACCAAAAACAACAGCAGCCAGCGCCAGCACAGCAGCAGCAGCAGCAGCAGGAGAAGCAGCACGAACAACAGCCCAAAGGCCCCAAAGGCAAAGTGCTCTCAAAGAGACAAGCGAAAAAGTACGATGCGCAAGTCGAACAAATTGAAGCAGCAAACATCCTCGCATCCATCGCTGTCGCCGCCGCCGCCGCCGCCGCCGTACCAAAGGAGCGCACACCTCCTTACTGGACGCGTCAACACGAGAAGGCAAAGGCCAGCGCTCGTCTCCAAAAGGCAATGTCGTCGTCTGTTTTTGAGTGCGACTTCATTTAAGGTCTTGGGGTAAATCAAGTTTCCCTGGCCAAAAATAAAAACAAAAAAGAATAAAAAAGAATAAAACAAAAAAGAATAAAATATTTTTTTTTGTTACAAGTGAAATTATAATATTATAATTATTATAATTAATTATTATAATATTATATATATTAATTAAAACATTCTTTATTCATTCATTATGGTCATGTATTCTATTGTTGGCGCGCCATTTTATGACGAACGAAACCAGTGTTATAAAAAAATTATTCGTATTAATAAAATGCCAATTGGAAATTTAACCCGAATTGTAAAACGCATTCGTTCCCCTCGATTGTCGCACTTTGACACGTATGAAGGAGGAAATGGTTATGGCGATTGTTCTGGTTGTGGCTCTGGTTCTGGTAACACGCCTTGCATTTTTGCAGTGTTTCATCCGAATCAAAGAAATAAGCTTTTGACAGTTGATGAACTTCCCGATCTCATGACATTCTTAGTTGATAATGGATATACAATTGACACGTCCATTACTAAGATGCTTATGAAATCCAACGTGAAACCGTCCAACGATTTGATATGTTATGTGAGTTATCCTTCTTCTTAGCTTCTTCTTTGAAACAGATAATTTTTCAGGTTGTATGTTATTGTTGTGGCTCCAAAAAATATCAACAACATTGAAAAAAATGATGCCGGCTTGCTTTTGTATCCAAAGTATATCATCAATGGACCAATTACAAATATATCAAGTAAACGTATTGTTTGCGTTTTTGAACCTGTGGTTGAAATGTATCCCAAGTAAAGTCCAACAACAACTACAATGCATGATAGTGTCATCATGACTCTTTCATTCATATTCGTTAGATTTAGTTCAGAAATCATCTTCATATTGTTAAACTTGTTAAATGTATGTTATATATACATATACTATACATGTATATATAAATATGTGTTTGTTTTTTTACAAATGTTTATAGTACTAGACATTTTTTGAGTCATCTTTAATTCTAAAAAAACGCTTCAACCCACATAAACTAAATTTAAAATCAAATAATTCTTCTAATAATTCAAATTTTGGTTTTGTTTTACTTTTTACTTTTTTTGAAAGTGACACACATGACAACATAATGTTTCGATTTGTGTGTGGGTATTTATTAATATCATACCGGTTCTTTGTGCAACCAATCATCGTTCTTATAATGTCATCCGTCATATTGTTTTGGAAAAGGTAATCAAAACATTCTCTAGCCCCGTATTCATTGTTGATGTACGCTAAACATTTCACAAGTTCTATTGCAAGAGCTTCTCTTTCTACATCTTTTATGTCTAAATATTCAACATGCTCCATTGCGCACCCGAGTGCAGATACCATATTGCACGGCATTATCGGAAACAGCTTCTTTTTTTCCATATCATCTTTTAATTTGAAAAATAATTCTTCTCCTTTTTGTTCATCTTCTTGTTGCTGCTCTTTTGATTTTTCTTGTTTTTGTTTTTCTTGTTCTTGTTTTTCTTGTTCTTGTTTTTCTTGTTCTTGTTTTTCTTGTTCTTGTTTTTCTTGTTCTTGTTTTTCTTGTTCTTGTGATTCTTGTGCTGGTGGCGG
>Ga0194134_10005993_pt1 | contig 11171 bp, 5 predicted proteins | sample TA2KigOff0mmetaG_FD_148602 | JGI IMG/M metagenome (GOLD analysis project Ga0194134, IMG submission 148602) | Freshwater microbial communities from Lake Tanganyika, Tanzania - TA2015056 Kigoma Offshore 0m | ecosystem: Environmental > Aquatic > Freshwater > Lake | place: Tanzania: Lake Tanganyika... | reverse complement strand
GCTTCAAAGTCGCGAAGAACCGGCTCACGCGTCGCGCGCTGGAGGGCACGCCCTTCCAGCAACTCGGTCCCATGTTCAGGGGTCCGACCGCCATCGCCTTCAGCCGCGACCCCGTCGCGGCGGCGAAGGTGGCGGTCGAATTCGCGGGCAAGAACGAGAAGCTGAAGGTAATCGGTGGCGGTCTGGGCGACAAGGTGCTCGACCAGAACGCCATCAAGGCGCTGGCGACCCTGCCTTCGCTCCCGGAGATCCGGGCGCGGATGCTGGGCACCATCGCCGCGCCGGCGACCAGGCTCGCGACCGTCATACGCGCCCCCGCTTCCCAGCTGGCGCGCGTCATCGATGCCAAGGCCAGGAAGTCGGCCGAAGGCTGAGCAGGACTTCGACATCCCCCAGTCACGATTCCAAGCCAATCCAGGAGAAGAACAATGGCCGATCTCGCCAAGCTTGTTGACGACCTGTCCGCTCTCTCGGTCCTCGAGGCCGCCGAGCTCACGAAGATGCTCGAGGAGAAGTGGGGCGTTTCCGCCGCCGCGCCGGTGGCCGCCGCCGCCGCCGCGCCCGGCGCCGCCGCCGCTCCGGCCGCCGAGCAGACCGAATTCACCGTCATCCTGAAGGATGCCGGCGCGAACAAGATCAACGTCATCAAGGAAGTCCGCGCCATCACCGGCCTCGGCCTCAAGGAGGCCAAGGACCTGGTCGAGGGCGCGCCGAAGACCGTTAAGGACGGCGTCGGCAAGGACGACGCCGCCAAGCTCAAGAAGCAGCTCGAAGGTGCCGGCGCGACCGTCGAGGTCAAGTAAGCAGTCCGCTCCGTTCGCGGTGGCCGGGCGTCCCCTCGCGGGGGCGCCCGGCTTGCCGGCCAGGCGAATGGCCCGCGCGCGCGGGTAGGGCGGGAACTGGCTGGCGCGGGACAGGTTTTTCCGGAACGGCGCGCCATGGCGCTCCGGGCCGAATTTGAAGAAAGAGGAAGCCGATGCTGCAGTCCTTCACGGGTCGCAAGCGTATCCGCAAGAGCTTCGGGCGCATCCCCGAGGTCGCTCCGCTGCCGAACCTGATCGAAGTGCAGATGAGCTCCTACACGGCCTTCCTGCAGATGGGCGTCCCCGCCGATCAGCGGAAGACGCTGGGGCTCCAGGAGGTCTTCAAGTCGGTCTTCCCGATCAAGGACTTCACCGAGCGATCGCAGCTCGAGTTCGTGCGCTACGAGCTCGAGGCGCCGAAATACGACGTCGAGGAGTGCCAGCAGCGCGGCATGAACTTCTCCGCGCCGCTCAAGGTCACGCTCCGGCTCGTGGTCTGGGACGTCGACGAGGACACCGGTTCGCGCTCGATCCGCGGCATCAAGGAGCAGGACGTCTACATGGGCGACATGCCCCTGATGACGGACAAGGGCACCTTCATCATCAACGGTACCGAGCGCGTCATCGTCAGCCAGATGCATCGCAGCCCGGGCGTGTTCTTCGACCACGACAAGGGCAAGACACATTCCTCGGGCAAGTACCTCTTCGCCGCGCGCGTCATCCCGTATCGCGGCTCCTGGCTCGACTTCGAGTTCGACGCCAAGGACCTCGTCTACGTGCGCATCGACCGCCGCCGCAAGCTGCCGGTGACGAGCTTCCTCTACGCGCTCGACAACGACGCGACGGCGAAGCTGCGCGCCGAGCGCGCCGCCACGGGCAAGACGCTCGAGCCCGGCGAGGCCGTCGGCATGAGCGCCGAGGACGTCCTCAACTACTTCTACGGCCAGGTCGTCTACGCGCTCGGCAAGAGTGGATGGGAGACCGACTTCGACGCCGAGCGCCTGCGCGGCCAGAAGCTGATCGCGGATCTCGTCGACGCCAAGACGGGCAAGCTGCTGGCCGAGGCCGGCTCCAAGCTCACCCCGCGCATGACGCGCAAGCTCAAGGAGGACGGGGTCAGCCGCGTGCGCGCCTCGGCCGACGAGCTCAAGGGTCGCTACATCGCGATCGACCTCGTGAACGAGGAGACCGGCGAGGTGCTCGTCGAGGCGGGCGACGAGATCACCGCCGCGATGCTCAAGATGTTTGAGGAAAACGCGATCAAGACGATCCCGACCCTCCACATCGACCACATCACCGTCGGCCCCTACATCCGCAACACGCTGAAGGCGGACAAGAACACGACGCGCGAGGACGCGCTGATCGAGATCTACCGCGTCATGCGCCCCGGAGAGCCGCCGACGCCGGAGACCGCCGAGACGCTGTTCAAGGGACTGTTCTTCGAATCCGACCGCTACGACCTCTCCGCGGTCGGCCGCGTCAAGATGAACGCGCGGCTCGGGCTCGACTGCCCGGACACCGTGCGCATCCTGCGCAGGGACGACATCCTCGCGATCATCAAGACGATGACCGACCTCAAGGACGGCCGCGGCGAGATCGACGACATCGACCACCTCGGCAACCGCCGCGTCCGTTCGGTCGGCGAGCTGATGGAGAACCAGTACCGCGTCGGCCTGCTGCGCATGGAGCGCGCCATCCGCGAGCGCATGTCCACGGTCGAGATCGACTCGGTCATGCCCCAGGACCTGATCAACGCCAAGCCGGCGGCCGCGGCGGTGCGCGAGTTCTTCGGCTCGTCCCAGCTGTCCCAGTTCATGGACCAGACGAACCCGCTGTCGGAGATCACGCACAAGCGCCGTCTCTCCGCGCTCGGGCCAGGCGGCCTGACGCGCGAGCGCGCCGGCTTCGAGGTGCGCGACGTGCACCCGACGCATTACGGCCGCATCTGCCCGATCGAGACGCCCGAGGGCCCGAACATCGGCCTGATCAACTCGCTCGCGACCTACGCGCGCATCAACCAGTACGGCTTCATCGAGACGCCGTATCGCCGCGTGCGCGACGGCCGGGTCACCGACGAGGTCGCCTATCTCTCCGCGATGGAGGAGGCGAAGTACCACATCGCGCAGGCGAACATCGAGCTCGACCCCAAGGGCAGGATCGTCGCGGAGCTGACCAACTGCCGCAAGGGCGGCGACTTCGCCCTGGTTCGTCCGGACCAGGTCGACTTCGTCGACGTCAGCCCGAAGCAGCTCGTCTCCGTCGCCGCGGCGCTCGTGCCGTTCCTCGAGAACGACGACGCCAACCGCGCGCTGATGGGCGCGAACATGCAGCGCCAGGCCGTGCCGCTGGTCCGTGCCGAGGCGCCGCTCGTCGGCACCGGCATGGAAGGCGTCGTGGCGCGCGATTCCGGCGCCGCGATCACCGCGAAGCGCGCCGGCGTGATCGACCAGGTCGACGCGACGCGCATCGTGGTGCGCGTCACCGAGGACATCGGGAACGCGCAGTCGGGCGTCGACATCTACAACCTGCTGAAGTTCCAGCGTTCGAATCAGAACACGTGCATCACGCAGCGCCCGCTCGTTAAGAAGGGCGACACGGTCGTCGCCGGCGACATCATCGCCGACGGCCCGTCGACCGAGCTCGGCGAACTCGCGCTGGGCCGGAACGTGCTCGTCGCGTTCATGCCGTGGAACGGCTACAACTTCGAGGACTCGATTCTCATCTCCGAGCGCATCGTCTCCGACGACGTGTTCACCTCGATCCACATCGAGGAATTCGAGGTGATGGCCCGCGACACCAAGCTGGGCCAGGAGGAGATCTCGCGCGACATCCCGAATGTCGGTGAGGAGGCCCTGCGCAACCTCGACGAGGCGGGCATCGTCTACATCGGCGCCGAGTTGAAGCCGGGCGACATCCTCGTCGGCAAGGTCACGCCGAAGGGCGAGTCCCCGATGACGCCGGAGGAAAAGCTCCTGCGCGCGATCTTCGGCGAGAAGGCATCGGACGTGCGGGACACGTCGATGCGCCTGCCGCCGGGCGTGACCGGCACGGTCGTCGAGGTACGCGTCTTCTCCCGCCGCGGCGTCGACAAGGACGAGCGCGCGGTCGCGATCGAGCGCGCCGAGATCGAGCGACTTGCCAAGGACCGCGACGACGAGAAGGCGATCCTCGAGCGTAGCTTCGCGGCGCGCCTCAAGGAGCGCCTGCTCGGCCAGACGGCCGCGGGCGGCCTGAAGGCGATCAAGGGCGGCACGCGGATCACCGAGGAGCTGCTCGCCGAGTACACGCCGGGCCAGTGGCGCCAGATTACGATCAAGAACGACAAGGTCGAGGGCGAGATCGAGGCGATCAAGCGCCAGTTCGACGAGTCCGTGAAGGCGCTCGAGGCGCGCTTCGAGGACAAGATCGAGAAGCTGCAGCGTGGCGACGAGCTGCCGCCGGGCGTGATGAAGATGGTCAAGGTCTTCGTCGCGGTGAAGCGCAAGCTGCAGCCCGGCGACAAGATGGCCGGCCGCCACGGCAACAAGGGCGTCATCAGCCGCATCATGCCGGCCGAGGACATGCCCTACCTGGAGGACGGCACGCCGGTCGACGTCGTGCTGAACCCGCTGGGCGTGCCGAGCCGCATGAACGTCGGGCAGATCCTCGAGACGCATCTCGGCTGGGCCTCGGCCAAGCTGGGCGCGCAGATCGGCGAGACGCTCAATCGCGTCCAGAAGTCCGGCAAGCTCGCGGACCTGCGCAGGCAGCTCCAGAAGCTCTACGGCAAGGACGCGCTGCGGCACGGCGAGGGCGAGCTGCCCGATCCGGAGCTGCTCGAACTCGCGCACAACCTCCGCCCGGGCGTGCCGATGGCGACGCCCGTCTTCGACGGCGCGCGCGAGGCCGACATCGTCTCCATGCTCGAGGAGGCCGGGCTGCATCGCTCCGGCCAGGTCACGCTGTGGGACGGCCGGACCGGCGAGCGCTTCGACCGCGACGTCACGGTCGGCTACATCTACATGCTGAAGCTGCACCACCTCGTGGACGACAAGATCCACGCGCGCTCGATCGGCCCCTACAGCCTCGTCACCCAGCAGCCGCTGGGCGGCAAGGCGCAGTTCGGCGGCCAGCGCTTCGGCGAGATGGAGGTCTGGGCGCTGGAGGCCTACGGCGCGGCCTACACGCTGCAGGAGATGCTCACGGTCAAGTCCGACGACGTGTCGGGCCGCACCAAGGTCTACGAGGCGGTCGTCCGCGGCGACGACAACTTCGAGGCCGGCATCCCAGAGTCCTTCAACGTGCTGGTCAAGGAGCTGCGCTCCCTCGGCCTGAACGTCGAGTTGAACCAGAAGACATTCTGACGTCGCCGAGGCCGGCCGGGTCGCGCGAGCGCACCGGCCGGCCGCCAGCGATCCACCACCCGCAGTTCCACCGGCCGCCCCTCGTCGCGGCGGCCGCACTCCAGGAGACCAGGATGAACCAGGACGTCGCGACGGTGTTCGGCCAGCCAGCCGGCCCCCAGCAGTTCGACCAGATCCGGATCTCGATCGCCAGCCCGGAGCGCATCCGCTCCTGGTCCTACGGCGAGATCAAGAAGCCCGAGACGATCAACTACCGCACGTTCAAGCCGGAGCGCGACGGGCTGTTCTGCGCGCGCATCTTCGGGCCGATCAAGGACTACGAGTGCCTGTGCGGCAAGTACAAGCGGATGAAGTACCGCGGCATCATCTGCGAGAAGTGCGGCGTCGAGGTCACGCTGTCCAAGGTACGCCGCGAGCGCATGGGCCACATCGAGCTGGCCTCGCCGGTCGCGCATATCTGGTTCCTGAAGTCGCTGCCGAGCCGCATCGGCCTTCTCGTCGACATGACGCTGCGGGACCTCGAGAAGGTCCTGTACTTCGAGAGCTACGTCGTCACCGAGCCCGGAACCACGCCGCTGAAGATGCGCCAGGTGCTGAGCGAGGACGCCTTTGTCCAGGCGCAGGACGAGCATGGCGAGGGCAACTTCGAGGCCAAGATCGGCGCCGAGGCGATCCGCGACATGCTTTCGGAGATCGACCTCGAGAAGGAGCGCGATACGATGCGCGTCGACCTCAAGGAGGCAACCTCCGAGGCCAAGCGCAAGAAGCTCGTCAAGCGACTCAAGCTGGTCGAGTTCTTCATCGAGTCCGGGAACCGCCCGGAATGGATGATCATGGAGGTCATCCCCGTGATCCCGCCCGAGCTGCGCCCGCTGGTGCCGCTCGACGGCGGCCGCTTCGCGACCTCCGACCTCAACGACCTCTATCGCCGCGTCATCAACCGCAATAACCGCCTCAAGCGGCTGATCGAGCTCAAGGCGCCGGACATCATCGTGCGCAACGAGAAGCGCATGCTGCAGGAGGCCGTCGACGCGCTGTTCGACAACGGCCGTCGCGGCCGCGTCATCACCGGCGCCAACAAGCGCCCGCTCAAGTCCCTGAGCGACATGCTCAAGGGCAAGCAGGGCCGCTTCCGCCAGAACCTGCTCGGCAAGCGCGTCGACTACTCGGGCCGCTCGGTCATCGTCGTCGGCCCCGAGCTCAAGCTGCACCAGTGCGGCCTTCCGAAGAAGATGGCGCTCGAGTTGTTCAAGCCGTTCATCTACTCGAAGCTCGAGCTCTACGGCATGGCGAACACGATCAAGGCCGCCAAGCGCATGGTCGAGAAGGAGCGGCCCGAGGTCTGGGACATCCTCGAGGAGGTCATCCGCGAGCACCCGGTCCTGCTCAACCGCGCCCCGACGCTGCATCGCCTCGGCATCCAGGCCTTCGAGCCGGTGCTGATCGAGGGCAAGGCGATCCAGCTGCACCCGCTGGTCTGCACGGCCTTCAACGCCGACTTCGACGGCGACCAGATGGCCGTCCACGTGCCGCTGAGCCTCGAGGCGCAGCTCGAGGCGCGCGTGCTGATGATGTCGACCAACAACATCCTCAGCCCCGCCAACGGCAAGCCGATCATCGTGCCGTCGCAGGACATCGTCCTCGGCCTCTACTACCTGACCATGCAGCGCGACGGCGAGCCGGGCGAGGGCATGGCGTTCCGCGACGTGGCCGAGCTTGAGCAGGCGCTCTTCCACAAGAGGGTCACGCTGCACGCCAAGGTGCGCTGCCGCTACCACACGATCGATGCGCAGAACCAGCCGATCGTCCAGGTCGTCACGACGACGCCGGGGCGCATGCTGCTGTCGCAGATCCTGCCGCGGCACTCGAACGTGCCGTTCTCGCTCATCAACCAGCTGCTGACGAAGAAGGACGTGTCGAACGTCATCGACACCGTCTACCGCCACTGCGGGCAGAAGGAGACGGTGATCTTCGCCGACCGGATGATGCAGCTCGGCTTCGGGCATGCCTGCCGAGCCGGCATCTCCTTCGGCAAGGACGACCTGATCATCCCGGCCGCCAAGAAGGACCTCGTCGAGAAGACGAAGACCCTGGTCGCGGTCTACGAGCAGCAGTACCAGGACGGCCTGATCACCCAGGGCGAGAAGTACAACAAGGTCATCGACGCGTGGTCGAAGTGCACCGACGACGTCGCGGCCGCGATGATGAAGGAGATCAGCCGCCTCCAGCCGGGCAAGCCGATGAATTCCGTCTGGATGATGGCGCACAGCCAGGCGCGCGGCTCGCCCCAGCAGATCAAGCAGCTGGCCGGCATGCGCGGCCTCATGGCCAAGCCCTCGGGCGAGATCATCGAGACACCGATCATCTCGAACTTCAAGGAAGGCCTCACCGTCCTCGAGTACTTCAACTCGACGCACGGCGCGCGCAAGGGCCTCGCCGACACGGCGCTCAAGACGGCGAACTCGGGATACCTGACGCGGCGCCTGGTCGACGTGGCGCAGGACGTCATCATCGTCGAGGACGATTGCGGCACCGAGGCGGGCCTCACCGTCCGCGCCGTGGTCGAGGGCGGCGAGGTCATCTCGCCGCTGGGCGAGCGCGTGCTGGGTCGCACCGCGGCCGTCGACGTCGTCGATCCGCTGGATGGCCGCGTGCTCGTCAAGGCGGGCGAGCTGATCCAGGAAGCCGACGTCGAGCAGATCGAGAAGATCGGCCTGGAGTCGGTCAAGATCCGCTCCGTGCTCACCTGCCAGTCCACGGGTGGCGTCTGCGCACGCTGCTACGGGCGCGACCTCGCCCGCGGCACCCCGGTCAATGTCGGCGAGGCGGTGGGCATCATCGCCGCGCAGTCGATCGGCGAGCCGGGCACGCAGCTCACCATGCGCACGTTCCACATCGGCGGCGCGGCACAGGTCAAGCTGGAGAACACCGTCGAGGCGGCCTTCGACACGAAGGTCACCGTGCGAAACCGCAACGTCGTCGTGAACTCCCAGGGCGAGCGCATCGTCATGGGCCGCAACGTCGAGGTAGTGCTGGTCGACGGCGCCGGGCGCGAGCGCGCCAGGCACCGCGTGCCCTACGGCGCGCGCCTGCTCGCCGACGAGGGAGCGGCGGTCAAGAAGGGCCAGAAGCTGGCCGAGTGGGATCCGTACACCCTTCCGATCATCACCGAGAAGGAGGGCGTCGCCCACTACGTCGACCTCGTCGAGGGCCTGTCGGTCCGCGAGGTGGTCGACGAGGCGACCGGCATCACCAGCAAGAGCGTCATCGACTGGCGCCAGCAGCCGCGCGGCGCCGACCTGCGCCCGCGCATCGTGCTGCGCGACGCGAAGGGCGAGCAGATCCTGCTCGCCAACGGCCTGGAGGCCCGCTACTTCCTCCCGGTCGAGGCGATCCTGTCGGTGGCCAACGGCGCGACCGTGAAGGCCGGCGACATCATCGCCCGCATCTCGCGCGAGTCGTCGAAGACCCGCGACATCACGGGCGGCCTGCCGCGCGTGGCCGAGCTGTTCGAGGCGCGCCGCCCAAAGGACTTCGCGATCATCAGCGAGGGCGAGGGCCGCGTCGAGTTCGGCAAGGACTACAAGACCAAGCGCCGCATCGTCGTCCGCCCCGGCGACGAGACGCAGCCGGCGGTCGAGTACCTCATCCCGAAGGGCAAGCACATCGGGGTGCAGGAAGGCGACATGGTCCAGCGCGGCGACACGCTCGTCGACGGCCACCGCGTGCCGCACGACATCCTGCGCGTGCTCGGCGTCGAGGAACTCGCGAGCTACCTCGTCAACGAGATCCAGGACGTCTACCGGCTGCAGGGCGTGAAGATCAACGACAAGCATATCGAGGTGATCGTCCGCCAGATGCTGCAGAAGGTGGAGATCGTGGACCCCGGCGAGACGACCTTCCTGGTCGGCGAGCAGGTGGACCGCGACGAGTTCGAGGAGGTGAACCGCAAGGCCGCCGCCCAGAACCTGCGCGAGGCTTCCGCGCAGCCCGTCCTGCAGGGCATCACCAAGGCCTCGCTGCAGACGCGCTCCTTCATCTCCGCGGCCTCGTTCCAGGAGACGACGCGCGTCCTCACCGAGGCGTCGGTGATCGGCAAGACCGACAGCCTGATCGGGCTGAAGGAGAACGTGATCGTCGGACGCCTCATCCCGGCCGGCACGGGCGCGGTGATGAACCGCTTCCGCGAGATCGCCGCCGATCGCGACCGCGAGCTGCTCGCCCAGCAGGAACGCCAGCAGCAGCAGGCCGAGCAGGCCGAGCAGGCGGAGCCCGCCGAGGGCGGCGACGAAGGCGAGGCGAAGCCGGCACGCCGCTCCTCCGCGGCCCCGAGGCGTCGCGCCCGGGCCTGAGCCAGGCCACGATCGCGCGGAATCGGGCGTCGCCGCCGGGAGACCGGCGGCGGCGTCTTCGTTCGCGCGGCGCGCGTGTCCCTCAGGCGGCGGTGTAGCCGCCGTCGACCCTGAGGTCGGTGCCGGTCACGAAGGCCGAGCTCTCGGTCGCGAGGAACCATATCGCTTCCGCGATCTCGTCGGTCGTCGCGATGCGACCCAGCGGATGCGTCGGCGTCATGTTGCGTACCGCAGCCTCGGCGGAGCCATGGCGCGTGATCACGCGCTCGGTGAGCACGCCGCCCGGCGACACGCTGTTGACCCGGACGCCCTTCGACGCGAGCTCGAGCGCCAGCGCCTTGCCCATGTTGATGAGGCCCGCCTTCGCGGTGCAGTAGGGCGTGCGGCCCGCGCCGCCGACATGGCCCATGTTCGAGGCGATGTTGACGATCGCGCCGCCGCCGGCCTCGACCATGCGCGGCACCGCGTGCTTGCACATCAGGAAGGTGCCGGTGAGGCAGACGTCGAGCACGACCTGCCAGCGCTCGAGCGGCGTGTCGACGAGCGGGATCGTCGGGTCGAAGGGCGCCGCGCAGTTCACCAGCGCGCGGATCGGCGCGCGCCATGCCGCCACCGCGCGCAGCGTCGCCGATACCTCCGCCTCGCTGCGCACGTCGCAGCGGAAACCCTCGGCCTGTGCGCCGGCCGCGCGCACCGCCTCGACGGCCGGCGCCGGGTCCTGGACGTCGATGCAGGCGACGGCAAAGCCGCCGCGCGCCAGCCGCACCGCGGCGCCGCGCCCGATTCCCGCCACCGCCCCCGTCACCACCGCGACGCCGCGGTCCTGCGTGTCTGGCGTCATGTCCTTCTCCTTGCCCGTTGCCTTCGCATGCCGACTTCAGTTGATCCAGCGCACGCCCGGCCGGGCTAGCGCATCGTCGAGCCAGGGCGGGGATTTCATGCCGGCGCGCACCGCCGCGTCCATCCCCGCCTCCTTGCGGCGCACGGCCTCGAGCTCGGCCGCCGCCTGGGCGAGCCTGTCGCGCGGGACGACGACGACGCCGTCGGGGTCACCGACCACGAGGTCGCCGGCCTCTACCACGCAGCCCCCGATCGACACTGGGACGCCGACCCCGCCGGGACCGTGCTTGAAGGGCGAATTGAGGGAGACCCCGCGCGCATGCACCGGGATGCCCGCCTCGCGGATCCCCGCGACGTCGCGGACCAGCCCGTCCGTGACCACGGCCACGATGCCGCAGTTCCGCATCATCCCGACCACGAGGTCGCCGATCACCGAGAACCCCTCCGCCGCGCCGGTCGCGATCACCATCACGTCGCCGGGTCGCGCAATCCTCAGGGCCGCATAGGGCGCCAGGTTGTCGCGCGGGGTCGTCCAGACGGTGAGGGCCGGGCCGGCGAAGGCGCCGCCGTCCCAGACCGGGCGGATCGACTGCCCCAGGGCGCCGGACCGGCCAAGCGCATCGACCGCGAATCCCGTGGGAACGCCCTTCCAGGCGGCTATTGCCGCCGGCGGCGGGCGGGGCCAGTCGCGCCGCAGGGTCAGCGTAGGCGGCTCGGCCATCTCGGTCCTCCGGGCTGTGTCGCGGCTTGTGTCCGCGCCGCGCGATGCACGCTACATCCTGTGGCAGCGGCGCATGAAGCGTGGTTCTCGCCCACCCGCCCGCCGGCGCTTG
>Ga0194134_10005988_pt1 | contig 11174 bp, 15 predicted proteins | sample TA2KigOff0mmetaG_FD_148602 | JGI IMG/M metagenome (GOLD analysis project Ga0194134, IMG submission 148602) | Freshwater microbial communities from Lake Tanganyika, Tanzania - TA2015056 Kigoma Offshore 0m | ecosystem: Environmental > Aquatic > Freshwater > Lake | place: Tanzania: Lake Tanganyika... | reverse complement strand
GGCCCGGATCGCCAGCTGGGTGTTTCTGGCGGTGAACTACCTGCTGCGCAGCTGGCCCTGGATCCTGGTGGCCCTGGCGGCGGTCGTGCTGCTGCCCGACTCCACCGACTGGGAGCAGAGCTACCCACTGCTGGCGGTGAAGCTGCTGCCGCCGGTCGCCCTGGGGCTGGTGGTGGTGTCGCTGGTGGCGGCCTTCATGAGCACCGTGAGCACGGCGGTGAACTGGGGGGCGAGCTACCTCACCCACGACCTCTACCAGCGCTTCATGCGGCCCGCTGCCGGCGAGCGGGAGCTGCTGCTGGTGGGCCAGCTGGCCTCGGTGTTGCTGGTGGCCCTGGGGGTGCTCACCGCCCTGCTCAGCAACAACATCGGCACCGTCTTCCGCCTGGTGATCGCCATCGGCACCGGGCCGGGGGTGGTGCTGGTGCTGCGCTGGTTCTGGTGGCGGATCAACGCCGCCGCCGAGCTGGCGGCGATGCTGGGCGGCTTTCTGGTGGGCTTCTCCACCTCGGTGGTGCCGCTGCTGCGCATCGACGACTACGGCGTGCGCTTGCTGGTGACCACGGCGATCACCGCCGTGCTCTGGATCCTGGTGATGCTGGCCACCCCGCCGGAGAGCGCTGCGGTGCTGGAGCACTTCGTGCGCCAGGTGAAGCCGGCTGGCCCGGGCTGGGCGGGCTGGCGTCGCCGCACCGGCGTTGAGCCCGAGGAGACCCTGCTCGACCTGCTCAGCCAGCTGCTGTTCAGCTGCGCCGTGCTCTTCGGTGCCCTGCTGGGCATCGGCGGCTTCCTGCTCAAGCTGCCCCTGTGGGGCTGGGGCGGCCTGCTGGTGGCGGTGCTGGGGGTGTGGGGGTTGCGCCAGCGGGCCGCCCTGCAGGGAGGCTTGCGGCGCCTCCTGGCCCAGGCACCGCAGGGGTGATGATGGGCGCGGCCGCCTCACCGCCACGCGCTCCCCTGTCATCGCCCTGGGTGCCCAGTCTCCCCAGGCTGCTGCCCGGCGGTTGCTCGGTCCCCTTGCTCTGGCCTGCCCGCAGCCAGCCGCCGACCGCCAGCAAGGGTTAACGGCCTGCGGCGTGGAGGTGTTTCGGGCTGAACTGCCCGGTTGGTTCCCGCGGCCATGGAGCCGCGCGCTGGAGCTGCGGGCCAGTCGCCGCTGGGGGGGCTTGGGTTTTGTACGCAAAGCGTTCAGCGTCGGCCAGGAGGGTCTGGTGCTGCGCTGTCTGTTGCTGAAGACCCACACTGCCGGAATGGAAGAGCGCTGGCCTGTGCCTCGCGTGCTGGGGCTCCAGACCACGGCGAGCACCGGCTGGGCGCTGCTGGAGGACGTGCCGGGAATTGGCGCCTATGTGCCGTCCACGGTCGCGGATGCCCGGTTGCTGGCCCAGGAGATCGTGGCGCTCCAGGCTTGGCTGGCCCAAGCCGAGCAAGCGGCCGGGATCACCCTGGACTGCCATCCCCTGTTGGCCAATCTTGCGCGTCTGCGAAAGCTGTGTCGAAAGGCCGACGACCCCGGGCTCAATCGGGCCGAGTTGCTGACGCGAGTGCACACCTTGCGTGAGCGCCTGGGTGCCTTGCCGCTCTGCCTCAGCCACAACGACATTGGCCCGGGAAACATGGCGATTCAGCAGGTCGCCGACCTGCCCCACGCCATTCGCTTCATCGATTTCGGCACCACCGCTCACAACGTCGTCGGTGCCGATCTTCATCACTACGCCGCTTGGGCTCACGACTCCCCGCGTCAGGCTCGTTTTTTTGACGCCCTTGCCCATCACTACGCCACCTTGATCCAACAGCCCGAGCCGCTGGTGCGTGCCGGAGCGCAGGCCTATGCCCTGGAGCGCCTGGTGATGCGCTGGTGGCGCCGCAAGGAACGGCGTTGCCTCCAGGCACGAACCCGATTGTTTCTGGCGCGCATTCAGCTCTTGCTGCAGAGCGCGGAAGCCAACCTGGCCCAGGCACCGCAGGGGTGATGATGGGCGCGGCCCGAGGCCCGACCTGTTCGTGCAATTCTTTCGCTCCACCCTGCTGCCGGCGGCCATCGTGCTGCTCTTCGCCCTTGCCCTGGTCGCGGTGAGTGCCCGCATCTGGCTGCCGGGCGATATGGCGGCGCCGGCCCCCATCGCCTGAGCCAGCAGGAGAACGAGCGCAAGCGGTGAGCGGCTTCCCCGATCAGAACGAACCCGGTCCGGCTCCCACCGGCCCCTACAGCGAGAGCCCCCAGGAGCTCTACCTCGATCCGGATGTGCTCGCCCAGGAGCTGGCCGAGGAGCTGCTCGGGGATCCCCTCGACGAACTCGAGAGCGCCGATCCGGCTCCAGCGGCGGTGGCCGCTGAATGCGATCACGGTCTGGAGCTGCTGCGCCAGGCCACCCATGAGGCGCGCATGCAGGCCCTGCGCATCTTCTGTGAGCACCGCGATCCGCGGGCCGTGCCGCTGTTGCTGCCCCTGCTGCAGTGCAGCTGCCCGATCCTGCGGATGAGTGCGGTGTATGCCCTCGGGCGCAACCCCAGTCCGCAGGCGGTGGAGCCCCTGCTCAGCCTGCTGGCTGCCGACGACAACGGCTACGTGCGCAAGGCGGTGGCCTGGAGCCTGGGGAACTATCCCGATGCGCCGATCCTCAATCCCCTGATCCGCTCCCTGCAGGTGGACATCGCCGCCGTGCGCCTGTGGGCCGCCAGCTCCCTGGCCGATGCCGGCGGCACCGGCGCTGCCAAGGCCGATCCGGCGGCGGCCCAGCTGCTGCTCAGCCTGCGCATCGATAGCGAGCCGGCGGTGCGTAGTAACAGTGCCTGGGGCCTGGGCCGGCTTTACCCCGACCTGGTGGAGCCCCGCCAGCAGGAGGTGGTGGAGTCGCTGGTGCAGACGATGCTCCACGACGCCGAGTCGGGGGCGCGGGATGAGGCCCGGCTGGCCCTCGAGCAGCTCGAGCAGCCGGAGGTGCTCGATCGCCTGCAAACCCTGGTGGATGAGGGCCTGCTGCTGTGAGCAGCCCAGCCATCGGCGAACCCGGTTAGCATCCGCCCATTCCTTTCAGGCCCGGGATGGCACAGCACACCATCCGCTTCCGCATCCGGCCCGATGGCCGCGTGGAAGAGCAGGTGGAGGGCGTGCAGGGCATGGCCTGTGAGCAGCTCACCGAGCGCATCGAAGCGCGCCTCGGTGTCGTGCAGCAGCGCCGGCCCACCGCTGAGGCCTTCCAGGCCCAGACCGCGTCGGCGACCCAGCCCCAGCAGGCTGCCCAGTCGATCGATCCGGCCTGATCGTTCCCCCTGATCCACCACCTCTCGCCGTCGCTCCAGATTCCCCGCCATGTCGCACTTCAGCACCGTCAAGACCGAGCTGCGGGATCGCGAGGCCCTGCTGGCGGCCCTCGGCGATCTCGGCCATGCCCCCCGCGAGGGTGCCCTGAGCGTGCGCGGTTACCGCGGCCAGACCCAGCAGGCGGATCTGGCCATCGACCAGGCGAACGGCGCCGATATCGGCTTTCGCCTCAATGCCGACACCGGCTGCTACGAGCTGGTCACCGATCTGGAGCTCTGGAAGCAGCCCGTGCCGGTGGAGCGCTTCCTGGCCCAGCTGAACCAGCGCTATGCCCTGCGCAGCATCCTGGCCGCGACCGCCGAGGAGGGGTTCCAGGTCTCCGAGCAGACCCAGGCTCTCGATGGTTCGATCGAGCTGGTCGTCACCCGCTGGGCCTGAGGCCGGCCGGCGATGACGGCTGCGTCGCCGCCTGCTGATGCCAACGCCGCCTCCGGGCCCGCGGATCCCGTCAGCGCTCGGGGGGGCGTGGACCCGGCAATCGCCTTTGCGGCGACAGTTCCGGACGGCGACCTGGCCACGGGCCTGGAGCCTCTGTTGGGGGGCACCCTGCGCCAGAAGGCGGTGTGGGTGGACGAGGCGGTGTGCATCGGCTGCCGCTACTGCGCCCACGTGGCCGGCAACACCTTCGTGGTGGAGCAGGAGTGGGGGCGGTCCCGGGCCATCCGCCAGGACGGCGACAGCACCGATCGGATCCAGGAGGCGATCGACACCTGCCCGGTGGACTGCATCCATTGGGTGGAGTACGAGCAGCTGCCGGGCCTGGCCGAACAGCTGGCCCAGCAGGACATCCACCCCCTGGGACTGCCCAGTCCCGCCCGCCTGAAGCGCACCCTCCCGCGCCGCGACCCCCACGGCGCGGCGTCCTGATGGCGATCCCCACCCGGCGCTTCGGGCGCACCGAGCTGGCGATGCCGGTGCTGTCGCTGGGGGGCATGCGCTTCCAGCAGAGCTGGAGCGACCTGCCTGTCGAGCAGATCACCGCCGAAAGCCAGTCCAACCTGCGCGCCACCCTGGCGGCGGCGGTGGCCGCCGGGCTGCACCACATCGAGACGGCGCGCCACTACGGCACCAGCGAGCGCCAGCTGGGCTGGCTGCTGCAGGAGGTGCCGGACCCGGAGCGCATCCTGCAGACCAAGGTGCCGCCCCAGGCCGATGCCGAGGCCTTTGAGGCCGAGCTGGCCACCAGCTTCGAGCGGCTGGCGGTGGACCGGGTGGACCTGCTGGCGATCCACGGCATCAACCTGCCCGAGCACCTGGAGCACACCCTTCAGCCCGGCGGCTGTCTGGCGGTGGCCCGGCGCTGGCAGGCCGAGGGGCGGATCGGCTCCATCGGCTTCTCCACCCATGCGCCCCTGCCCCTGATCAGCCAGGCCATCGCCAGCGATGCCTTCGACTACGTGAACCTGCACTGGTATTTCATCCGCCAGGACACCTGGGCGGCGATCGAGCTGGCCCATGCCCATGACATGGGCGTGTTCGTGATCAGCCCCACCGACAAGGGCGGCCACCTGCACACCCCCTCCCAGCGCCTGCGCGCGCTCTGCGCGCCGCTGCATCCGATCGTGTTCAACGATCTCTTCTGCCTCAACGCCACCTGCGCTGGGTCTCCAGCGGTGCACACCCTCAGCCTGGGGGCGGCCCGACCGGAGGATCTGGCCCTGCACGTGGAGGCGGTGGCGCTGCTGGATCAGGCGCCGGCGCTGCTGCCGCCGCTCCTGGAGCAGCTGGAGGCCGCCCGCCTCCAGGCCCTGGGGGAGCCCTGGCTCTCGAGTTGGAGCCAGGGCCTGCCCGCCTGGCAGGACACCCCTGGCCAGATCAACCTGCCGGTGCTGCTCTGGCTGCACAACCTGCTGGAAGCCTGGGATCTGGAGAGCTTTGCCAGGGCCCGCTACGGGTTGCTGGGCAACGGCGGCCACTGGTTCCCCGGTGCCAACGCCGATGTCTTCGAGGCCGACGACCCGGCGGCGGCGGTGAGCGAGGCCCAGCTGCGGGCGGTGCTGGACAGCAGTCCCTGGGCGGAGCGGATTCCACCGATCCTGCGCCAGCTCAAGGCCCGGCTGGGGGGCAGGGCCGTGCAGCGCCTGAGCAGTGCCTGAGCTCGGTGCTCAGCCCAGGGGCTGCTTGGCCGGGATGCCGACGGCGCGGGGATAGGTGCGCGGGCAGGGGCCGGTGGCGGCGAGCACCAGGGCGTGGCGGATGCCGCGGCCGGCGGGCAGCTCCAGCCGCCGGCAGCTTTCCAGCGTCGCCTTCAGGGGCTCCAGGGCCTTCTCGAGGGCAGCCTGGTCGTCGGGGCTCCACTGGCCGCGGTAGAGCAGGGCGCGGCCGCCCGGGGCCAGCAGGGGCACCAGGTATTCCGCCACCACCGGCGCGCTGGCCACGGCCCGGGCCAGGGCCCAGTCGTAGCGGCCGCGGCACTGGGCGCTCTGGCCGCTGCGCTCAACGCGCTCGCAGCGCACCTGCACCCGCTCCGCCAGGCCCAGGGCGGTCGCCATCGCCCGCACCGCCTCCACCTTGCGCCCCACCGAATCCACGAGGGTGAGGCGGGCGCCGGGCAGGGCGATGGCGGCCGCCAGCCCGGGGAAGCCGCCCCCGGTGCCCACGTCGATCAGGTCCAGCGGCGCCTCGGCCCGTTCGCCCTGCAGCAGGGGCAGCAGCGGCCAGAGGCTGTCGAACACCTGGGCGATCCAGTAGTCGTCACCCTCCACGAGGCGGGTGAGGTTGAGGCGGCTGTTCCAGCTGCGCAGCTGCTCCTGCAGGGCCTCGAACTGGGCCTGCTGCTCGGGGGAGGGGTGCCATCCCAGCTGCTGCCACAGGGCCTGTGGGCCGTCGCTGGCGGGGGTGGAAACCATCCGGCGGGCTGGTGGGTGATGCTCCCTAGGATCCATCACACCGGCCCCCCTGCCGTTGGCCAGCTATTACGAGTTGCTGGAACTGCCGCCGAGCGCGTCGCCCCAGGACCTGCGCCAGGCCTTTCGCAGCCTGAGCAAGCGCTTCCATCCCGATACCACCGCCCTGCCGCAGCCGGAGGCGGAGCAGGCCTTTCAGCAGCTGCAGCAGGCCTATGCCGTGCTCAGCGATCCCGATGCCCGCCGCCGCTACGACGCCGAACTGCGCCTGGCCAGCCTGGCGGCGGCGGCTCGGGCCGCCAGCCGGCCCCCGCTGACCGTCAATCCGGTGCCGTCGCAGCCCACATCCGTGCGCCGTGCCCTCTCCGGTGGGGAGTGGCTGGCCCTGCTGCTGCTGGGGCTGGCGGTGCTCTTCAGCCTGGTACTGGGGGTGGGGCTCGCCCTGGCCCGGGGCGCTGATCTGGTGACCTGGCCCAGCTGGTGGCCCGCCACCTGAGAAGCTGCAGGTCTGCAGCCGATCCACAGCCGGCATGAGCGACCTGCCCGCCGCCGAGACACCCCTCTACCACCATCCCCTGCCGGCCCTGGAGGCCTGGCTGCGGCAGCTCGGTGCGGTGCAGCAGCGCGAGAACCCCTGCCTCTGGGACCTGCACCGCCCGGAATGGAGCGCCCGCATCGAGCTGGAGGTGGAGGAGCTCACCGTCGGCTGGCACGCCGACGGCCAGACCCGGGTGCGCCATTTCCCTTATGGCCTCTCCCGTGCCGATGCGGAAGCGGCGATCCTGGCGGGCCCCTGAGCCGGCGTGTCCCCGGCAGGGAGTAGGCAGATCGGTCGGGTCTTGCCAGCATGACCGGGTGATGGACCACACCTCAGACCCCGCCCGCCGTCCTCCCTCCAACCGGTTCCTCTCAGCCGAGGAGCTGGCCGGTCGGGGCACGCCGCGACCCCGCCGGGGCGAGCCTGTCGGTGGGGGTGCCCAGCTGTTTGCCGAGGGTCAGTGGCAGGCGATCCGGGTACAGCTTGAGCGGGAGGGCTGGGATCCCTCCCAGATCGATCTGCTCCACGACCAGCTGCGGCAGGGGTGGAGCCTGGCGATGGCCAAGCGCAACGTCACCCGCCTGTCGGGTCGCTGCCCGATCAACGTCCGTCAGGACAGCTGATCCGATCGGCGCGCGCCGCGGCGCTGGCCAGCGGCCCGCAGTTCACCCAGCGCACCAGGGAGAGCTCCACGTCGGTGAACAGGCTGAACAGGGCGGCACAGAGCACCAGCACGCCGAGGCTCACCAGGGCATCCCGCCGGTTCATGACAAGCAGCGGCTCATGGGGCGCAACGGTTCAGCGCTGAGCGGCTCATCGCGGACCGGAGACGTACCCAGACCTTAGGGCGACCTGTCTTCAGGGTGCCGGCCAGTGGCGCGCCAGCTGCTGCTGCCACTGCTGGGCCAGGGCCGCGGCACTCGGGGGCTGCAGCGGCGGCAGCTGGGCCAGCACCGGCACGCCGCCCAGCTGCTCGAGGGTGCGGGGGTTGTCGGCGTGGGGCGGCCCGTTCAGCACCAGCCCCAGCACGGGGATGCCCCGCCGTTCCAGGGCTTCCAGCGACAGCAGGGTGTGGTTGAGGGTGCCCAGGCCGCTGCGCGCCACCAGCAGCACCGGCAGTCCCCAGCGCTGCAGTTGCTGAATCTGCAGCCAGTCGCGCCGGAGGGGCACCAGCAGCCCCCCGGCTGTCTCCACCACCAGGGGCCCCTCGATCGCCGGCAGGGCGAGGTGTTCCAGCGCGATTGTCACGCCATCGCGCTCGGCGGCCCAGTGGGGGGAGAGCGGTTCGCTCAGGCGGTAGGCCTCCGGCAGCAGACGATCCGGCGGCAGATCGAGCAGCCGCTGCACGGTCTGGCGGTCGCCGCCCCCCTCCAGGCCGCTCTGCACCGGTTTCCAGTAGTGGGCGCCGAGCCCCTGCACCAACCAGGCGCTTACCAGGGTCTTGCCCACATCGGTGTCAGTGCCGCACACCACCAGCCGCCGGGGCAGGCCTAGGGCAGGCGTTGTCCCACCAGCATCAGCACCTCCCATGTGACCCCTTCGTCGCTCGGCCAATGCTGCAACAGCCGCCGCAGCTGATCGCCGGGCAGCCGCGGTGCCGGGCTGGTCAGGGCCCCGATCGCCCGCAACGAGCCGAGAAAGCGGCGCCCGTCGAGGGGACGCTGACTGAAGCGCAGCTGGCGGCAGTGGCGCACGGCCAGGGCCTCGTGGGCCACTGCCGCCAGGGCCGGGGCTGGCGGCAGGGCCAGGCCGGTGAAGGGCACCTCCGCCGCGCGGGCCGCCCGGTGCCACTGGGGAAAGCTGCCCGCCGTGGGCACTGCCAGGGCCAGCCAGCCCCCGGGGGCCAGGGCCTGGCACCACTGCCGCAGCGCCGCGGCCGGCTCGCCCAGCCATTGCAGGGCGAAGCTGGAGCCCAGCAGCCCCGTCCCCCTCAGCTGCGGCGGCAGGCCCCCGTTCAGATCCCACAGGCAGTGGCCGTGCTTGCTCGCGAGGCTGTTGTGGGCCAGCAGCTCCGGGCAGAGGTCGAGTTGCAGCAACGGGCGCTCCAGGCCCTGCCGCTGCAGCGCCTCCCCCAGCAGGCCGGTGCCGGCCCCCAGGTCGGCGGCCGGTCCCGGCGGCAACGGCAGGGGGGCAATGTGGTGGGCGAGCCGCCAGGCCACGGCCCGCTGCAGGCCCGCCTGCTGGTGGTAGTCGGCGGCCCGGCGCCCGAAACCGGCCCGCACGGCGGTGCTGCCCGGGGCTGGCTGCGGCGTCAGAGGGCGTCGATCCACGCGATCACATCCCGCACCAGCGGCGTTCCCAGCAGGCTGTGGCCCGCCTCGGGGTAGGTGAGCACCTGGGCCTCAGGGCGCTCCTGGCGCAGCAGGGCCCGGGCCTCCGGCACCACGATCCGGTCGGCTCCCGCCTCCACGATCAGGCAGGGCGTGGCCGGCGGCAGGCCTTCCGGCAGGCCGCGGCGACTGGCCAGGAGGTCGAGGTCGGCCAACAGCTGCTGGCGCCCCCGCTGGCTCAGCGGGGCGTCGAGGATGGTGCTGGGCAGCTGCTCGAGCACCTGGGGAGCGGCGGCCTCCGCCAGAAACTGGCTCAACATCGCTGCGGCGTCCTCGCTGGCCAGGGCCTGGCGCATGCCCCCCAGGGCCGTCTCCAGCCGGCGGCCTTCCCGGCCATCGGGCAGGAAGCGGCCGAAGCTGGCCAGCAACACCACCGCATCCGCCTCAGCAAGCACGGCGGCTGGGAGCAGGTGCGGCCCCAGGGAGTGGGCGATCACCACCCGCCGGGGCTTCCCCCCGGCGCCGGCGTCTGCGCCAGCCCCCAGGCCACTCTCCAGGCCAGCCCCGAGGCTGGTATCCCAGGCGGCGGCCCGGGCCGGCTGAATCCCGTAGCCCCGGTCGGGGGTGAGCCACTGCCAGCCCAGGGGTGCCGCCGCAGCGGCGAACGGCTCCCACCCCCGGCTGTCGCCGGCCCAGCCATGCATGGCGATCACCTGGGTGGGTGGGCGCTGGGTCATCCGCTGCGGTCGTCAGGTGGGGGTGATCGGGGGGAGGGTGGTCGGGGCAAGGGCCGCGGGCGAGCCCAGGGCCTCGAGCAACCGCTCCAGGCTGCCGGTGGGTAGATCGTGGCGCAGTACCAGCCGCAGCCGGGCCGTGCCCTCCGGAACGGTGGGCGGGCGGATCGCCACCACCAGCAGCCCCGCCTGCTCCAGCCGCTGCTGCAGGGCCAGGCTGCGCCCATCGTCGCCCACCTGCAGCGCGAGCACGGGTCCGCTCCCCGGGGGCCGCGGCCAGCCTGCCGTCTCCAGCCGATCCCGCCAGCGGCCCGCCCGCACCTGCAGCGCGGCTCCCGGGTGTGCACCGGCGGCCTCGGCCTCCTGCAGCAGCTGGAGGGCTGCCAGGGCACCCGCCGCCAGCGGCGGGGCCAGGGCCGTGGTGTAGCGGAAGGGGCCACTGCTCTGCAGCAGCCAGTCCCCCACCAGCGCATCCCCCGCGAGGAAGGCGCCGCCGCTGCCGAAGGCCTTGCCGAAGGTGCCGCTGATCAGGGCGATGCTGGCTTCGCCATGGCCCAGGCCGCGGCCGCCGCGCCCCAGCACCCCGAGGGCATGGGCCTCATCGAGCAGCAGGGCGGCGCCGTGGCGCGCGCACAGCGCCGCCAGCGCCGGCACCTCCGGACTGGTGCCCTCCATCGAAAACAGGCTCTCGCTGAGCACCAGCAACCGCCGCTGTGGCGCCGTCCGCCGGGCGGCCTGCAGCCGCCTGTCCAGATCGGCGAGGTCGCTGTGGGCGAAGCGCTGCAGCCGGGCACCGCTGGCGCGCACGCCGGTGAGCAGGGAGGCGTGGATCAGCCGGTCGGCCAGCACCAGGGTGTGGCGATCGGCCAGGGCGATCACCGCGGCGAGGTTGGCCTGAAAGCCGCTGGGAAAGAGCAGCACCCGCTCCCGCCCCAGCCAGGCAGCCAGCTCCCGCTCCAGGGCCGTGTGCACCGGCCGGGTGCCGCTCACCAGCCGCGAGGCGCCGGCGCCGGTGCCCTCGCGGGCCGCTGCGGCCTGGGCGGCGGCCACCACGGCGGGGTGCCGGCTCAGGCCCAGGTAGTCGTTGCTGGCCAGATCCAGCAGGGGGCGAGGCGTTCCCGCGGGTGTGCAGTCGTCTGCCTCCTCGAGGCTCGCCGCCTCGGGGCCGGGCTGCAGCCCCCGCAACCGGCGCCGGCGGCTGGCCGGGATGGCCGCCAGCTGACGGCTGAGGGCGTCACGCCAGTGGCCGGCTTCGGGGTGGTCTGGAGGCATGGCCAGGCGGCAGATCCCGATCGGGACGCGTTCAAGCGCGGTGAGCTCGCCTCAGGTTGTCAGGCCGGGGCGTGTGAGGTCGGTTCGGGTGGGCGACCTGGCTTGTGCGTCGCCCCCAACGGCCGCTGCCCCGGGTCGTTGCTGACCGGCCGCCCCGTTGCCAGGTGCGCCGGGTGTTGGGAACCCTCGATG
>Ga0194134_10005981_pt1 | contig 11184 bp, 14 predicted proteins | sample TA2KigOff0mmetaG_FD_148602 | JGI IMG/M metagenome (GOLD analysis project Ga0194134, IMG submission 148602) | Freshwater microbial communities from Lake Tanganyika, Tanzania - TA2015056 Kigoma Offshore 0m | ecosystem: Environmental > Aquatic > Freshwater > Lake | place: Tanzania: Lake Tanganyika... | reverse complement strand
TTATCGACAGAGCTGATGCAATTACAGACCTTTGCCAGCCTACCTATGAAACCTGGCTGTTTGATTCTGTCGTCGATGGGATCATTGACGCCCCTGGCTATCTGGCTGATCCATTTACGCGGGCTGCGTTTAACCGCGCGACCTGGACCGGCTCGGGCAAATTTGTGCTTAATCCTCTGCAGGAGGCCAAGGCGGCAGAATTGCGAGCGCAGTTCCTGACATCGGAGGCTGAGGAGTCCCTGGCGTACGACGGCGGCGACTACGACACCCGCCACCGACTACGGGTGAGAGAGGCGAAATCCCGCAGAGATGGTGAGCTCCCCCCCCTCGGCACGCAGGCACAAGCCGAGGCTCCTGATCCGGCGGATGACCCTGAAGACCTTGAAGACCAGCCTGAAGAGGACCAGCCTGGAGGGGATCCTCCCCCTAACATGAACCAATGAACAAAATCATCGACCTGATTTGTGCGCCGTGGGCCATCCTCCCGGATTGGGGGGATCAGGTGATGGCGATCTATGAACGGTGGGCATCAGGGGGCCCCTTGGATATGGCCGCCATTGAGGCTCGAACCGGGAAGCCGTTGGCTGGGCCGTCGCGAGGCTATGAGGTGCGCAATGGAGTGGCAATCATTCCCATGCAGGGAGTGATCAGCCAACGGATGAACATGATGTCTGACGTCTCGGGGGGCACCAGTTCGGAGCTGCTGGCGCGAGACATCACAGCGGCAGCCGATGATCCAAAAATCTCAGCAATTGTGATCGACGCCGACACCCCCGGCGGCGCTGTGGCGGGGACTCCTGGCGCAACGGCGGCGCTGTTCAGGGCGAGACAGATCAAGCCAACGGCGCTACTGGTGGGCGAGCAGGCCGCAAGTGCTGGCTACTGGATTGGATCAGCGGCCGAGCAGGTTTACATGGGCTCGCCCGTAGCTCTGGCCGGATCCATTGGCGTGATGATCCGTCATGTGAGCAAGGCGCGAGCTATGGAAGCGGCAGGACTTGACGTTACTCAGATTTATGCGGGAAAATATAAAACTGTCGGATCAGATGCCAAAAAACTTAGCGATACAGATAAAGCAGTCATTCAAGATAGAGTAGATGCTCTTTATAGCATCTTCGTGAATGACGTAGCAAGGAATCGCGAGCGAAGTGTTGAGCAAGTCCTTTCAGACATGGCCGATGGTCGGGTGTTCATCGGTCAGCAGGCCATCGACGCAGGCCTGGCAGATGGGTTTCGGACCATGGATGAGCTGGTGGCAGAGATGACGGATCGCGGCAAGTGGCGGCCCATTGCGGGTGGTGCGAGAATGGAACAAATGGCCTCGACTGGTCCCCCAGTTGTGGCCCAATTGCCCCCTGTTGAATCTTCTATGTCTTCCCTGTCCGAAGAGGTGGCCAGTTGGGCCGCCAAAAATCCGGACGCAGCCAACGCCCTACGGGCTGAAGGCGCCGCGTCCGAACGCGAGAAATTCGCCCCCGAGCTGGAAGCCGCCAAAGCTACCGCTCGTGCTGAAGGCGCCGCGTCCGAAGCTCAGCGTGCCGCTGAGGTGCGGGCTCAGTCCCTGCCCGGCCATGAGGCCCTGATCGAACGCCTGGCGGCTGACGGCAGGACCACCGGCCCTGAAGCCGCTCAGGCGGTCTTGGCGGCTGAACGGCAGCTGCGGGCGAACGCCTCCACAACTCGTAATGAGCAGGCCCCTGCGCCGCTTGCCTTTGCCGTTGCTCCTGAAAAGGAAAAAGGCTCTGAATCTGTTGCCAATCCCAACGTTGACTTCGCGTTAGCTCAAAGTTTGGCAAGCAGAGCCCAGCAGATTGAGGATGAGGCCAAGGCTGCGGGTCGTTCAATCAACACCCTTCAGGCGATTGAAATGGCCAAAACCGAACACTTTGGTAACAGAAAATGACTCAGCACAATCCTCTCCTGACGCTTGCCTACAACGCAGGCGGAACGGTCAAGCCAAACCGGTTTGTCAAATTTGGATCAGCCAATCGAACAATCGTGCAGGCCGCTGCAGCGACTGACGCGATTTTTGGCGTTAGCGATGGCGTCACGACTGGCTACCCCAATGCCTCAACCGGCATGACCGTTGATGTTCATGTAGCAGGCCCGGCGAGAATCGTCTATGGCGGGACCGTAACAAGAGGCGATCTTCTGGTGTCCGACAGCGACGGGCGAGCCATCACCGCCGCACCCGCAGCAGGCGTGAACAATCGTACCGGCGGCCTTGCGCTTGTATCTGGCGTCGTCGGCGACGTTGGATCCGTTTTGATCAATCCTGGCCATGTCCAGGGTGCCACCTAATCACTGAGGTAACCAACTCTTACCATGGCTCAATTTAACTATCCCTTTCCATCAGTTCCTCAGTATCTGGCGGTCTGGCTTTCTTATCGTAATAGGCAATTTATCGCTGACGATGTCATGCCTCGGGTTCCGGTAGAAGCCGAAACTTTCAAATGGTTTAAGTATGCCAAAGAGCAACTCTTTACGCTTCGGGAAACCAAGGTCGGACGAAAAGGGCGCCCTAACCCGATGGAAATCAGCGCCACTGAGGAGTCCGGTATTGTTTATGGATATGGGCTGGAAACCCTGATTCCCGAACAGGACGTCAGAGCCGCCGAGTCGCTTCCCGGATACAATCCTGTCAGCGCCAACATTCTCGCCATCCGAGAAGTTGTGGCACTTGGCAGGGAAAAGCGTGTTGCGGATCTGTTGTTTAACCCTGCAACATATCCGGCCGCAAACCGTCAGACACTGAGCGGGTCTAGTCAATTCAGCCACGCCGATTCGGATCCCTTTGATTTAGTCATGACAGCGCTGGAAGGCATGGACGTGCGGCCAAACATTGCAATTATTAATAGGCCCTCATGGATTAAGTTACGCCGCAACAGTAAGTTAACGTCATGCCTAACCGCTCCCAGCAATGGCAATAGTTCTGGTCAAGGTGCGCCTGCCAGCCTTCAAGCGGTTGCCGAGTTGTTTGAGCTGGACGCCATTTACATTGGTGAAGGGCGCTACAACAGTGCTGTTGAGGGTCAATCGCCGACTTACACCAGGCTTTGGGGCAATCACATGTGCTTCTTGCATCAGAATCCTCTGACCAGCTTGAGGACTGGTGGCCTGACGTTTGGTGCTACTGCTCAGTGGGGGCCCCCAGTCGCTGGGGAGATTAGCCAACCGCATGTAGGACTGCTCGGGGGGCGCTCTGCAGTTGCCGGCGAGTTTGTGAACGAGCTTATCATTGCGTCTGATGCTGGCTACTTTCTTCAAAACGTTATTTGATTATGTCCTACATCGTCACTGATCTTGGCCCCGTTCATCATGACGGGAAGCTGTTTGAGGAAGGCGACTCCATTGCCTCCTTGACGGAGGAGCAGGCCGCCCCCCTGCTGGAGCTTGGCGTCATCGTCACAGCTTCAGCCAAACCCTCCGCCAAACCGGCAAAGGGTGGTGAGGACTGATGATTGACACCCTGGAGGCCGTGGCCGCGTTCCTGTCTGACATGGGGAAACCCCTCTGCGGGGGGAATCAACGATTCAGGGAGAACAGATTTTTTACAACAAAAGCATCCTTGGCCTCGCTTCACAACTGGCTGATCTGAAATATGGTGATCAGTTGGTATACGACGGCGAAATCTTTACGGTTGAGCATGATCCGATGCTGTCGGCGTCGTTTGCGTTTTGTCGCGTGCCGGTGAGCGGTCCAATCGCAGGGCCTCCCCCGGCCTATGAGGCGAAAGTGCTCACCACGTCTGCTGGCGCCTGGCTGGTGACGAGCACCGGCAAACCGATCACCACAGCGCAGGGGTTCCTCAATGCCTGAATCGATCATCCTCGGCAACCTCCCGGCGGCCACCGCTCCCTTGGCTGGTAGCGAGGCGGTTCCTTGCGAGCAGCTGGTCGGCTCCACCGTGGCAGCGACGGCGCTGGTGGCAGGCCTGGGCTATCGGATTGTGACAGTCGGCTCAACCAACTGGCAGGCCTGCGGCGTGACAGCAGGGACAACGGCCGTGGTGGGCCTGCAGTTCGTCTGCGCTGCGGCAGGCACCGGCAGCGGCACCGCCCAGCAGGTCGCGACAGCGCGGACGACGCCAGATCAGATCGCCGCGCGCGCGTCGGGGGCGATCAGCTCAGCGATCACCACGCACCTGGCGGACCCGACAGCCCACGCCGCGGCGATCGAGGCAGAGGTTACCGCGCAGATCGGGACGCTGGGGCTGGGGGACTCCGCTACTCGCAACGTTGGGACCACGGCCGGATCGGTGGCGGCGGGGGATGACAGCCGGCTGAGCAATGCGCGTCCCCCCACGGCCCACGCCAGCACCCACGCAACTGGCGGAGCGGATGCGCTGACCCCTGGCGCGATCGGTGCAGAGCCGGCTGGGGCGGCGGCGGCGGCCCTGAGCGGCCATGTGGCGGCGCTGCCTCACCTGGCAGCAGTGACAACAGCGGTAAGCGCGTCGCAGGTGTTGAGCGTCACGAATCAGGCGATAGGTGGCGTGAACCCTGCGGCAGATCGGTTGGTGTTTTGGAACAATTCCACGAGCCGGCTGGAGCACCTGCCCCTCGGGACAGGCCTGAGCGTGACCGGCGGATTTCTAGTGGCTGCGGCTGGATCCCCCGGCGGCAGCTCTGGCCAGACTCAGTTTCGATCGTCTGCGGGAGCATTTGCTGGGGCGTCGGGCCTGACCGTGGACGAGGCCTCGGGGCGTCTGACCCTGGCTTCATTCCTGCCAGGCGCGGCTCCTGCACCCCCGGCGAGTGGGTTCAGCCTTTTTGCGGACACCTCGGGCCGGTTTGGCCTGCAGCGGGTCGGCGGCAATTCGCTCACTATCGACGCTTCAGCGCTCACAGAGCCGCAAGTGATTGCGTTCCCAGACTGGTCCGGAACAGCAATGTTGCAGGGCGATATTTCTGTTAATTCAAATCTAGGACAAATTCTGAAGGTTGATGGAGCTTTAAGCTCGCAAATCAGCGCAATCAATCCAGGGGCAACAAGACTTCTGTATTGGAATAACGCAACGAACAGATTTGAGTTCTTATCACTTGGAAGCGGGTTGTCTATATATAGCGGGGAGTTAAGTGCAACAGGGGCGACGGGCAGCATTCCTATTGTGGATGGGTATGCGCCAGGGCGCTGGACATGTGGGTCACAAACAAACCCTGCCCAGGGCACAACTCCTGGTGCTACAAACATCATAGAAATGATGCCATTTCGGGTTCAAAGAAGTATGGTGATCGACGGACTGGCGGGAAGAGTCACAACTTCATCACCAGGGACTAGCTTTCAATTGGCAATCTATGAATCTACATCTCAAGGCGATATAACTGGAAATCCTATAATACATACCGCCAATATGTCGGCAGCATCAACTACAATAGTCCAAGCAACGACGGGCCTAACGCCCGCAACCGCTACCCTAGAAGCTTATCGCCTTTATTGGTTCGCCGTAGCATACGGAAGTTCAAACATCGCACTGACTACACAGTCTCAGACTGATGCATCGTCCTTTTACGAGACAAGCGTAGAAAATCTCTCGTTTTGGACCGGTCATACCACTGTAGCGATTACACGAAGACTAACATCAGTATATGGCTCATGGCCTAATATGACAGGCGCCTCAACCACTCTTATATCTGGCAACCGGGGTGCGCTGCCAGTGTTCCGCATCGCTTCTTTGCCATGATCAGTTATCAACAAGACGGCATCTTCATAACAGATGACGACAATCCAAGCCGCGAGCCTTTGATCCTGCCCCTCACCTCAACTGATGCAGAAATAGAGAATGCCCTGTCTGCATATCTGCCGCCCCCTCCCCCTGGGCCTGATTGGGATGGCCTAGCAAATGACATGCAAACCGCGAACGGCTTTAAGGAATACTTTGTAGCAATGGGAGAACTGAACCCATTCTCAACCATTGCGCAAGTCTCGCGTTTTGATGATTGGAGAAGGGACGGAAATTGGCAGCCATTTCTATCAGCTCTTCAGGCAGGCCTGGCAGCACTCCATCCCGAAAACGGGGCATTGCTGGCCGAAGAGTTTCTAGCTGCTGCCACCACGCGCAATATGGACCCCGCCTTCCTAGCAGCGCTGGAGGACGTCATGACGCAGCCATGACGATCACGGCTCCCAGTGTCGTTCGCGTTTCAGCACCCGCGCAAAGCCCCGCTACAGTGGGTGTGAGGTTGCTTCGATTTTGCGCGGCAATGACTGAACAACTGCCGTCGCCGTCCTCCAATGGAGTCACACCACCAACAACATGGAGCAGCGTTGGATCAAATGCTCTGGGGCAGGCGATTGGAGCAGTGATGGCATTGGCGCTGGTTGGGATATTCAGCGCTGCTATCACGATGCGAAACGATGTAAGCGACATCAAGAGAGAGTTAAGAGAACTCCCTGAAATGAAAGCAAGGATCCAAGCACTTGAAGATTATGCAGAAAAAGATGCAAACGAAATGACCAAATTGGTTGAGCATCTTAGGGCAAGAAACCTTTACAAGCCATGAATAGTCAAATCACCCTATACTCAATCCTATTTGCCATTGCGTGCATGATCATCGCTGCACTGATTCCCACGGCGGCATGGGCTTCCTGCCACGCGCACGCGGGAGGTATTGCCTGCAGACCCCTGCAGGGTGAGGCCGTTGGCGAGTGGCGCGGTGTGGCCGTTACCCTGCTGGCGCTGGTCTACCAGCGGCAATCCCCCCGCTGATGACCGCGAGTCTCCCCCTTCAGTTCAAGCAGTCGCTGATCCCCCTGCTGGCTGCGATCCCCGGCGTCTCGGCGGCCTACCTGGACCGCGTTCTACCAGTCGGAGAGAACGAGCTGGCAGCGGGTCCGGTGATCATCGTCAGGCAGTTGGGTTCGCCACCTGGCACACCCAACCGGCGCCCAGCGGAGGCGGGTGGGATCAGCGATGCCATGGGCGTTGTGACTCATCGACTGGAGTTGCAGGTAAACGCCTATTTCCCCGTGGCAGTGCTGGACAATATCAGCGAGGTATCTGATGAATTATTTATCGCAATTAACAACGTTATGATTGTTCAAGCACTGCAACTTCCTGGCCACGTAGGTACAAAATATGAGGCGCCTGGCACGATCTACGACGTTGAGGGGCCTTGCGCTGTTATGCGGATGCACTATGATAGCTATATCGCAACCACCGGCCACGATTTCTCAATGGCAATATGACATCCTCGATCCCCATTGACGCGCTTCCCCAGTTGCCTGGCACTTACCTCTGGTCAGGCGGTGAGCTGATCCCAGAGGCGTCAGAGGCGTCAGAGGCGCCACAACCGCCGCTGGCGCTGCTCCCTGCGGCAGAATCAACGGACGATCCTCAACTCCCCGCCTAACCATGCCACAGCTCTCAGGAATGAAATCGCCCGTCTGGGCGAAAAAGGGCTCCACCTACCCCGAACCTGGCCAATCCGGCTCAGAGCCAGGACCATCTGACGCGATCATCAGCTACGGGCTGGAGGCGACTGAGGAGGTCGATGAGGTTGAAACCGCTCGTGATGACACTCAAGCCGGTTTTCTTGAACGACCGAAATATTCCAACCGCCGCTGGGGGGTGCAGTTCAGCACGTATGAGGCTGGCAGTGGCACGGCAGGGACCGCCAACCCACAAAACAAACTGTTGAAGGCCTGCAGCTTTGCCGAAACCATTCAGGCCAACACCAGCGTGACCTACAGCCTGACCGACCTGCAGGCCACCCAGGATTGGGTTGATCTGTCATTCGCTCATGCGCTGCAATTGCACAAAGCCACGGGTTGCCGTGGTTCTGTCACGTTTGCGGGTGAGGCGGGAGGGTTTGTCACTCGCGCGTTTAGTTTTACCGGCTTGTTTGCTGTGCCAACTCAGGTCGCACTCCCTCAGACCGCGCCAACATTCACCAATCAAACCTCAGGATTGCTTCTGAACGGGGGCAATACTCCCACAGTGGAAATCGGTACATCACCGACGGCAATTCCACTGTGTCTCCAGTCGTTCTCTATTCAGGTTGAGAATACCCTTGACGTCAGCGATCGGGCCGGATGCAAACAGAAAGTTGAGATCACGAACAGATCAGTAACGGCTGAAATGGTGATCAGAACGCCCATGCTGGATGAGTTTAACTATTGGAATCACTATATAAATGGAACGGTTGACAGCTTTAAGATTGTTCATGGATCTGTCGCGGGAAGGATTACGGAGTTTCAGCTTCCTAAAATGAGTCTCCGCCAGACCGGTAACACAGACGTTGGAGGCATTCAGCACACGCAATTTACGCTGTATCCTGAGCGCGATGCAGGCGCAAACAATTCACTTGTGATTGTTCAGCGCTAGACTCTAAACCTCACCCGCATTTTTATCATGGGCTTTGATTTTACCAAACCTGAAGATCAAAAAATTATTGTTGAAGGCAACTCAAACGGTCAAACAGTCAAATTTGTTGGCAGATTTATTACGCTTGACTCTGACGACGAGCGCGAAAAAATAGAAGCAAGAATTGAGCAAGTGCTCAATGAACAGGATGAAAATGGCGAAAAAATCGCCACAAAACCCGCTTTTCGTCAAGTGACTAAAGATGTTGCCTCTGACATCTTCCTCGGCTGGGTAAATGATCCTGACGGAGATCAAGACTTGTGGGTTACCGAAGATGGCCAGCCTATTGACTGCGATGAAGAGCGACGCATGAAAATGATAAAGGCTCCAAAGTTAGCACTTGCGATTATCACCGCGTTTGCTGCGGAGGAGTTTGATCTGCAGGGAAGTGTGGCGAAGGTGCGCCTGGGAAACTCCGAGCGATCGCGAGGGAATGGTTTCAGATCCAGAGCGGCCAAGGCGGCGCCGCGTCAGACATGACCTCAGACCCGCTGGTAGCGCAAGCGGAGCTGGCCGGCCCCGGCTGGGGGGAGTGGTTCGCGCAGATGGCGGAGGCGGAGCAGGCCGCACTGAGGCCGGCAACCGTCAGCCGCCATGCGCGTCATCCTGCCCCTGGTGACATCCGCAACGACGATGGCGACCTGGTGGTCCTGCCTTCCAGTTACCCGGCTGCGGAGGTGTGGCTGGTCTATGGCGGGGCTCAGATGTGGGAGCGGGACCCATGGGGCGGAGCCCCGATCCGCTGGCGGCCTGAGGCGGCCCTGCCCCTGGCTCAGCTTGTGGCGGACCAGTACGGGCGCCCCTGCCAGGAGGTGCTGTTGGACGTGATCCTGATCGCCACCGAGGCGCTCCCTCTCCTGCAGGAGCATCACCAGCAGGAGGCTGCCAAACTGCAGGCACAGCAGGTACGGAGGCGCTGATGCCATCGTTTGACGCCATCCTGCGGGTTCGAGCGAAGGCCGAGGGGCAGCGGGAGCTGGCGGAGCTGGATCGGCGTCTGCGGGGCCTCGGGCCGGCGGCGGACAGTGGCGCGGCGGGGGTGGGCCGCATGTCCCGGATGCTGGAGACCATGGGTGGGGTGGCGGCTGGCATCGGGCTGTCAAACCTCGCCGGCCGGATGACGGATTTTGGCCGGGAAGCGATCATCGCCGGTGATGAGTCGCTGCTCGTGACTCGCCGCATCCAGAACCTCGGCTCCGCCAATGGAGAGACGGCAAGGCTGTTCGATTTCGCCAGCAAGGCGGCGGAAGAGTTTACGTTGAGCCAAACAACGGCAGAAAAAAGCGTTGCAGATCTCTACGGCCGATTAAGGCCAATGGGATTGTCTTTGTCAGAAATCCAGACGACATTCAGCGGCGTGGCGAAGGCCTCCAGAGCGGCGGGCCTCAGCCTTCTTGATCAAAAAGAAGCATTCCGCCAACTTGCTCAGGCGATGGGTTCCGGGAGACTGCAAGGTGATGAATTCAGATCTCTCATGGAGCGGATGCCATCGATTGGTGATGCAATCGTGAAAGTTTTCAATGATATTGCTACAAGCAAAGGGATACAGCAGATCACAAAAGACAGGGCCGATCAAATTATTGCGGAAGTAAGAGACGGAGAGAAGAAACAAACCGAAGAGCTGAGGCGTGGCATTGAAGATAGAAAAGCTGCGGCTAAGGATGAGACGGACAAGCAAGTCGCTGAGGTTCAGCGGCGCTACGACAGGATCAGGCAGATTGAAGGCGATCGAAATGAAGACGCGGACCGTGCAGCCAGACGCGCGGCCGACAAGCGCTTGTCGGCTGAGGAAGAAGAAATAACAAAACGCTTTGACAGAGAGAGGGCTTTATCTGAAAGAAGATATTCTGATGCTCGTGATGAATTTCTTGAACAAAACCAACATCTCTCAGAAGAATCGCTAAAACAAATTGAAAGAAACTCTCAAGACGAAAGAGACTTATATCTTGACGCCTTGCAAAAGCGCCAGGATGAAGAGCTGGACGCATTGCGGCTGAAGCATGAGGAAGAAGCCACTATGCAAGAGCGTGCATTGCGTGATCAGCGGCAACAACGCGAGCAGCAATTACAGCAGCAACAACAATCAGAGGAGAAAATTTTGCAAGATGGCTTAGATAAGCAGAAACAACAACTTGATATTGAACTGCAGACACGCATTGATGGCAACAAAAAAGCAAATGAACAAATAATTGCGGATGTATTATCAAGCGTTAAGGTTACTCGCGGTGAACTAAAGCAGATGGCGGCGGATGGATTGATTACGCCTGAGATTATGGCAAAAGCACTGGCTGAACTTGATAAACAAAAAATACCAGATCCAACGCCATTACAGGTTCTAGGTAAAGCGATTGGCGATCTATCGCGAGAGATTGGAAACAACTTAAATCCTGTGATGATTCCGCTAGCTTCAGGCGTGGAATCTCTGGTCAAAGGCTTCACATCACTTCCCGGACCCGTGAAAGCTGCGGCTGTTGGCCTGGGATTGTTTGCAACTGGTGTTTTGGCGGTCGGAGGCCTTGCCCTATTTGGCAAGCAGGTTTGGGACGTTGTGAGCGGTCTCAGGGCCATGTCTAGCGCAGCCAAAGCCGCTACCGCAGTCAAGGACATTTCAAACCTCGGCCGGACTTCACTGAACCCGTTCCAGGTGAAACAACTGCCGACGGTCCAGGCGCCCCGTCCAGGATTGTTCAATGGACTGTTGAAAGAAATTGGCACGGTCGCCCGTGCTCTCGGGGGGCTCACCCTGGAAGTGGGCCGTTTCGCGGGCAAATTCATAATCGAAGCCATCCCAGCCGTCGGGCGCCTGGGCTCCACCCTGG
>Ga0194134_10005980_pt1 | contig 11184 bp, 6 predicted proteins | sample TA2KigOff0mmetaG_FD_148602 | JGI IMG/M metagenome (GOLD analysis project Ga0194134, IMG submission 148602) | Freshwater microbial communities from Lake Tanganyika, Tanzania - TA2015056 Kigoma Offshore 0m | ecosystem: Environmental > Aquatic > Freshwater > Lake | place: Tanzania: Lake Tanganyika... | reverse complement strand
AGCAGCCATCACTCCAAAAATTGCTCCCGAGGCCCCGACCATTGGCGTATACGATAAGGTAATATATTGACGGACGGCTTCCAAATTTAAATTAGGTACATTTTGAAAAAACTCACTCAGATTTGAATTTAATTCATCTAATCCTTCACTTTGAGCAATAATTAAATTAAGTTGATCTATATTTACTGATTTTCCGATAACATTTGATAATTCAATTATTTGATAGACCCCAATTGCATTGTATAGAGCAAATGCCCCCATTGCCGCGGCAACGTAAAAAATAAAAAAGCGCTTAGGGCCCCATAATTTCTCTAAAAATCCACCAAGCATGATGAATAACCACATATTGAAGAATATATGAAAAAAATCACCATGCATGAAAAAATGGGTAACAATCTGGTAGGGCTCAAACAAGGGGGAATTCACATAATGCGCACCCAATGTTCCGCGCAAGTTAACTCCTTGTAGATCTAAAATTTCAGTCACGATGTAAAACATTACATTTAAAAGAAGAATGTTTTTAGTAACTTGGGGTATAGAATTCAAAAAAGAAAACATACTAAAATTTTGATTTTATTTCTTCTAACGTTAATGTACTGAGTATTGTTTTTCCTGATGGAGAATATTGATGGTCCCTACACTGGAATAAATTTTCGATAAAACTATCAACAATTAATTTTGATTTCAGGGAAGATTGAGAAATTGATCGTGCAACAGAGAGCACAATGAAATGTGCGATTTCGCCTTTATCAATTTCCTTATGACCCAATGTATCATGAATATTTTCTATACAGGAATAAATGGCATCCTCGGGAAGACATGAGGGAATTCCGTTTAAAAGTAATTGATTACCTGAAATCTCAAATTCAAATCCAAAGCGCTGAATGAGACTCTTATGGCTTTCCCAAAGTACTTTTTCATTTTTAGATAATTCAACATTATATGGAAAAAGTAATTGCTGCGAGTGAATGGGGGAATTAATGAATTGAGACATTAAAGAATCATACGTAATTCGCTCCTGAGCCCGTTTTCGATCAATCAATAATACTCCTGATTTTGTTGGAGTAAAAATATATCGATCTTTTGTCAAATACTTTTTTGTTACTTCAATCTCTTCCTCTGGAATGAGTTGTTGTTCTTGTTCGGTATAAGTATCTTCAGTTTGATAGAAATTTTGCCATGCCTCTTTATCCGGTATCATCTGCCCGAATCCTTGTGCTTTTAAAGCAGGGCTTAATCCAGACGATGTTTTTGAATTATTGGGAAATGATTGAAATGGATTGAAGTCAGGATTTACGCGAATAATAGGTTCAATCGGGGTTTGATTTCGAACAGACAGCGGAACATCAAATGCTGTTTCTTGCTCAAAATCTAGTGTGGGCATAACGTTGTATTTTCCCAAAGCTTGACGAATACTACTTAATAAAATAGAATAAATGAATTTATCTTCCTCAAACCTAATTTCTGTTTTTGTTGGGTGAATGTTGACGTCTAGTTTATTTGGATAAATTGAAAAAAATAGAAAATAACCCGGATAATATTTAGGTTGAATAAGTCCTTCAAATGCCTTATTTACTGCGTGATTGAAATAACTATCTTTGAAAAAACGGTTATTTACGAAGAAAAACTGTTCTCCTCTTGTTTTTCGGGCAAATTCGGGTTTCAAAACAAACCCCCTTATAGATACGATATCTGTATCTTCCTCAATTGGGACCAATTTATCGTTCGATGATTTCCCTAAAATATCACAGATTCGCCTTCTATAATTTGATGGAGAAAGGGAATAAATTTCTTGATTATTATGGTGTAAAGAAAAACTAATTTCCGGGTGGGCCAAGGCAACACGTTCAAACTCTTCCTCGATATGCCTAAATTCCATTGATTCAGATTTCAAGAAATTTCTCCGAGCCGGAACGTTATAGAACAGATTTTTTATTTCAAAGGAGGTCCCTTTTGAAAAAACACATTCAGTTTGAGAAATAATTTTCGATCCTTCAATACAAATTTCAGTGCCAATATCGATTGTATCTATTTTTGTTTTTAATACAACATGAGCAATCGATGCAATCGATGCTAACGCCTCTCCCCGAAAACCTTTTGTTTGAAGAGAAAATAAGTCATCGGCTGAAGAAATCTTACTTGTTGCATGTCGTTCAAAACAGACGATTGCATCTTCTGAATTCATTCCATTTCCGTCGTCAATAACTTGAATTAGTGTTTTTCCAGCATCTTTGATAATTACTTGTATTCTTGTTGATTTGGCATCAACAGCGTTTTCAATCAATTCTTTCACAACAGAGGCTGGACGTTGAATTACTTCACCGGCTGCAATTTGACTGGCTATGTGATCAGGCAGTATTTTAATGATGCCAGACACTTTCTAGAAAATAGATTTAATTACTTGATCAACATCGTCCAATCCATTGAAAACAAAATAGCCAAGAACTATAATGAGTAAAATTAAAATAAGGATTCGCATATTGGCTGATTGCTTTTGTTTGCGAACGATTTTTCCTCTGTTCCATGATTGTTGCAATGAATCGCGAAAAAAGGCAGTGCGTTGAGAGTCAGAGTCGATCTCTTGTTCTTGATACATTTTACGCTTTAGTTCAAGGCGTTCCTTACGCTCATCGTAATACCGTGGAACGAAGTTAAATCGTTTGTATTTGCCTGTTTTTGATAAAAATCCGAATGCCATATTTTAAGTCTTCAAACAAATATACCACAATAAAGTGCTCTATTTTGAATATTAACCAATTTAATCGATGTGTTTTAAGAAAAACCGCTTTATTAGAAGGATGTGTCAAAGAATTCCAAATGAAAACCACATTTTTATTCCTTCTCAACCCGCTTTATTTCTGCGAGAATTTCTTCAGGAGTCAAATAATATTCCTTGTTCCTTTCTTTATAGTGTTTGAAAATTTTAGGATTTCTGAAAAGCTCATGAACTCCTTCGTAAAGAGCATACCCCAAACCTCTTTTTACCGCCTCTTTGTCAGCACAATTTTCAGTATGTTTCATGTGTTTACGAGAAAATAAATAATTGGAGATAAATTGTACTAATTGACCATTGGATTTTTTGTTATAGTCAGTTATATGCGCTAACTCATGGCCTATCCAACCAACTAATGCATTGAAGGTTAAATCCGCGTAATTCATGCCAATTGTTTCTTTGGTTGAATTAATAATGATTTTATACCGACGATTGTTCCTTGATTTCACAATAAAATCTGCTTCGGGTTGAGCAACCATTGTTGAGTTAATCTTTTTAAATTTAACTCTTATACTGGTATTTTCGAGCTCAGGATAGTGCCTTAATGCTACATAAAAAGCTAATTCCAAGCGTTCATCTTTTTTGCTAATTTTTTTCGTTTTTCTAAATAATTTTCGGTAATACGTTAGAGAATCTTCAAAGGAGTCTTGTAAAAAAAAGTATTTCTTTATCGAATGATCAATCGTACAAGAGTCTTGACATAAACTTAATATTGGAGTAAAAATAAAGGCAAATAAAATTATTCTAAGTTCCATTCGAGATTGATAAGTGCTAATATAACTTTTATTTGTTTGATTTGTTTCACCTTAAAAAGTACATTCATTAATTTTGTGTATGAAGTTTTCAAATAAAATTATTTGGTTCAATTGGTTTTCTTTGATTTTAATTTATTTGTTGATAATTGCCGGTAGTTTTGTTCGAATAACAGGGAGTGGGATGGGCTGCCCCGACTGGCCAAAGTGCTTCGGACAGTGGGTTCCACCAACTGAGGAAAGTTCTCTTCCCAAAGATTATAAAGATATTTTCCTTACAAAACGAGGGAAAAAGATAGAAAAATTTTGTGCGTTTCTAAATTCGCTTGGCATGGAAGAAACAGCTGAACGTATTAAAAATGATCCAACGATTTATTACGAAGAGCCTTTTAACGCAACAAAGACCTGGACAGAATACATCAACCGCTTATTGGGGTTCTTGGCTGGAAACGTTATGCTTGTGAGCTTTTTTTGGATGTTGCTCTATTACAGGAAGTCCAAGTTAATTTGGCTGGCAGCATTCAATCTAATCTTAATGGGAATTCAAGGTTGGTTTGGATCTATTGTGGTTGCTACGAATCTCGTTCCTTGGACAATTACAATTCACCTGTTTTTGGCCTTGGTAATCATTGGCCTTCAATTATTTCTCATTTACAAAATGAAAACATTTACGAAAGAAACGAAATTTGAGATTCCAAAAGCAATGTATTTCGCTATTTATTTGATATTTCTGATTACTTTCTACCAAATGTTTTTGGGAACTCAAGTGCGAGAGTACATCGATGAATTAACCAAACAAGGTTTTGGTAGAGATAGTTGGACGGATAAATTGGGCTGGATTTTCTACATTCACCGCAGTTTTTCGTGGTTGGTATTGATAATTCTGGGATATTTGGCCTACAAAAACGAAAAGAGTTTTCATATACCTCTGTTGCGTTGGTCCTTTATCGTTCTCGCCCTCGGACTTATTTCAGGTGTATTGTTAGCCTATGCGGATATGCCGGGCTTGGTTCAGACAAGCCATTTATTTTTTGCAAGTATTCTGTTTGGGCAGTTGTTGTACTTGATTTTTCAAGTGAGGATCCGGTATAAGAAATAATAAAAAAGTACAGCGGCTTTTTTACTTCTGCGATAGGTAGATGAAGCTTATATTCAATCCAGCAGTAAATAAGATGGATTTTTCTTTCTGGGGCAATTCTATGACCCATGTTCCTGAAGGATTCACACCTTCAATATCGGTAAGTCCATAATTAATTCTAAAACCAAAGGATAGCGATAGTGGACTCCTCCTTTTACCAATCGTATAATAGGATCCTAAACCAAAAACACCAGAAATACTCGCCCTTTTATACAGATCTAAAACTTGATCATTGTCAAATCCATCAAAGTTACTCGAATAATTTGCGCCATTAATCATATTAAGTTGTGGTCCAATTTCTATATATCCCTCTTCGCGGTCTAAACGAAAAAGAAGTGGAATTTGAACCTTGGATAAATTGATTTTTGAAGAGTACGGGGTTCCGGTAGTTATATCTTCGCCCGTATACTTTGCTTGGTGATTTCCAATTAAAAATTCCAAGGAACCACCAATCTTATTTTCATACAAAAAAGAAGCCCCTAAGCCGCCTGAACCACTTAATGCGAATGCATAACTTTGATTTTCATTCGTTTTTATTGAATTATTAAAAATAAAACTGGAGTTTAAAAGACCCCTTCCGTGAAGGTAAATATATATCCTTTGTGAATAATATAAATTTATTAAACCAATAAAAAAAATGGATATCAGAAATTTCATTTTACAATTAATTACCCAATACTCAAAAGTGCCTTTAAATCGGTTGAAACAGTAGATGAGTTTTCATATCCATCGGTAAGCAATACTATTGATTTATCTTTTACTGTTGATTGCTTTAAACTTTCAATGGCAATCCCAATAGCATCTTGAATGGCAGTTGTGTAGCCATATCCAGTCAGCCCACTTATTGGCCGCAGCATACTTTGAATTGTATTTTTATTTTTAGAGGTAATAATCTTTGTTGCTTTATTATCGAATTTGATAAGTGTTATTTCATCATCAGGATGCTTTTGATTTATGGCGGAATCAACTGCAGACTGGAGAATATTAGCTCGATCATCTCCCATTGATCCACAGTGATCCATTATAAATGCAATTGATTGTGGCGAACGCTTACCATCAATGGTTTGTGTTAATTTAAAATTTAAGATTTTACACGAAAGTGAATCTTTTTTAATTTGTATACCCGTAACTGACTTTCTATTTATTTCAGTTAAGTATGAATTTGTATAGGGCTCAAAGAAGGTAAAGGAAATACTTCCCTCATTAGCACTTATACGGGCGTCAAAGGATTCTAATTGAATCATTTTTGAGTCCAATACTTTACTGTCTTTAGATTTTATTTCCTGCAGTGATTTAATTGTCAAATGATTTTTTGGCGGGGTAGGGTCAACCTTTATTACCTTTTCCGCTAGTATTCCATTTAACTTATGGGTAGGGCTACCTTTGGAGCCTGATTTAATTAACCCGCAAGAAGTAAAAAATAAAATTAGAATACACAAACTAAATGTTATATAATCTCGCATTTTGTGAATATTAATAATTATCGAATTAATGTAACATGTCCAATTACTTTTTTACGGTCATTGTTAAGAGGATTACCATAAATTATTTCCCAAATATAAGTTCCATCTTGACATGGCTTATTCTGAATTGGGGAATAACCATCCCAACTCCCTTTTGTATTATTTTTAGTTGTAGGTATATCAGGCAATTCATCTGTTTCGAATATTATTTCTCCCCAACGATCGTAGATGCGGAAAACGTATCCATTCGGAGAGACAGAATCGTTAAAAAATGGGAAGAAATATTCGTTCCGAGAATTATCGTCAGGGGTAAATGAATTAGGAACATAGAGCACAATATCTGATAAAATTGCTATGTAGAGTGATGTAGAATCTGCACAATATCCTTGATTAGTGGCATAAAGCGTTACCAGGTAATTTCCTGGAGGACATCCGTATGTGTAATCGATGATATCAATACTTGTTTGATTGTAGTTAAAACTTGGTGTAGCAAAGAGCTCATTAATTGGTAATTGCGGATCACATTCTCCTAAATCCCAGATGTAATCAGTTGCATTTACCGATTCATTGAAAAAACTAAATGTCGGGTTAAAAAATGATTGAGACGTAGATGAGGCGCTAAATGCCGCTATCGCCGGGTTCAAGGCATCAATAATTATGGTGTCTGAAGCTAGATCACATCCAAAACCTGTATTTACTACATTCACAAAAATGGTCGTATCCGAATTAAGATTAAATACATATGAGGTTGCTGTTGAAGGTCCTTGGACCAAAAGCGGATTAATTGGTCCATTTGGATTTTCAGCAAACCAAGTAAGATTATTAATTGAATTTGGGGTACCGCCTGTTGTGCTCGCACTAATAGATATATCATTACCAATACATAAGTTGGGGTCAGTATTTAGTGTAACTACAGGGTCAGCATAGATACTGATAAGATGCGTATCTGACGCATTACAGCCATTACCTGTTTGTGTGATTTCCAGTTGATAAATAATATCATCAAAGAGAGGAACTGTTGTAACATTAGTGCTGTTCCAAGTCAAAGCTGTATATGGACTTCCAATTGGTTGAGATTGACTCCAGGTATAGCTATTAACAGTTCCAATCCCCCCTAAAACATTCGCGTTTGGTAAAGAAAGAGGTACCTCAGCCCCATCGCAGACCTCGGTTTCACCGTTAATAGTAATTACAGGATCTGGTACTACGGATACCGTATCAAAAGGTGCATTCGCTGAAATACAGCCATTTCCAGACTGAATAATACTCACGGTATACAAGTAATTTCCTGGTAAAACCGTTGGAGGACAGAAAACAGACTCAGGTGGAATTGTATCATATACTTGTGTAAATATAGGAGGTGTAAATAATGACCAAACATAGTCAACTGAGGAACCAAATCCACCTGAAACATTGGCCGTCATACATCCCAATTGACCACCTACACAAACTGAATCTGCTCCAAAAGAATTAATACTAGCAATTGGGTCTGGTAAAACATGAAATTCAGCCGTAAGTGAAGTTGTATCGTTACAGCCGCTTGCTGTATAGGTTACCTCACAGAAATAGAGATAATCACCAGAAGTATTAAAGACAGGAAGTGGGGTATATGTAGATGAATTTGCTCCATTTGACGAACCTAGCGATAACGTGTCAAGAGTAGTCGTATTTATCTGGTACCACTGATAATTAGGTCCACCTGCTCCTCCGGAAATGCCTATCGAAAATGAATAATTTCCGCCAACGCAAATTGTCGTATCCAAAACAGGTTGGGAAGTAAGTAATGGATCTGGGATGATGTTAATTGTTATCGAATCCAAATTACTGAAACAATTACCAAGTTGTGCTTGAGCAAAAAATTCTACCGTGAGAGCATCGTTATAGCAAAAAGCAATGGTATTGTTATCAATAACTGTGAATGGAATTGGTCCCGACCAAAGCACTGTATCATAAGCTCCCACGATGTTAGCGGTAAGTGTGTCGCAACCTCCTTCACAAATGACCAATTCGTTTACTTGAATACCTATAATTTCTGGCACAGGTGAAACTTGCACTGTAACATTGTCCGAACCAATACAACCCGCAAGATTATACTGAACCGTATATGAAGTGCTCAAATTTAAAGGCACCGTAGTAACTGCGTCTCCTAGGTTGGTACCTTGATATAGCGATGGATTCAACCAAGTGTATGTACCGGGATTTCCTGATAAATCTGCCAGCGGCGTTCCTACTGCAGTCAATTGTGTCTGTTCATCTGGGCAAACAATAGAATTTACAGCAGACGCGAGAACTGTTGGTATTGGATTTACTACTAATTGAACGTCAAAGGTATCTCCAACACAAACTCCTGATTTTGGCGTAACAGTAAAGTTGAGTTGTGCAGGAGCCAATGGATTCAAATTATTATAGATAGGAAATGTACCATATCCAATGCAATTTGAATTCAAGCCAGGACCGAAAGGACTTCCACTTGCTGTTTGAATCGAATTATTTGGTATAGCTGTAGGACTGCTCCAAGAATAAGATGTTCCAACAGGCACAATCAGCGAATTACTTGGTGGAATTACACAATAGGAACCGCCGCTACAAATAGTATCCAAGATATCCGTTACCACTGGAGTTGGATTTATGCGAACGGTATCAATGAATGAGTTGCCTTCACAATTTCCTGAAATAGGAGTTACCTGATACACTACTTGCTGTTGTATCGGCGTATTGTTTATTAATGTTTGACTGATAGAAGTTTGAGGTGTGGTTTGATCCGACCAGCCAGTCACGTTTGTATTGTTTCCGACAATTACCCAAGTGTAACTAGTACCGACAGGAACAATATTTGGCGGACCGTTTTGCGGCGTATGCGTAAATGATGTACCACTACAAATTGTAAAGTTTTGACCGACAATTAATGGTGTTGGTTCCACAAGTAAATTAATTTTAAACGTGTCTCCTTCACAACCCAAATAAGACGGAACTACGTTATAAACAACTGTTTGGTCTATATTCGTATTATTAATCAAATTTGGACTCAATTGACTTACCGAACTGACTGGAGCTCCTAAATTAGAAGTCTCATTAGAAATGAAAGTTGAAGGGACTACGGTCCAATCAAATAGAGAACCCGTTGGAACTACATCCCCCGCAGCAATATTTCCTGGATTAAATACCCATGGGTCGCCACTGCAAATTGTATCGAAGGCATCTGCAAGATTAGGGGCAGGTTTTATGACGACTTTAAATAAAAACGGATCTCCAATACAATTTCCAGTTGTTGGAGTAACTAAATAAATGATTGAATCAATAAAAGAAGTTTGGTTAATCAAATCTTGACTAGAAAAATCTGGAGCTGGAACTGAATTATCAGAATAACCTGTAATATTTGGGCTTCCAGTTTGTACAATCCACGTATATTGAGTTCCCGAAGGTATGACATCCGCAGTTGAAGCGATAATTGATGGTGATTCCCCACTACAAATCGAATCAAGCTTATCACTTATTTGCGGAGCTGAAATGATTGTAATGATAACGTTGAAATCATTTCCTGGACAATTTCCCGTTGTACCTGAGGTAGGCGTAACTGTATACGTTACATTTTGACTAAGGGGAGAACCATTGATGAGCGCTGCTCCTGAAATCACTGGTGATGAAGTTGAACTATTCGCTTCGTTAAAAACATTTGGGTTGTCCGTAAAAAACCACTCATAAGTTGTTCCGTTTGGAATTATATTTCCAACAAAATCAGCTGGATTAACGGAAAATGGGAATCCACTACAAATAGTATCTAAAATATTCTGAATGTACGGCTTTTGATATACATTTATAAGCGCTTGTGCCGTATCGTAGCAAACCACTTGACCATTATCATAAGTCAATCCGTAAATCAACGTGTAGAGTGTCGTATCTTGAGGAGCAATAGTCAATGGATTCGTGTTTCCGTAATTAATTCCGCTACTTCCAAGGTTTTGAACACTGTCAGACCAAATAAAGTTACCCCCAGGAATATTTACAGTCGCATCTAATATGAATGAAGAATCAGGACAAATATTTCCACTTACTAAATTTTGAATAATCGGTACGGTGAAAACACGAACTTCAATGCTTCCGATGTCACTCGTACAACCATACAATCCTGGCGTAGTGTACACAAAATCGTAAATGGTTGTATCACTAGGATTAACAGCCAAACAAGCACCTTGTCCGATTTGACTTCCATTAGTAAACCATTCAAATATTCCATTTGAAGTATCTACTCCTCCTGCAGGATCAATGGTTGCGCAAATATTCGCAGTATCGCCACTACATATTCCTGCACCCGTCAAGTTTTGAATAACCGGCGTTGGATTCACTACAACAAACAAAGAATCTTGTGAGGAGCAACCGTTAATGGTATATGTCAAAGTGTAAGTGTTCACACCCAAATTACCTGGCGTATGTGTTAAAGAATCGTTATTGGTTACAACTCCTGGGTTCCAAGTATAAGTTCCTCCAAGTGGATCAACAAGTGCGGATAAAATAATCGAATCTCCAAAACAAAGCGTATCTGGGTTGGCGGTAATTGTGTTAATAATCGGAATTGGATTTACAATCACAGAAACGGTATCATAAGCTGGCTCTGAACACCCAGGTATGGTTACGATTACTGAATATGTCAAGGTATCTGCAAGTTGCCCATTTGAAAATACTGTTTCAGAAATACTTTGCGTGTTTCCATTTGGTGACCAAGAATAAAGAGCTCCGGTTTGCACGGTCGTTAAAGTTATTGTCGTTCCAGAACAGACGATATCCCCTGGTAGAACATTGATTGTGGCATCTGGATTTCCCACTAAATTTACGACCACTTGATCCAAATCACTTTGACAGCCGAGCAACGAAGTAAATTGAACTTGATACACACCACTCACGCTTGGAGTAATGGTTGCAGATGATGTTGTGTTTGAGGCGTCATGTAACCACAAGTATGTTCCACCGATTCCTGTTGGAGTAACCACTGTTGTGAGCGTAATCGGCTGTGCTCCCGGACAGAACAACAAAGTGTCAGGTCCTTGAATGTTAATTGTTGGT
>Ga0194134_10005974_pt1 | contig 11208 bp, 10 predicted proteins | sample TA2KigOff0mmetaG_FD_148602 | JGI IMG/M metagenome (GOLD analysis project Ga0194134, IMG submission 148602) | Freshwater microbial communities from Lake Tanganyika, Tanzania - TA2015056 Kigoma Offshore 0m | ecosystem: Environmental > Aquatic > Freshwater > Lake | place: Tanzania: Lake Tanganyika... | reverse complement strand
CGGGCGGGCGAGCGCTACAAATTTCTGGTTGAGCCAAGCAGCCAGGGACTTCCTGCGCCGTCTCCAATTCGCTTACTCTCCGACCAGCAACGGCACGCTGAGGAACGCCGGCACGTAGCGGCGCTCGACGCGCGGGGCGCGCTCGGGCTTCGCAGTCGCCGGGGCCTTGGGCTGCGGCACGGGCTTGGGCAATGGCTTCTTGGCCGTCTCGATCAGGCCATTGGCGAATTCGATGACGTGGCCTTGATGGATGAGCCAATGCAGGTCGCTGCTAATGGCGGATTGCTCGGCGGTCGGCTCTGACACGGCGGGCGCGGCGGGCGGTTGGCCTTCCACGGGGGGCGGGATGGTGATGACCGTCGGTCCGGGGGCGAGCGTTTCGAGGATTTTGCGCCGCGTGCACTTGGGCGTGGCGTCAATGCACTCGATGAGCTTGCGCAGGTTCGGCGAGACCGGAGTGGCCTCCATGTCGAGGTAAGTCGGGCGGGCGACGCTGACGTGCGTGATGGTCTTGTTGACCTTGAAGAACTGGAGGCCGTGCCGGCTGAACTGCGTGCAGAGGGTGTTGACCAGCTTGAGCGGGAAACGCACCTGATCCTCGACCACGAGGTTGAAGATGCGGCGGATGATGGGCGAGGACTGGCCGACGTTCGCCCCGAGCAGCGTGTGGGATTCGACGGACTTGAAGAGGTTCGGCAGGTGCGTGGCCTTGAAGTGGGCTTCGACCTCGGCGCGCGTGTTGAACTTGAGCGCCTCGGGGACGTTGAGTGCGGTGAACTCGGTCTTGAAGCTGGATTCTTCGACCCACTGCTTTACCACGGCCTCGTCGCGCACGATCTTGACCCGTGCCTTGAAGGCCTCGAAAGGCATCCGAGCGAACCGCTCGGTGTGGAGCTTGTGCAGCTTGGTCTGGTAGTCGTGGTAGTTCGGCGGGCCCAGGACGACACCGCTCATGCCGCACTGAGCCACGAAGGTGTAGGTACCTTTGGGCGCGTCACCGGCGATTTTTTCGGTCGAGTAGAAGGTGCCGAAATGGCGGTTGAGCAGGTGCGCGGTCACCTCCGCCTCCGATAGCCAGAGAGTGTCGTCGAGCGAGCACAGGAAGAGCGGCGCGGCCACCGTGTCGCCGGTCTTAATGACGCTGAAGGTGATGGCAAATCGGTCGGGCTTCTTGAGGATGAGGTGCGCGATATCGAAGATGGGATACGCGCGACCCGTGAGCTTGATCTGGCGCGCGAGACCTTCCACGCCTTTTTCCTCGGGTAGGAGGTTCACGTCGAAATCCGGCAGCGGCGCTGAAGGCTCGCGCCGCGGTTCGTCACGGCGGTCATCCCGGTTACGGCCACCTCGAAACGGACGGTCGCGGCGGTCCCCCCCGGGGCCGGAGCGCGGCCCACCGTCGCGGCGTGGGCCACCGAAACCTTCCCGACGCGAGCCGCCCCCGGGGCCGTCGCGGCGGGGCGGGCGGTCGCCGAACGGGCGGTCACCGCGGCCTTTGCGCGCGCCGCCACCGGCTTCCTCGTCGCCCCGGATGTGGGCGTAGCGGTTGGTGTCGGTGCTCTGCTTGGCCCACGCGGGGAGCAGTTGCATTTCCAAATCCAATTCGGTTTCCGTCGGTTGACTCATGAGCAAGGCGGCGTCGGTTGATGCGCCGGATAAAAGCGTCGGGGACAATGGGCCGCTGCCGGGAGGAATGCAAGCGTCGCGACGTTGCGTTTGCCTTGTGAAATCAAGTGTCTCCGCCCAAGTATCCCGACTGGATGTGCGTGGCGAATTACCTCCGCTCCAAGAGCCCGCGCACCAGCCCGGTGCCGAACCACTGCGCCATCAATTCCATCGAGGGTGGATTCGCTGGCCCTGCATATCTCGGCAGCGCCTATGGGCCCTTCGCCATCAACGGCGACCCCAGCCGGCCGGACTTCTCCGTGCCTAACGTCGGCCAGACCAGCGCCACCGAAGCCCGCCGCCTCAGCGACCGCACCGCGCTGCGCCAAAACCTTGACACGCTGGAGCGCGCTTTCGACAAGGAAGGCGAGCTCGGCGCGCTCGACCAATTCGAGTCGCAAGCCGTCACGCTGCTTACGAATCCCAAGACCCGCGACGCCTTCGACCTCGCCAAAGAAGACGACCGCACGCGCGACCGCTACGGGCGCAACCGCTGGGGACAACAGCTTCTCCTCGCGCGCCGCCTGGTTGAGCCGGGCGTCGAGATCATCCACAGCAACCTCGACGGCCCCCTTTGCGGCACCGCCGGCAACAACTGGTGCGACCATGCCGTCAACGCCCACGTCTTCACTCACGCCGCCTGTTCCAGAGTCACGTCACTTGGCAGTTTTAAGCCGGTTTCGTCCAGCTTGGTCAGCAGCTCGGAGACGACGGCCGTGGTGTCGGTCTTGTCGAAGCGGGCTTGGTAGTTGAGGAGGATGCGGTGGTTGAGCACGGGCGGCGCGACGGCTTTCACGTCCTCAAAGCCGGCGGTCGGGCGGCCCGCGACAAGCGCGTGGGCGCGCGCAGCTTCCGCGATGGCGATGGCGGCGCGCGGGGAGGCGCCGTAGTTGACGTATTTGTTCACCGCGTCGGTGGCCTCGGTTGCGCCACGATGCGTGGCGGCCACGAGCCGGGCCACGTAACGCGCCACGGGGGCGGGCATGAAGATGCGGTCCATCACGGCGAAGAGCTGGTCGAGCTGGCCTTTCTCCATCTGCCAAGTCGGCTCGGGCAATTCGCCGCGCCGGCGCTCGCCGATGATGCGCGCGAGCACCTCGGCATCCACATGATTGAAGAGCAGGCGGAAGAGGAAGCGGTCGAGCTGCGCCTCGGGCAGCGGGTAGGTGCCCTCGAGCTCGATGGGATTCTGGCTGGCGAGCACGAAAAAGGGCTGCGGCAGCTTGCGTGTGACGCCGAGGAGCGTGACGGAACTTTCCTGCATCGTTTCGAGCAGCGCGGACTGCGTCTTGGGCGAGGCACGGTTGATTTCGTCGGCGAGGAGAATGTTGGTGAAGACCGGGCCGGGCTGGAAAGTCATCTCGCGCTTGCCGGTGTTGGTGTCCTGTAAAATATGAGTGCCCAAGACGTCGCCGGGCATGAGGTCGGGGGTAAATTGCACGCGCTTGAAGTCGAGCTGCATGATTCGTCCCAGCGTACGAATGAGCGCGGTCTTGCCCAAGCCGGGCAACCCTTCAAGCAAGATATGGCCACGGCTGAGGATGCCAATGAGCAGGAGCCGGTGCACGTCCGCACGGCCCAGCAGGATGCGGTCAAGTTGCTCCAGTGTGCGGGCGCAGAGTTCAGCGGCGGGTTTCAACTCCTCCGGTTTAAGGACAATCGGGGCACTCATTTGCGTCATGAAAACGTGGGCGGTTCAGGCTGACGAGCAAAATGCGCCTTGATGGCGAGTGAAATAGACCTTAGCTCAAGGCCTTTGTATGTACCGCCTACCGCATTATTGAGCCGCGCCCATAAGCACGAAAGTATTTTGGCCCCGGCTAATGTGCTCAGAAGGAGGACGTTCAATTTCTTGTTAAAGAATACTTTAGCCACTAGCGATTGTGTTTGGCGGAGCACCGCTTTGACTTCCCTTGCTCCGCTGGCTAGCGTCCACATATGGACAGCCTGCACGCCCCGTGGCGCATCCAATACATCCTTGGCCCAAAGCAAACCGATGCTGATGGACGCTCGTTGTTTGCTTTCATTGGACAATCCTCCGAGGACAAGACGCACCATGTCATTGCGCGGGGTAAGGTGTGTTACGCCGTCCTCAATACCTATCCCTATAACGCTGGCCACGCGCTTATCTGTCCGTATCGCCAGGTAGCTGACCTGCCCGAACTTACCGAGGAGGAGGTGGTGGAGTTGCAGGTGCTCCTTCGCCGCGTGCAAGCCGCTCTTCGCAAGGTAATGCGGCCCGACGGTTTCAACATAGGCCTCAACTTGGGCAAGGTCGCTGGCGCTGGCATCGTTGAGCACCTGCACTGGCACATCGTCCCGCGCTGGAATGGCGACACTAATTTTATGCCTGTCACCGGTAGCACTGCTGTCTTGCCCGAGGCGCTCGACGAAACGGCCGCAAAGCTCCGCGCGGCCTTGGCGGAAATCCACTGACTTTATGCCCACCGAAACTCTCCACTACGAGAACGCCCGCTTTGCGCAGCAGCTTTTCGCCAACGATCCGCACCATCTAAAATCGCTTGAGGACGCACTCGGCGTAAAGGCGACCGCGCGCGACGGCTGGATTCGTCTCGACGGCGAAACGGCCGCTGTTGAGCGCGCAAAGCACTTGTTCCAGCAGCTTGAAGCCGCGCTCAAGGGAGGTTCCGCTATCAGTCAACGCGATTTTACTTCGGCCCTCGATGTCGTTAAGCACGAGGGTGTGGAAGCGTTGCGCGGCCTGCACTCCGAGCGCATCCACACCTCGCAGCGCAAGGCCCACGTCCTACCCAAGACCACCGGCCAAAAGAAATACGTTGAGGCTATCCGCACACACGACGTGACGCTGGGTGTCGGACCCGCGGGCACGGGCAAGACCTATCTCGCGATGGCGATGGCTGTTTCTGCCCTGCGCGAGGGTGCGGTCTCGCGCATCATTCTCACGCGCCCGGCGGTTGAGGCCGGCGAGGCGCTCGGCTTCTTGCCGGGTGATTTGCACGAAAAGCTCACGCCTTATCTCCGACCGCTCTACGACGCGCTTCACGATATGCTGCCCGGTGAGGAAATAGAGAAGCACATGGAACGCGGCATTATTGAGGTCGCACCGCTGGCTTATATGAGAGGGCGCACGTTGAACAACTCGTTTATCGTCCTCGATGAGGCGCAGAACACCACGCCTGAGCAGATGCTAATGTTTCTCACGCGCCTCGGCTTTAATTCCAAAGCCGTTGTCACCGGCGATCCCACGCAGACCGACCTTCCCGGTCACAAGACATCCGGCCTGCGCGAGGCGGCCAAGGTGCTGCACAAAGTCGAGGGCGTCGCGATAATTGAGTTTTCCAGGCGTGACATTGTGCGGCACCCGCTGGTGCAGCGCATCATTGTGGCCTATGAGGAGCATCGCGGGAGGGCGATGAACGGTTAAGGCAAGTAATGCGTAACCCACGATGCGCAAATCAACCTCCGTTCGCCCTGCCGCCATCACGCCTCGCCCATTGCGTTCCACGCTCCAGCTTCGCAACCGCCAACGCGACCGTCGGCTGAATCTCCGCTTTTTCCGCCGCGTGCTCACTCACCTGCTGCGCTGTGAATTCGGCGTCGCCCATGTTGAGCTCGGCTTCCATTTTGTCACAGCCTCTGAAATGGCCTGCGTGAATTGGCGGTTCCTGCGTCACGAGGGTAGCACCGATGTCATCACGTTTGACCACGCTGACCCGGAAGACAAAAGAAAGGACCGAGCCTCGACCCTGCATGGCGAGGCCTTCATCTGCGTGGCCGATGCCGTGAAACAGGCGCGCGAGTTCAAGACAAGCTGGCAGGGCGAAGTCGTCCGTTACGCCGTCCACGCGGTGCTCCACTTGCAGGGCTACGATGACTTGCAGCCTGCCAAACGTCGCGTGATGAAGCGCGAGGAGAACCGGTTGATGCGCGGACTGGCCAAAACTTTCGACCTCGCTCAACTCGAAACCCTCAACTCGAAACCCTGAACCCGGTTTCTACCAGCGGCCTCATTCTGCGCATCCGTCCATTGACGGAGACGAGCCTGATTGTGCACTGGCTCACGCCAGACTTGGGCCGGGTGACGACAGTGGCGAAAGGTGCGCGCCGACCAAACTCAGCCTTTCGCGGCAAACTCGACCTGTTTTACGAGGCTGACTTCAGCTTCGCGCGGAGTCGCCGCAGTGAGTTGCACACGCTCCGTGAGGCCAGCCTGCGCCAGACGCACCCGCGCCTACGCCAAGATCTCCACGCGCTTCAGCAGGCTGCTTATTGCACCGCGCTGCTAGAGCAGACCACCGAGGTCGAGACGCCGTTGCCCGACATTCATGCTTTGTTCCAAGCCTTGCTCGCTGAGTTGGGCGCGCGTCCGCCTCGGCCGCGCACCGTGCTGGCCTTCGAGGCGAAGCTACTCGTCGAACTGGGTCAGCAGCCGGACCTGACTGGAACCAGCCTCCGCCCGGCTGCGCGGGATCTGTATGCCCGTCTTGAAGCGGATGATTTCCCCGCGCTGGCCACCTTGACCGCGCGCGCCGAGCAGGCTGTGGAGCTGCGGCAGTTTCTCCACGGCTTCATTATTTACCACCTCGGCCGCATTCCGAAGGGCAGGGGGGCGGCACTGGGGATGGAATGAACGTTAAACTTCGTGAAGGCGCTTTCCGTCGGGCAAGTGCAATCCTTTATAGGTTTGGCGGCGCACTTGAAATCGCTTGTCGCGTTTCTGCCGGAAGGTGTTCAAGCCATCGCCAAGGAGTTTTTTGTTCGCCACTTGGCGGGCATGCACTTCCGCCGTTACCATAAGAGAGTTGCCCCGTATTGCTCGCCGGTACTGGCAGTTCATTGAAGCGCGTTCGGGGTTGAACTTTGGTGAGTTCAATTCAATGATCCAACGCTCTGCTATGTCGTTATTGGAAATCCGTCAGCTAAAGAAAGCCTACGCCGCGCCCGAGGGCGGGACGCACGTCGTTGTGGACGTGCCAGAGTTCTCGCTCGCTGCGCAGGCGCAAGTGGCGTTGAGCGGTGAAAGCGGTTCAGGCAAGACGACTTTTCTCAACCTCATCGCTGGCATCCTCACGCCGGACACCGGCTCCATCAAATTCAACGGCCAGGAACTCGCCGGTTTGACCGAGCCCGCGCGTGACCGCGTGCGCGCCACCTCCATCGGATATATTTTCCAGACCTTCAATTTGCTGCAGGGCTACACTGCGCTAGAAAACGTGCTGCTTGGCATGAGTTTTGGTCCCGGCGCAGATCGGGGGTTTGCAAAGTTGCTGCTTAAGCGCGTCGGGTTGGAGGCCAAGCTCGACCATCTCCCCCGCCAGCTTTCCACCGGTCAGCAACAACGCGTCGCCGTCGCGCGCGCATTGGCAAACCGGCCCAAGCTCGTCCTTGCTGATGAGCCGACGGGCAATTTGGACCACGCCAACGCCCGTGAGGCGCTTACGCTCATTCGCGAGGCATGCCGCGAGAATGGCGCGGCGCTCCTGCTCGTAAGTCACGACCGCGAAGTGCTCGGTCAATTTGAAACCGTGCAGGAATTGGCGAAGTTGAACCGCGCGGCGAAATAAATATCCAATGAATAAACGAGGCCCAATATTGTATAAATCGCTCACCTTAGGTCAGTGGCAAGTGGCTCTTGCTTGGGCTTTGGGGCGTGGCCATTCGGCATTTGTCATTTCCGCATGACTCTTCCTCTCATAGTTGCTAAGTCGCTACGTCAACACCTGCTTTCCACGGTAGTCACAGCTCTGTCGCTTTCATTAGCGGGCGGTTTGCTCATGGCAGTCTGGGTCGTGAAGGAGCAGTCGAACGACGCTTTCACCAAGCAGAATGCGGGCTTCGATGCGGTGCTTGGTGCGCGTAGCGCCAAGCTGCAACTCGTGCTCAACGCCATTTTCCATCTGGAAGCCTCGCCCGGGAACCTGCCGTGGGCTGATTTTCAGGAAATTGCCGCCAACCCCGCCGTTAAACTCGTGTTGCCCATAGCCGTGGGGGACAATTACTACGGCTACCGGCTCGTCGGCACTTCTACCAACCTTTTCGCTGTCGAGCACACCCCGGGGCAAAAGTATCGCTTGGCCCAAGGTGAGCCGTTTATGCCCGGCTACATGGAGGCGGTGCTGGGTAGCTTCGCCGCACAGCAGCTTAAATTGAAAATCGGTGACAAGTTTCACCCTTACCACGGCCTTAATTTTGATGAAAAACAGAAGCACGAGGAGCAATACGTCGTCACCGGCATTCTCGAACCGTCCAACACCCCCGCTGACCGCGTCATCTGGATCCCGCTCGAAGGCATTCAGAACATGAAAGGTCACGATCCCGCGGCGGCCAACGACATCAGCGCCGCCCTGGTGAAGCTCAAAAGCTCCGCCGCCGGGCGCGGGCTGGAACTAATGTATAACAAGCAGGGCAATCGCCTCACCTTCGCTTGGCCCATCGCGCAAATTGTGTCCGATTTGTTGGGCAAGATCGCTTGGTTCGACCGGATACTCGCCCTGGTCGCTTGGCTCGTGGCCGTCGTGGCCACCGGCTCGGTGCTCGCCAGCATCTACAATTCCATGAACGAGCGTCGGCGAGACATTGCTATTTTACGTGCGCTTGGAGCGCGGGCGCACACGATCTTTTGCGCCGTGGTGTTGGAATGCGCCGCCATCGCTGCGCTTGGCATGGTCGCTGCCTTTGCCATGTATCTCGCTATTACGACCGTGGCTGCTGGCGTTATCCGCGCTGAAACCGGCGTCGTAATCGAACCGCTCGCGTGGCAGCCCGTTTTCGTTGTGGTGCCCGTCACGATCATCGGTCTGAGTGCCTTGGCAGGCATCATCCCCGCTGCCAAGGCTTACCGCACGAACGTGGCCGAAAACCTTTTGCCGGTGTCGTAACACGGGTCCAATTCACCCTCAAACCCATTCCCAATTACCTTCTTCACGTTGGGTGGGGAGATTGAGGAGTAGGAGTAAGATTAAGCTTATTGGAGGGAAGCGAACGCAATTCCGTTCGTCCCTGTTGCTTACTTCGACGCCACTTTGTTGACGGTGTTGTAGATTGTCTGGTTGATGGGCGTGCCGTCGGCGGCGTTGAGATTCATGCGAATACGCATTTGCATGACGGGCTTAACACCACCTTCGATTTCCAGAAAAACGGTTTTGCCGTCCGGCCGGAGGGTCACCTTCTTTACCACGAGATCTTCACCGCCAAACTTGCTGTTGCCGATTTTATTGTCGCCGATAATTTTGTCGGGCTCACTCGCTGAATACATCTTGGAGCCATAGCTGCCGCTCCACTTATAGTTCCACTGATCAATCGCCCAGTTGCCGTCGTCCTCGGCCAGTTTCTTGTCGAGCGCGGTGGTGAAGGTGATTTCCAGACCGGTGGGCTTGACATGCAGTTCCTTGGGCATGGCGACAGGTTTGCCGGTGTAGCGAATCCGATGAAAGGCACCGGTCTTGGCGCCGCTGCTTTGCCACACGCGCAGGCCAGTGGCGTAGAGCTGGCCGTCGCGCGGGCTAAACCGGGCGCGCATGATGCCGCTTTCGAAGTTGAGCGGGAAGCGCACCGCGCCGCCCTGCACTTGCCCGGCAACTTCCTCCTTCATCACCTTGAAAAGCGAGCAACTGCCGTAGCTCATGTGCAGCATATCGCCGCTGAACGGGCCCCATTTCTCGCTGGTGACCCAGACTTGACCGCCGCTGGAGTTGTCCACCTGATGCGGGAGCCAGAACAGCGGACGGTCGTAATCCATGGGTGGCGACGAGGTGTGTGCGGTGTGGGCATGGCCGTAGAAGCCGCCGGCCTTCATGAGGTTGACGCGCGAGCTGGGCACCCAGTTGCCCTCGTTGTCGGAGGAGGTCACCTCGTCGTTCGGTCCCATGCCCAAGCCGTTGGGCGCGCGGAGGCCGTTGGCCCAAGCCTCCAACTTGGAGCCGTCCTTGGATACCTTGACGACGACGCCGTGGTGCTGGTGCTTAAAGGGTCCGAGATTGCCGCCTTTGTTGAAGTAAAAGTTGCCGGCGCGGTCCGTCTCCAAGCCGAGGTTAAACTCGTGGTAGTGAGAGCTGATGGCGACGTCGTTGTTGAAGTTCTCGTAGAAGTCTGCTTCGCCATCGCTGTTGAAGTCGTGAAGGCGAGTGATTTGGTCACGGCCAAGCACATAAACTTTTTCGTCCACAATTTTGAGACCTAGGGGCTGAAAGAGGCCGGTGGCGAAGCGCTTCCACTTGAGTTTGTCGAGTTTGTCGTCCATGCCGCTGACGAGCCAGACATCGCCGCTCACGCTGCAAATGGCCGCGCGCGTGGCGTCCTTGAAAAAGTCGAAACCACTGGTACGAATCCACGAGTTCCACGGGTTGGCTTTACCGTCGGGCAGCGTGAGGGTATCTACCGTGTAAGGGCCGTCGGCCTTGCCAAGCGTGCCGGCCGTCTCGAGGACGGGATTCCACTGGGCCGCGCCCCCTTTAGTAAGCGCGGGGAGGTTCGCGGCGGCTGGCTTGGCAGGCACGCCGTTGGCGGAAAGGGTGACGGCGAAGCTAGTGTCCGCTTGGAGAGCGGGAAGATTTAGCACAAGCCGACCCTCGGGCGTCGTTTCCGGCTTAACATTTGGTAGAGAACAAGTGGCCTTCAGCGTTTCACCTGCGCCAGTGGCGAGGAGGAGCTTCTGCGCCGGGGCCGCGCCCTCGAAGTGGAACGTGCGCGTGAAGGCGCCACTCGGGGCGTCGTAACTGGGAAGTTCGAGCACGCCGACCTTGCCGACCGTGTAGCTGAGAACGACCTGTTTGCCATGCACGTAGAGACCTCGCCATTTAGCCCAGTCCTTGGGCAGCGGACTGAAGGAGACGAGTTCGCGGCCGTCCTTGGTGGGCGGTTTAGGTTCGATGAATTTTCCACTGGCATCGGCCCAGCCGGGCAGCACTTCGGCCTTGAAGATCACCTCGCCGACCGGTGACGCCACGCCCTCCAAGCCCTCGCGTCCGGTGGGCAATTTTAAAAAACCGCCGCGCCAGCCGATCGCCATGCGAAGCCGCTCGGTGTCAAAGCAAACCGCCGCATCGCCACTCAGTTGGATGGTGAGGCCTTTGAGTGCGGGGCGGAAGATCTCGCCCTTATCCCCGGGGACTTGCAGGCCACCGCTGTAGAAGGGGCCTAAGTCCATGAGGTCCCATAGTGTACCGGCTGGCTTAGGTTTCGGGGCCGGTTTCGCTTCGACTTTATTTGCGTCCTTCTTGGCATCGGCGGCGAAAAGTGGAAGGGCAACCAAGGTGGCTGCGGTGATGAGAACGAGTGGTTTGAGAGACAATTTTTGCATATCTACCTATTGGCAAAGTGGCTTGGTTGACGTGAAGCGGCAAAGAAAATTCAAGGTCGCGTGCCCTGCGTGCCGCCCGAACCGCGGGCGGCCTGACTCACGAGCTAGCAGATGCCCGCGTGCGGGGTAGCGGAATACTTCGCCCTTTTCTTTTTCACGTGTTGAGCCACGCTCCGCATCGCAACGCTATCTTGAAATCACTGCAATCTTCGCCCCGCTGAATGGTCCGCCTTAAAGACATTGCCTGCTGCGCCGGCGTCTCC
>Ga0194134_10005972_pt1 | contig 11209 bp, 10 predicted proteins | sample TA2KigOff0mmetaG_FD_148602 | JGI IMG/M metagenome (GOLD analysis project Ga0194134, IMG submission 148602) | Freshwater microbial communities from Lake Tanganyika, Tanzania - TA2015056 Kigoma Offshore 0m | ecosystem: Environmental > Aquatic > Freshwater > Lake | place: Tanzania: Lake Tanganyika... | reverse complement strand
TTCTAGTAATATGATATCCAATAAAACCGGCTGACCCTGTAACTAAAAATTTCATTATTTTTTTTGAGATAGAATTAATTTTAATCTTTTTAAATATCTTAAATAGTGAATAATTTTAACAAGAATAAGATTTTGTTTATTATCTAAACGTATTTGAGTATTTTCATTTAAATAATCTATATATTTTATTTTATCAGTTAAGCCTCCAGATCTAAAATATCCAATTACTTCATCATTTTTGGTAGCAAGACCTTTCATCTTTTTCTTTTTTATCATTCTATAAAACAGATCGTAATCGGCAGAATATTTATATTTTGTATTATAATAACCAACCTCTAATTGGGATTTTTTTTTAATAAAGAATCCAACTGAATGCGAGCTATAAAAACCAAAAGTCCAATACAACTTTCTTGGATGGTAGCCACTATAGATCTTGTTGTATTTATTTACAGAGCCAAATAAAAAATCTATATCAGTATTCTTTTGAAAATAACTACTTACTATCTGCAAAGCATTTGGGTAAAAATAATCGTCTGAATTTAAAATACCAATCACCTCGCCGGTAGATAAATTTATACCTTTGTTCATTGCATCATAAATCCCGCCATCTGACTCATGTACAATTTTAGATATTTTTTTACTGTATTTATCTATTATTTTTTTAGTATTATCATTAGAATTTCCGTCAATTATAATATGTTCATAATTTTTATAAGTTTGATTAAGTAAACTTAAAATATTATTTTCAATATGCTCCTCGCCATTTTTTACAACAGTTATTATGGAAATCTTAAGAGTTTCATTGTTGCTATTCATGTGTACTCATTTGTTAAACTAAAATACAAATTTTTATGCAAATTTTTTATTGGTGTCCATTTCTAACACACATAGCTACAATAAATGCTGTAAAAAATTCCGCTACTTCCCTTAAAAGATATAAAAAAGATATTAACGTAAAAATATTGAACAGTATTGGGGAGTGGAATTTTTTAAAAAATAATTATGATAATATCAATGTTGAGAATATACAAAAATTAAATATTTATGATTTACTTCCAAAAGAAGGTTTTTTTAGAAGTAGATTTTCTTTTTTAATTATTGCCTTACTAAATTTATTTCCACTCCTGAAAATTATTAAAAAGGAAAAACCAAATTTCTTAATAATTCACCTTTTAACAATTCTGCCAATTATCTTAAGTCCCATTTTATATAAAAATACCAAAATAATTCTTAGAATTTCCGGACTTCCAAATTTAAAATTAGGAAGAGGATTTTTTTGGAAATTATTTTCAAAATATATTTATGCAGTCACAACACCAACCAAACTTACGTCAGATATGTTAATTGAAAATAAAATTTTTGATAAAAAAAAAATATTTTTGTTAAGAGATCCTATAATAAATTGTAATTTAATTAATAAAAAGAAAAAAGAAAATTTAGAAGAAAGTTTTTTAAATAAAGAATTCTATTTATCTATAGGTAGATTAACTAATCAAAAAAATTTTGAATTTTTATTAAATTCATTTTGCTTAAATATAGATAAGTTTAAGGTTAAAAAATTAGTAGTATTGGGTGAAGGTGAAAATGATGAGAAATTAAAGAAAATAATACAGAGATATTCTTTGGAAAAAAATATATTTTTATTAGGTTTTAAAAAAAACGTTTATAATTATATTTATAGATCTAAGGCCATTATATCTTCCTCTTTGCACGAAGATCCTGGCTTTGTCCTACTAGAATCTGCATTTCTTAGAAAAAAAATTATCACATCAATTGTAACCAATGGGCCTCTAGAAATGTATCAGACTGGCAACCTGTGTTATTTTTTTAAAAGCAACGATGAATTAGATTTGGTTAATCAGATTATTCTTTCTGAGAATGACAATTCAAAAGACATGGCCTTGAATGCATTAAAATACTCAAAAAAATTCACCTCCTACAGTCATTATAAAGCCCTAAACAAATTACTTGGCTAAATAATCTAGAGATTTATTAAATTTTTTTATATTTTTAGTATATGAAAATTTAGACAAATTTTTTCTACATTTTTTTTCTTTAATATAAAATATTTTTTTATTTTCGATAAAATTATCAATTAGACTGGATAACTTAACATAATCTGAAATTTCAAATAAATGACCTGCATTACCATTTTGTAATATTTCACTAGCACCACTTCTAAAGTTAGAGGAAATAATTGGCATACAATAACTGGCAGCTTCCACCATGGTAGTAGGTAAACCTTCGTATAATGAAGTGCAAATATAAATATCATTTTTTAAATAAAATTTTTTAAGATTTTTAATATTTTCATAAATCTTTAAATTAATATTATTATCTAATGAATATTTAATAATATTTTTTTTCTGTGTACCATAACCAACTAAATTCAATAGTATTTTTGATTTGTATTTGGAATTTGAAATTGCCTTTAGCAAAGTCATATGATCTTTTTGTATTTCAAATCTTGAAACATTAAGAACTCTAATTATTTTTTTATTAGTTTTTCTCTTAATTTGATTAATTTTAAAAAAACATGGATTATAAATAGTTAAAACTTTTTTTTTAACCATTTTAGATAAATCACTACTTAATTCTTTGCTATTTCCACAGATTAGATTTGCTTTTTTATAAAATCTAATGACAAGAAATTTTATAATTTTTTTCTTTAGAAATTCTAAAAAACTAAAACTGTATTCTAATTCGCTTGGATGGTTAATTTCATAAATAAATATTTTAATATTATCTATTCTATTTAAGAAAATTATAGACCAAATATTAACAAAATATTGCGTAGAAAAAAAAATAATATTTTTTGAGCTGTCTTTTAATATAATTTTCCTAATTTTAAAAAAACTTAATAAAGTTGATATTGAATTTAAATTAATAAATTTAACTTTAAAAAAAAAATTAATATTATTTTTTAAAGATAACAAAACAACTTCATATTTATTTTTATCAATGGAATTTATAAATCTTACTAAAGTTGTTTCTGAACCTCCTACCGAGGGATATGGATTATATATATATAATTTTATTCTCACGAATTATTTAAGTTATTTCTTAAGCTGAGCTTCTAAAATAATACAAATTGGGTAAATTTTAGACATAGAGGTTTTTTGAAATAAAGATAAAAAAAAATCTATCATCATAAATAAAAAAATTATAAAAACAGGCAATAATGGTATAAATTTAAGATAATCAAATAGCATTGAGTAAGACGCCATAAACGGGCCTGTTCCAAAACTTCTACAATTCAATATTTTAAATCCATTTTTTTCGATTTTTTTTTTTAAATATTGAGAGGTATATCTACTATAGTCATCCGGCGCTCCGTGATATCTATACAAAAAAGGTGTTGATAAGAATATTTTTCCTTTTTTTTCTAAGATTTTTTTAATTTCGAAAATTGCTTTATCAAATTCTATAACATGTTCAAGAACGTTAAATATGACAACATTTGAAAATTTTTTTTTTATATTATTATTTTTCTGTAAATTAATTTTTATATATTTGCTCTCATTAGAATTTATCTGATCAGAAATATTTAGTTGATTATAAATTTCTCTTTTATTAAATAAACTATTACTAAATTTACTAACTCCAAATTCTATTATACTTCCTTTAAAAATAAATTTATTAAAATTAATAACTTGATAAATTCTACAAATACTTTTATTTTGCAGTGTTAATAAAATTATAGATATATAATCAGAAAAGTTATTAAAAAATTTCATTATTTAAAAGTTTATCAATTATTTGATTAATATTCTTTGTTGATTTCCAGCCAATAATTTTTTTTATCTTTTTTGGACTACATCTAACAAACTTTATTTCATTTGGTCTAAGTAATCTTTTTACATTAGATACTAAGAAATTTATAGGAATTTTTTTTTTATGAAATATTTTTTTTATTATATAGCTAAGGGAAGTTGTTTTGCCAGTTGCAACAATAAAATCGTCTTTTATTTTTAATGTATTAATTTTATAGATTGCTTCAACATAATCTGGTGCCCAACCCCAATCTCGAAAAATATTAATGTTACCTAATTTCAGTTTCTTTTTAGCATCAAAATTATTAACATAATCAATAATTTTTTTAGTAACAAAACCATTTCTTCTTAAAGGTGATTCATGATTTGACAAAATTCCGCTACAACAATTCAAATTAAAATTTTCTCTATAAAATTTAATTAGCCTAAAATTAAAAGCCTTTGATCTAGAATATGGACTAACCGCTCTAAACAATGTTTTTTCATCACATAAATTTTCAGAGCTGCTGCCATAACAGTCTGTAGAGCATGAATTATATATGCTTGTTTTAAGTTTTCTCACTCTGCAGTATTCTAAAATATTTGTAAGCATCAATATATTACTTCTATAAGTATTAATTGGTTGCTGAAATGAGTTACCCACATTCGATTCTCCAGAAAGAAAGTAAATGTGATTAGGTTTTTTTTTTATAAAATTTTTTTTAATATTAGAAAAATTTTTATATTCAATAAATTTTATTTGTTTATATATTTTTAACTTTAAAAGATTTATTAAATTATTTTTATTTTTGTCTCTTGTTAATCCGATGACATTAAATTTTTTTTTTAACAATAAATTAGCTAAATAACTTCCATCCTGACCAGAAATACCAAAAATATATGCATTTTTTTTCATAATTTGGATAAATTATATGCTAATAAGATTTTAAATCTAAACATATTATTTATTAGGATTAATTTTTCCTAAACTGAGTAATAAATTTATAACGAAATAGTTAAAAATTAGAACTAATGAAAATTAATAAAAAAAAATTTAACAGTGTGTATTTTTTAATTTTATTCTCATTCTTCATTTGCTTGGTAAGTGCAAAATACACTCTTAACAAATATGATAAAAATTTGATTTCTCCCGAAGGAAAATATTACCATGCTATGATTAAAGGTGATGTGTATAGATATTTTACTCACGGATTTGAAATAAAAGAAGCTCTTAAACTAGGAATAAATTATTTTGACACTGGAAGGCAGAACTTTACTAAATATTTATTTCCAAGAGTTATAGCAATTTATTATTTAATTTTTGATTATAATTTATTTGAAGATCAGTTAAAAAATATAATAAAACAAGGAATACATTTTAATTATCTTATTTTTCAGATTTCGTTATATTACTCTTGTATACTTTTTTTATATTTTCAACTTCGTAAAATTATAGATAATAGTATTCTTTTTTGGATAATATTATTTTTATCTCTAGAACCCACAATATTCCAATATCAATTATCTTTTTGGTCTGAGTCATTATTCTCTTCAATGCAGATTATTTTAATTGGATTAATTTTAAATAACACTCAAAAAAATATTAGATATTTTTTTATAGGTTTTGTTTTGAGTTTGCTTGCAATTCAAAGATCAAATGGCTTTTTTTACATTTTGCCTATATTGCTATATTTTTACATAACTGTTGGGTTTAAATTTAATAAAAAATTGCCATTACTTCTTATTGGGTATTCAATCTTTTTAATCTTTGTTGGGTATCACAATTATATTAGATCAAATAAATTTTATATCATACCAAATGAAATGAAGGCGGTAATGCATGCCTATGTAATTCCAAATATTATTTCTAAAGAAAGTTTGGAAATTGAAAAATCAAAAACAATAAATTTTATCAAAGTTCAAAAATTAGAAATAAATAACGATCAAAACTTTAAGCGGTATATTGAACAAGAGGATTATTCTCGATATTCTTTTATTTTTTGTGAAAATGAAGAAAGAAAAGAAAATGCAGAATATTTAAAAGTTTGTAATTATTTAGAAAAAAGATCATATGAATTAATTTTTTCTAATCTAGTCTCGACTGCAAAATACATAACTAAGCAATCCATGCATTTTATTTTGCTTAATCCATTTCATATTTATAGCGACAATCAATTTATTTCAGGGAAAGTATATTATGGAAGTGAATTACACCAAAAACTACTACCATACAGAATGGTATACTCATTTATTATTTATTCTATTTGTCTCTTAGGATTATTCAAAATTATAAAATTAAAAGATAAAAAAATTTTATTATTTTTATTTATTTCAATCATATATTTCTTCTTAATTCTTTCTTGGCATGGAAATACTAGATATTTTTTACCAATTTTATTTTATCTTTCATTCTTCTTTGCGTTTGGAGTTGCGGATATTTATAAAATTGTTAAATCAAATTTACTGACAAAAAAATTAAGTAATAATAATTTTATTCAATTCTAAATGCCAAAATTTCACAATTACAAAAATTGTACGCACCGATCTTAATATATTTATCTTTTTTTTTTGGATTTGGCGTTAACTACTTTATAACTTATTTGAAAAATATATACAAGAAAAACTATTTGAAAATATAAAAATCAAATTTTAACTTTTTTTTTAGATTAATTTAATTTTAAATGTTGAAAAAAAAAAAATGTCCATTTTGTAAATCCTTTAATATAATTACTCTTTTTCAAAATTTTCATAAAAAAGATGAAAAAATATATTTTGAGTGTACAAGTCATAATTTTCAAGAGAAAAAATGGAAACCAATACTTTTTAAATGTACATCATGTACATTAGTATTTTCAGAATACACTAATGTTAATTTTCAAAATAATTATAAAGATGTAGTTGATTATGAATATTTAAATCAAATAAAATTCAAAAAACAAACGTTTAATCTTTTTTTAGAAAAAATAAAAAAATATTTAAATAAAACTTGTACAATTCTAGAAATTGGTTCTTTCTACGGAGTATTGGGAAAATTATTAAAACCACATGTTAAAGAATATACTGGGTTAGAACTATCAAAACATGCGTGCGCATATAGTAAAAAAAATTTTAAATTAAACATCAAAAATCAATCTTTTGTATCATATGCTAAAAATTCTAAAAAATTCGATATTATTATTCTTACTGATGTCATTGAACACGTGGATTATCCATTTAGATTATTATCTTTGATTGAAAAAAAATTAGATAAAAACGGCAAATTAATATTATCTACTTTCAATTTTGATTCTTTATTCTCAAGAATTACTGGTAATAACTACCCATGGATAATTCCAATGCATAAATATTATTTTTCAACTGCAACTTTAAAAAATGCGCTTAATAAAAGCAATCTAGATATTATAAATATTCAAAATGATACTAGAATAATTAGCATAGAATATTTGTTAAATAAATTTAGTGTACTTTTTCCAAATTTGAACTTTATTTTTAATTTTTTTTTAAAATTTAACTTTATTAAAAGAATTAGTATTAAAATTGATTTAAATGATTTAAAAATATACATTGCAAAAAAAACCAACTTTTAAAAAAATCAAAACTAAAAATATATTTTAAATTTAAGATTTAATCTTTTTTGTTATTAAAGTTTAAATTTCTAAATAATAAAATGAATAGTAACTTAAATATTAAAAATGTTTTTAATTGTGAAAAATTTTATTTATTGAATATAGCTAGAACTTTTGCTGCCTTAAGTGTTGTTTTCCTGCATTATCAACATTTTTATTATATTGGAGATCGTTTAAACAAAGAATTTAAGTTCGAAACTCAGCCTTTTTACGAAATCTTAGAACGTGTGTACTTATTTGGATCAGTAGCTGTTCAATTTTTTTTTGTTTTATCAGGTTTTATTTTTTTTTTTGCTTATAAAAATAAAATCTATTCAAAAAAAATAAATTTTAAAAATTTTCTAATTTTAAGAATTTCTAGATTATGGCCTTTACACCTACTTACTCTTTTTATGGTGGCATTTCTTCAGTTATATCACATACAGTTGAATGAATTATTTTTTGTTTATAGTGGTAATGATCTAAAAAACTTTTTCTTACATTTTTTTCTAATTCAAGAATGGCGCTTAGAAGCTGAATTCGGATTTAATGGCCCATCTTGGTCTTTATCAGTTGAAATTTTTTTATATGTAGCATTTTTTTTTATAGTACGAAAAACTCTTAATAATTTATTTGAGTCATTTTTTTTTCTTATATTATTACTAATTATTAATTACTTATTTGGATCAAACAATATAATAATCGGTCTTATATGTTTTTACATCGGTGGACTAACTTTTTTTATTTATAGATATTTAATTATTTTTCTTAATAAACCTATACACAAATTAATTTTTTTATTTGTTATAATTTTATTAGACATAATAATTTTTGGTAAATTTCTAAATTTATTTTTTTTAGAAATAGGAAATTATTTGAAATTTTTCTTAGGTGAAAGAATTTTATTTTTTTTATACTTTATTAAATTTCCATTAATAATAATAAATCTAACTTTAATACAAAATATAGTACCTGATTTAGGTAAATCTTTAAATTTATTTGGAGAAATTTCTTATACAATATATCTTATACATTTTCCTATACAGTTAATTTTTTCATTAATAAACAATAATATTTCTAGATTAGATTTTTCTAGCAACAATATTTTTTTAATTTATATTTTTACTGTTTTTTTAGTTTCTATATTGGTATTTATAATTTATGAAAACCCAGTCAAAAAGATAATGCGTTTAAAATTTTTAGAAAAATAACTATTATTTTAAAAAATTTTTTTAAATAAAGTATTTTACAATTAACTAAAATTAATTTTTTGTTCTATATTGAAGATTTATTCTTGAATTTTATTTAAATAATGAAAAAAATAATAATAGTACCTACTTATAATGAAAAAAATAATATTAGTTTATTAATAAAGAAAATCATTAAACTTTACAAATCGCAATTTAATATTTTAGTTATCGACGATAATTCATCAGATGGGACTTTAGATGAGGTCAAAAGTATAAAAAAAAAATATAAATATGTAGATTATATTTCAAGAAATAAAAAACTGGGAGTAGGATCAGCACATAAAGATGGAATCAAATATGCTTATAAAAAAAAATTTGACTTAATAATAACAATGGATGCTGATGGCACTCATAATCCTATTTATATAAAACATTTTCTCAAAAATTTTTCTAAGTATGATTTAATAACTACTAGTAGATTTTTAAGAGCAGATTCTTTAAAAAAATGGCCTTATTATAGACGGTTATTAACAAGCTTTAGACATAAACTTATAAAATTTTTATTAAATATTCCTATTGATTCATCAGGTGCTTTTAGATGCTACAATGCAAGAAGGATTAAATTACAGGATATTCTTAATGCTAAAGATAATGGATATTCATTCTTTTGGGAAAGCATATTTATTTTATACAAAAAAAAATACTCAATATTTGAAATCCCTATATATCTTCCTTATAGAACTATAGGATTTTCTAAAATGGAATTTAAGGATATTTTTAAAGCTTTATTTTATTTGCTAATTGTTTTTAAAAGAAATTTGTAAAAATTAGACTATTTCTATATCGGGCAGCGGAAATATTAATTTTCCTCCCCCATTTAAAAAAGGCTTTTCTTTATTCATAATAAAACTTTTAAAATGCCATGGCATTACTACCATATAATCTGGCTTTAATTTTTTTATATAACTTTCTCCTACAATTTTAATCTTTGAACCGGGAGTAAATTTATTATGCTTGTCTTTATTCACATCAATAATAACATCTAGAGTTTGCGAATTTATACCACAATATTGAAGAATAACATTTCCTTTAGTTGATGCTCCGTAACCAATAATTTTTTTTTTCATATCTTTTAAATTTAGCAATAACTCTCTAAATAATTTTTTATGCTTTTCTGCATTTTGAAAGAAATTTTTATGAGTTAAAAATGAATTATATTTGTAAATATCTTCTTTTTTTAATAACCATTCTATAATTTTTGAATTTTCTTTGTGCTTAGAATTTTTTTTTGAGACTGTGATAGCAAAACTTCCACCATTAATATCATTAAATTCTAAATCAATAATCTTAAATCCAACAATATCAAAAATATATTTGATTGATTTTAGGGAATAATATTCAAGATGCTCATGACAAATTGTGTCATAAGAAGTATTTTTGATCATCATGGGCATATAACTTTGCTCTAAATGCCATATACCTTGATCATCTAAACAGTCATATACATCTTTTGCAAAATTTATTGGTGAGGGCAAATCATAAAACATTGATATAGTTGTAATAATTTTTGCTTTTTTTTTATTTAAATGTTTTTTTAATAAATCTTTACTAAAAAAATTAGGAATTGTTATAATATCTTTTCTATAAAAGTTTTTTAATTTTTTAATAGTAGGATCTATGCCTATTAATATAAAATTATCACTATAATTTCGAAGCGAAGTACCGTCATTACTTCCAATATCAATAACAATATCGCCAGTTGTTAACTTTGACAATTTTTTCAATTTATCTGATTTTGATTTTAAATGTTTAACCATATGAGAATTTAATGATGACAAATAACCATAATTATCACCGTACATTAAATTCGCATCAAAAGAATTTGTTAGCTGCAGCAAAGAGCAGTTATTACAAAGCGCTATTCCTAAATCTCCCTTAGGAACATTATCACTTTTTGAATTTGGGAAGATACCAGTAAGACATTGGGTTCCTAAAGTAGATACATATTCAATTGATTTACTTAGGCAAGATCTGCAATTGTTAATTTTCATCAATAAACTAATGGATTATAATAAAAAAATTAAACAAAATAATGAAAAAAATCATAATCACAGGCGCTAAAGGACAGGACGGCATTATTTTATCAAGATTATTAACTAAAAAGAAATATTTAGTCTTTGGATTTATAAAAAAAAATACATCTAATAAAAAAAAATACTTTACCACATCGAATAAAAAATTTCATAAAATAAAAGAAGAAATTGATAAAATAAACCCCAATGTAATTATTCATCTTGGCTCTGATAATCCTTCTTATAATAAGAAATTCTCATACAAAGATTATAAGAAAAATTTATCTTTTACAAAAAAAATAATTGAATATGTAAAAAATAATAATCACATTAAATTAATAGTAATTAGTTCTTCTGAAATTTTTGAGAAAAGAAATAAGAAAGTAAGTGAAAACTCAAAATTATATCCAAAAAACTACTATTCAAAATTTAGAATTGAATCAGCAAAATATTTATTTCTTAAGAAAAAAAAATTTAAATTAAATGCAACGGTTTTAATACTTTTTAACCATGACTCAAAATACAGAAATTCAAGATTTTTGTTACCAAGATTAATGAAGGCAATAAAAAATAACAATATCAATTTTTTG
>Ga0194134_10005959_pt1 | contig 11228 bp, 13 predicted proteins | sample TA2KigOff0mmetaG_FD_148602 | JGI IMG/M metagenome (GOLD analysis project Ga0194134, IMG submission 148602) | Freshwater microbial communities from Lake Tanganyika, Tanzania - TA2015056 Kigoma Offshore 0m | ecosystem: Environmental > Aquatic > Freshwater > Lake | place: Tanzania: Lake Tanganyika... | reverse complement strand
TCAGGAGGGACGACTTTGAACCTGTCACTCTATCGCAATCAGGTCGTCGGGAGACTGACATTGAACCTGTCATCCTATTGGGGTTAGGAGGGCAGGGCTGCTTCATCTGAATTGGTGGTTGAGGGTCTGAGGGGGTTGGTTGGTTTTTTGACTGGGCTTGGACCGCGGTCGGCGCTCAAGCTCCCGGTCTATGGCGGCCAAGAACACCCCTCCTGAGTCCAATCTGCTCCAGCGCGTGCAGGTGCGTCTGATCCGGCCGGATGAGCGGTCCGAGTTCGACCGGCGCCTGGAGCACGACCACTACCTCCACCAGCCCGAGGTTGCCGGACCGACCTTGCGCTACATCGCCGAGCTCGACGGCGAGGCCGTCGCCATCCTCCTCTTCGCCAGTGCCGCCCTCCACATCAAGGCACGCGACAAGTGGATCGGCTGGTCCGCCCGCCAGCGCACCCGTCGCCTCGGCATGGTCGTGAACAACGCCCGCTTCCTGGTCTTCCCCGACCGCCACAAGCTTCCCAACCTGGCCTCGCGCGTCCTTGCCCTCGTCCTCAAGCGCCTTGGCCAGGACTGGCTCCTCCATCACGGCAAGCCGGTCCTCCTGGTCGAGAGCTTCGTCGACGAGTCCCGCTTCCGTGGAACCTGCTACAAGGCCTGCGGCTTCACCGCCCTCGGCGCCACCGCAGGCTTCGCCCGGGCCTCCCGCGAGTTCTACCTCCAGCACCACATCCCCAAGCAGCTCTATGTCCGTCGGCTGCACAGCCGCGGGCCCGAACTCCTCCGCCAGTCCCGTCTCCCGGCGTGGATCGCCGAGTACGAGGCTGCCGTCGCCGGGCCGTGTCCCCTCCAGGCCGCGGCACTCGGAAGCCTTCACGAGCGCTTCCGCAGCCTCCGGGATCCCCGCCGCGGCCACGGCCTCTACCACCGCCAGTCCTGGGTCCTCTCCACCGCGGCGCTCTGCACCCTCATGGGCGGCACCGGCTACCGGGACTTCGAGTCCATCAGCTCCAGGTTGACCCGGCGTCAGCTTCGCGCCCTAGGCATCCAGCCGGACCAGCACGGGAGGCTTCGCCCCCCGAGCGACTCGACCTTCCGCCGCGTCCTCGAAGCCTGCGATGTGCGCGAGTTCGTCGCGATCGTCGGCCAGTGGCTCCTGGAGCAGGAGCCCGCGGCCATCGCCCGGCTTGCCCTGGACGGGAAGACCCTGCGCGGCAGCGGGCGGCGCGACGGCAAGGCCCTGCAGATCTTCTCGGCGGTCACCCACCACCTGCGGATGACCCTCCAGCAGGTGCCGATCGAGGAGAAGACCAACGAGATCCCGAACTTCCGGACGCTGCTCCGGGCGGTGAAGCCGCCGCCGGGGACCCTGGTGACGGCCGACGCGATGCACTGCCAGCAGGAGTCGGCCCGGTGCGTGGTGGAGGAGTTCGGCGGGGACTACCTCTTCGGGCTCAAGGGGAACCAGAGCGGGATCCTGGAGGGTGCCGAACGCCTGCTGGCCCAGCAGGCCTTTTCCCCCTGAGAAGGATGCGCGGTGGGAGAAGCACCACGACCGGCTGGAGCGCCGGCGCATCGCCCGGGTCGATGTCAGTCCGGAGGAGGCCGGACTGGTCGGCTGCTGGCAGCTGGTGGCGGTGAAGCGGGAGCGGATCCCGTTGGACAAGTCCAAGCCGGCGAGTTGTGAGATCGGGTACTACGCGACCAGCATTGCCGGGGACCAGATGGACGACAGGGCGCTCTCGGAAGTGATCCGCGACCACTGGTCGGCGATCGAGAACGGGGTGCACCACCGGCGGGACGTGAGCTTCGGGGAGGATCAATGCCGGGTGCGGAACCGGGTGGCGGCCGAGATGCTGGCGGTGCTGCGGAACCTTGCGATCGCGATCCACGAGCTGGAGCGCCAACGTGGCCACACCAAGGCCAAGACCCTCAGGAACTGGATCAAGAGCATGAACTTCGGCAAAGCCCACGGTCCGCTGAGCCGGTAGGAAGATCTACAGCACCAGGGATCCCGCGGAGGATCCACGCCCTGCCGGGCGGGTCAGACGCCGGTTCCGGCCCCGAAACGGGCCACCCGGCACGCCGCCGCCCAGCAAGGGACTTCAAACCCCGCCCACCCCCGCGGCCGCTTCCTCCTCCCCTCATCCAGATGAATCCGCCCTGGGTTTCGGAACGATGCTGACACGTTTTTGCTTGTGTTCGTCGGCCTGTTCGTTGTTCGTTGCGGAGTCGGGCGGCAAAAATTGTTGCCAACAATGGACCACGGAGGGGCCGGATTGGGGTGTTCGACAAAAAACATCCACACCCACCCAACCGTGATCCACTCAGAAAATCAGGACCTCCTGTACACCGTCTTGCAACTCCTCACCGAACAGAGTTCCAGCGGCTTCGCCGAGGTCATTCGCATCCTCGTCAACGAGGCCATGCTCCGCGAACGCTCCAGCGCCCTCCACGCAGAACCCTACCAGCGCTGCGAGGAGCGCCTCGGCCACGCCAATGGCTTCAAGGACAAGACCCTCGCCACCCGCGTCGGTCGCATCACCTTCAAGGTGCCTCAGGTCCGCGGCGGGCTGGCCTTCTATCCCTCCTCCCTCGAGAAAGGCATCCGCAGCGAACTTATGCCCGCAGAAATTACAGAAAGAAAATTGCGCGGCCACCACTGAAGCTTACCCCTCGAAAAAATGCCTTCCCTTCCTGAAGTCGTCAGTGCAATCCCGGTCATCGTTTCGTTGATCATCATCGAGGGGCTGCTATCAGTGGACAACGCTCTGGCAATTGCAGCAATGGCGTCGCACTTGCCAGGAAAGCAGAAGTTGCTCGCGTTACGTTGGGGGATCATAGGTGCGTATGCGTTCCGCGGCCTAGCGATTGCTTTCGCTGCGTTTATCGTTAACAACCCGTGGCTGAAGATTGTGGGTGCGGCATACCTAATACACCTGATGGCAAGTTTTATCGCTGAAAAAGCGCGGGCTGCGAAGAAAGCAGAGGAAGGGGGGGATGGTGAAGATTTGAGTATCGCGGCGTCCATGGCCGGAAAAGGATTTTGGGCCACAGTTGTCTCAATTGAGTTGATGGACCTTAGTTTGAGCGTGGACAACGTCGTGGCAGCCGTCGCCATGAGTCCAAAAGTCTGGGTTGTTTGCACCGGTGTTTTCATCGGCATTCTAGCGCTGCGTTTCGTCGCGGGAATCTGCATTAAATTGATCGAACGCTTCCCAATCTTGGAATGCACGGCCTTCTTACTTATCGGCTATGTTGGTTTGATTCTGGTTGTCGAATTATGTGCACACACCGTCTTTGGACTCGCACACCCGGTTGAAATCACTGCTCTCCAGAAGTTCATTGGAATTATCGTTATTCTCACTCTGTCAATCTGGTATTCGGAGTCAAAGGTGTTCAGCGCATTAATGTCTCCTATATTAACAATTGGGAGGCTACCGTTTCTTGCGTACGCGTTCGTATCGAGTTTCGTTTTCGGGGTATTGTTTTTCCCTTTCAAGTTTATCCCAACTCTTTTCAAATCTAAGCCTGCTGCGTCGGAAGTTAAATAATCCTGAGAGCTCCAAGATAACAACTGATCATGTCTACAATTAATCTCTGCAAAGGACAGCGAGCCAATATTGGGTTGCGTAAAGTTGGTGTTGGGCTTGGTTGGGATCCAAATACCGGCCTTTCGAATTTCGATTTCGATCTAGATGCCAGCGCATTTCTAATTAACGTGAACGGAAAATGCCCGGCTCCGGAGTTTTTCGTATTTTATAATAACCCCACCTCATCCGACGGGTCGACGGTTAGCAGCGGCGATAATCGTGGAGGGCAAGGGGACGGCGATGACGAGACGATTATCGTGGATCTTGGCAAGGTAAATACACAGATTGAGCAAATCATTTTTGCGGTTACTATTCACGAGGCGGAACAGAGAAAGCAAAACTTTGGACAGGTCCGGAATTCGTTTATCCGTGTTTATGATGCGGCGACAAAAGACGAGATTTGCAAATATGAATTAGACGAAGACTTCTCGACGGCAACCGCGTTGGAGTTCGGTCGTCTTTACAAGCGAAATGGCGAGTGGAGATTTGAGGCAACCGGACTGCCAGCAACCGGAGGGCTCGAAGGTTTCGTTGCCAAATACTGTACCCCCCCCCCCGCGAAAAAATAAAAAATAGGAGCAGAAAAGACCATGGCAATCCAATTGACCAAAGGACAACGTATCGACATCGGCCTGCAGAAACTGTCTGTTGGCTTGGGATGGATGCCAAATCCGAACGCATCCAGTCACGATTTTGATCTCGATGCCTCAGCATTTTTGCTTGCTGCCGATGGACAAATCCCGGCCGAGCAGTTTTTTGTTTTTTACGGCAACGAGGCGGGTTCCCCCGATGGTGCCGTGAAGTCTTCTGGTGATGATCGGACAGGTGGTAATTCGGAGGGCGATGATGAAATTATCAGCGTGGATTTAGACCGAGTGGACCCTAAAATAGAGCAGATCATCTTTACCGTTACCATACACGAGTTTGCTGAGCGTAAGCAAAACTTTGGACAGGTCCGGAATTCGTTTATCCGAATCAGCGATGCGACGAACGGCGTAGAGCTTTGTAAGTACGATTTGGACGAAGATTTTTCCGTCGAGACAGCAATCGAATTTGGGCGGCTCTACAAGCGGGGCAGTGCGTGGCGGTTCGAGGCCATCGGCTTGGGCGCTAGTGGAGGATTGCAATCGTTTCTCGTGAAATACGCAAAAAAATTTGCATAAGCGCAAGACTATGGCCATAAACCTCACTAAGGGACAAACAATCAACCTCAATGAGGACGAACGTGATCTATCGTCCATGACGATTGGTCTCGGTTGGAGAATCGCTGGAAAGAAAAATGGTTTTCTCGGTGGCCTTTTTGGTCGGAGCAAACAAGATAATCTTGACCTCGATGCCGTGGCGTTCCTTCTGGATAAAAACGATAAAGTAACGACGCTGGGCAATGACAAACTTGTCGGCGGAGACATCGTTTTTTTCAACAGCTTGCGGCATCACACTGGAACCGTTTATCACAGCGGAGATAACCGCGTTGGTGGCAGTGGCGCTCAAGATGACGAGCAGATCGTAGTGGAACTAAATTCTATCAAGGAGCCATACCACAAAATTCTGTTTATGGTTTGCATCTATCAAGGTCAGGAAAAGGGCCAGCACTTCGGGATGGTCGAGAGTGCTTACATCCGCGCTGTTGATGCAAAGGGTAAGGAAATAGCCCGTTACGAGCTGAATGCCGACCCATCCTACGCTGGGCGATGCACGATGGTTTTCGGCGAAGTGTATCGCAGAGACAGTGGTTGGAAATTTCGGGCTATTGGCGATGCACATCCTTTTGACAGCTTCGCTTCGTTATTGAGGCAGCACATTCCAACTTAATCACCTATAAATCACTCCAAAACACCACACCAATGAGAAGGCTTCCCGTATATTTACTCCTTGATACCTCCGGTTCGATGACCGGTGAGCCTATTGAGCAAGTTAAAAATGGTGTCCAAATGTTAGTTGCCGGCTTGCGCCAGGATCCGTATGCTCTTGAGACTGCGTATCTCGGGGTGATAACGTTTGATTCCGTTGCCAAGGAAGTTGTCCCTCTCACCGAATTGACCGCGTTTCAACCTCCAGTAATAGCTGCTAGCGGAGCTACTGCGCTTGGCGCCGCCCTCTCGTTGGTTGCTGATAGTGCCAAGAACAACGTGGCAAAAACCAATGCAGCGCAAAAGGGTGACTGGAGGCCAATGGTCTTTATCTTGACCGACGGTCAACCAACGGATGACTGGCAGAAGGGGCTCGCGCAGTTCAAACGGGAAAAGTGGGGCGTCGTCGTTGCGTGCGCCGTGGATTCAGCAGACACCTCTGTATTGAAGCAAATCGCCGGTGAGGAGTGCGTTGTGAAGCTTGATACATCCGACTCTGGGTCAATCAAAGCATTTTTCAAATGGGTGACTGCTTCGGTTAGTACTTCTAGCAAGAGTGTCGACCAAGCAGGGAAAGAAGTTACTGGTCTGGGAGAACTTCCGCCACCGCCACCGGAAATCAAGGTAGTGGTATAAGCGTACTTTCTTGCTCATGTCTCGTCGCTTGCCTGTATACCTGCTCCTTGATACTTCTGGCTCGATGCGTGGTGAGCCAATTGAAGCGGTCAAGGTCGGTCTACACTCTTTGGTATCCGGCTTACGACAGGATCCGTATGCACTCGAGTCAGTATACCTTTCCCTGATCACTTTCGATCGTGAAGCGAAGGTGCTTTGTCCATTAACGAGTCTCGAAGAGTTTCAGATGCCGGCGCTTGAGTGTCCTGAGGCTGGGCCTACACATCTCGGTGAAGCTCTTAGGTCGTTGTGTGGAGCCGTGGAACGGGATCTGGTGCGTTCGACGCCGGAGCAAAAGGGTGATTGGCGTCCGCTTTTGTTTATCATGACCGATGGCAGCCCATCAGACACGTTGATTTACAATGAATGGGCGGCTAAGATACGTAAAAAAGGTTTTGCAACGATCATCGCCTGCGCAGCAGGTGCGAAGGCCAAAGAAGAGCCGTTACGTAAAGTAGCAGACCATATTGTTACCCTAGATACGATGGACAGCTCTACTTTTTGCGGATTCTTCAAGTTCGTCTCCGAAACCGTCACCGCGGGTGCTGTGAGTATGGGAGCAACAGCCACAGTCGCCCTTCCACCGCCGCCAAAGGAAGTTCATGTTGTCGTCTGATAACAATCAAATCGAGCAGCACGTCAGTCTGGACGACTTCGTCGATAAGAACCGAGAAAAATTGCAGACTGATTTCTCGTCTTTTCTAAAACCTCTTCTGGACGTTGTAGACAGCCTGCATAGGCAAGGAACATTACACGGTGCCATCCATCCGGAAGCTCTCCGGTTCAAACGTAACGGCGAGTTTGACAGTGGGTTTTTTCTCAGCAAACGCCGCATCCCTGGCAGCCCCTTCAATTCTTTGGTGCCGCTTCCTTACCAGGCTCCCGAGGTCCTAGAGAGCAGAGGAGAGGACTCAAGGACAGACTGTTACGCGATTGGAGCGCTGATACACTATGTTGTTACTGGCGTCGCCCCGCTGTCGATAGCACTGCGGGGTTCTCAAGATGTTCAATTCCCCTCGTCGGTTTATGGTCGTTGGGAACCCGCGGTGATCGACGCCGCTGTTAGGTGCCTCCGTATCTCTAGAGATCAACGGTTCAAGGAGGCACGGGAAATCTGGTATGTGATTACCCAGGCAAAATTGAGCGAAAGTTCCCAGTTTATTCCTGTTGCCTCTAACTCTTCCGTCTCTATCTGTGAAAGGTCTGGAAATACTTATGGTAACTTTGATGGGGGACCGGTTGATAATCTAGCGGCCGTCCGTGCTCAATTTTCGGGAGTCGTGGGAGTGGCAGCACGAAATTTAGTTCCCCAGGTTCAAGACGAAAAGTCTGCTGCAGCAAACCTTCCGGTAAAACTTAATATTCGAGAACGGTTACCGAATGCATCTGTAGGCAAAGCGTTCCGCCAAAGTCTCCGAGACCTTTTTGGTGAACAGGGCCATCGCGTAGCGGCAATCACGGTCGCCCTACCGGAGAATTCCGGACTGATGTTTGACGAGGCTGAATCTACCGTGTTCGGTACGCCTACAACGGCCGGGGACGTCAAACTGGTCGTGAACTATCGTCTTTCGGATACTCAGCCCGGTCGACCTTCGCTCACGCACATTGTCTGTCTCACAGTCAACCCAGACCCCAGTTCGCTGTGGAAGAATCTCCCTTCAGATGCATCTGAGGCGTTTGCAAAACCTGATTGGGACAAAGCGTCTCTGGTTACTCCTCATCTTACGGCTCTCGCAGCGAGCCTACGTGGACGCTCTCACGCCCATGAGGGTAAATACCGTGACGACGACTTCGGCATGCAGTTGGTTGAGGGTACAAGCTGGCATATTTTTATCGCAGCAGATGGTGCAGGTTCGGCAAAATTCTCGCGACGTGGTTCTCAAATTGCCTGCAAAACAGCGCTCGCTGAACTGGATAGGAATCTCACCTCGTCAAACGCTCTCGATGCTGCGTTGGCCAAACTCGGTACAGACGCGGGTGATGGGGAACTCGAAAAACTTCGTAGAGTCAGTGCTAACCTGCTGATGCCAGCAGCATACAAGGCCTTTTCCGCCATTCATCAACAAGCCAAGGAGTCCCAAGCCACGCTCCGAGATTTTGCGACCACGTTTATCGCTGTAATTTGCCGACAGATCAGTGGTCGTTGGTTTTTCGCAGGATTTGCCATCGGGGATGGTGGCGCGGGTGTAATGCTCTCTGATGGAAAAGTTCAATTGCTTACGCAGGCCGACAGTGGCGACTTCGCGGGTCAGACGGTGTTCCTTACGATGCAACAGGTATTTAGCGATTCGGAAGCACTGCTCGCGCGAACACACGCGCTCTTCTGTGAGGATTTTAAGTTCCTCGCGGTGATGACCGACGGGATTACCGATCCCATTTTTAAGAGTGACACAAACTTCGCTAGTGCAGCCGCATGGGAATTGTGGGGGAAGGAGCTTGCGAAAGTCGTAAGCTTTGATGCACCGGTTCCGGGTATGGAGGATTCGCTTCTTAGTTACTTGAAATTTCCATCGCCTGGAAACCACGACGACAGGACATTGGTCATAGCAGTTCCAAAACACACAACCGCATGAGTGTCATCAAACTCACTGCTCTTGATGGTTCGGCTGTCCAATTTGAGGATAGCACGATGGCTGGTTCCGGCGGAATGAAGGACGTGTACTTTGCGCCTGACAGAAGCTACGTCGTTGCTTGGTTTCGTAAGCCACAAGACTTCAATAGCATCGAGCGACTCAAAAACATCGTCGGGCCGTACCGCGATAATATATTCAATAAGCCCGGTGGAGACTATTGGAACAATCTTTACTGTTGGCCAACTACGATTGTCCAGGATAAGGGGCGCACGGGGATCGTTGCTCCGTCATACGAAAAACAATATTTCTTTGAGTTTGGGTCAAAGAATAACGACTCTCTTCTTGGAATACGTGGCAAGGAGAAGGAAGGGAAATGGTTCGCTTCAGCCAACCACCAGCAGAAACACTTAGACCCACAGGAACGTGGTGATTGGCTGAAATATCTCGCCATTGCCGTTAAAATTGCTCGCTCAGCACGAAGGATGCATGCCGCTGGGCTTGCACACTCGGATCTTTCCTACAAGAACGTCCTTGTTAATCCTCGTAGCGGAAGCGCGTGCATGATTGACATTGATGGCCTTGTTGTCCCTGGGAAATTTCCGCCTGACGTTATTGGAACACCAGATTTTATAGCTCCTGAAGTTTTGAGGACGCTCAAACTTCCACTTACTGATAAAAATCGATCGTTCCCACGCAGAGAGACCGATCAGCACGCTCTAGCTGTTCTAATATACATGTATTTGCTCTATCGCCACCCTTTGCGTGGTGGCAAGGCACACGACATGAGCGATCCTCAACGGGATGAAGAACTGATGATGGGGGAGAAAGCTGTTTTCATTGAACACCCAACCGACAAGAGCAATCGGCCCAATCTTAAGGATGTTAAGCCCAGTTCTCTCCCGTATGCGAACACGAACAAGCTGCCATACACGCTCACGGGCCCATACCTCAAGGCGATGTTCGATCGGGCATTTGTTGATGGGCTGCACGCTCCTCACCTGCGTCCGACGGCCGACGAATGGGAAACGGCGCTCGTAAAGACTGTAGACCTTGTTCAGCCATGCGTGAATCCCAAGTGCGACAATAAATGGTTTGTTTTCGACAATTCTACGAAACCTCAATGCCCGTTCTGCAGCACTTCTTACAAGGGCTTGCTCCCTGTATTAAACCTCTATTCCTCCGATGGTAAGGGAAACTTTCGTCCGGATAACCATCGCCTGATGGTGTATACGAACCAGTATATGTATCAGTGGCACTCGTCGCGAAAAATTGTTCCGAATGAAAAACTCACGCCAGAGCAGCGCAAGCCAGTAGGCTATTTCGTGTTTCATGAGGGCAAGTGGTTGCTCATTAATCAAACCCTAACTGGTTTAAAAGACGTAGATACAAACAAGCGAATTTCCCCTGGATCGAGTGTTGCTCTGTATGACGGACAAAAGCTCCTTCTCAATCCTGACGACGGAGGACGTCTCCTCCAAGTCCAGATGGTGAAAACCTAAACCACTATGCGCCGCCTTCCCGTTTATCTTCTCCTCGATTGCTCCGAGTCCATGGTCGGCGATGGCATCAATGCAGTGCAGGCTGGTGTTGAAACGATGTTCCGCGCTCTGCGCTCCGACCCTCATGCTCTCGAAACTGTCTGGCTCAGTTGCATAACCTTCGACCGCGAAGCGCGTCTACTTTTTCCACTCACCGAACTCACCGATGCTCAAACGCCGAAGCTGCGGGTTCGCCCTGGCACAGCTCTCGGTGCCGCGCTCGATCTCTGTGCAGACCGCATCCAAATTGAAGTCAAGCGCACTACTAACGAGCAGAAAGGGGACTGGCGACCGCTGATTATATTGCTTACAGATGGACAACCTACCGACGACTGGACAGCTGCGCTAAAGAGGTTTGGGTTAAATGTAAAACCTCGTCCGGCCAATATCTACGCCATCGGTTGCGGTCAAGATGTTGACATCGACGGGTTGCGCCAGCTCACCGACATCGTCCTGCACTTGCCGGAGATGACAGAGGAGCGAATCAGAAAGCTTTTTGTGTGGCTAACTGCATCTGTCACGGAGGGCAGTCGCGGAATTCACGAGACAAATGCGGGTCGCGGGATTAACCTCGACAAACTGCCTGAGACGATTGTGAAGGTAGACCAAAACTACCTCCACCAGTCTTCTGATTCACCTCGACAGATTTTCCTTTTTAGTGTGTGCTCAAAGCGTCGACAGCCGTACTTGATGCGCTACCGGTTCGATAAGGAATTCGGAATCTATGTTCCCGTTGCGTCTCACGTAATGGAGCTAGAGGGTGACGCAGGGCGTGATTCATTTGACCTGCCTAAGATTAGCTCTGAGGAGCTCGATGGTTGCTCTCCTTGCCCTTATTGTCATGCCCCCGGTGCTAGCTCTTGCGGAAACTGCGGCACTATTTTCTGCAGTAACCCGGAGGAATTTGAGGATGTCGTCTGCCCCGGCTGCCAGACCACGCTCAAAAGCCCCGGCCCTAACGAACAAAAGGTCTCATTCCGCGTGCGGCAATCACTTTCATAGCCG
>Ga0194134_10005953_pt1 | contig 11235 bp, 4 predicted proteins | sample TA2KigOff0mmetaG_FD_148602 | JGI IMG/M metagenome (GOLD analysis project Ga0194134, IMG submission 148602) | Freshwater microbial communities from Lake Tanganyika, Tanzania - TA2015056 Kigoma Offshore 0m | ecosystem: Environmental > Aquatic > Freshwater > Lake | place: Tanzania: Lake Tanganyika... | reverse complement strand
GCCCGAAGTGGCTCGCCAGCACCGTGAGCAACTCGTCCGCGTCCGCGATCACCCGCCGCTCCACCCGCCCGTCCGCGTGGCGCACGGTCAGGTCGCGGTTCAGGAGGGTGTGCCGCCGGTCCGGGAAGGTCAGCGACGCCCGCAGCTGGTGGCGCAACGCGGAATCCGGGTGGGCGCACGCGTACCAGTTGCCCAGCTCGAGATCCACGTCCGCCACCGGCTCCGGCGCGAAGGTGTAGACATCCCCCCACGCCCCGCCCAGCCGCGCCTGGTGCGCCAGCAGCGGGCCGCGCCGGACGAGGCGCCGCGGCTCCAGGCCGGAGGGCTGCTCCTCGTCCTCGACCAGCCGCAGCGGCCGCGTGAGCGACATACTGCCGAACCCGACATCCGCCAGCCGCGGGCCCGCGTCGGCCGTCCCGACCAGCAGCACCTGGTGGACCAGCGGCGTCGCCAACTCCTCCGGCACCTGCCAGCGCACCCGGCCGAGGAACGGCGCCACGGTGAAGCCGAGCGCGCGCAGCGCCGCCCCCAGCAGCGCGTTCTGCTCGAAGCAGTAGCCGCCCCGCCGGTCGTGGACGAGCTTGCGGGTGATCGCCGGCAGGCCGGTCGCGATCGTCCGGCCGAGCAAGATGTCGAGGTTCTCGAAGGGGATCGTCGCCGCATGCGCCACGTGGATCGCCGTGAGCACCTCCGCGGTGGGCGCCTGCGGCCCCGCGTGACCGATGCGCGCGAGGTATGCCTCGAGGTCCGCGGGCGGGAGGACGGCGGCCATTTCCGGGGACGGGGCCCGCTCAGGGCGGCCCCGCCTTGCCCTTGCGGGCCGGGGCCTTCTTCGGGGTCCCGGGCGGCGGCGCGACCTGGTCCGCCGGCGCGAAGCAGTCGGCACGGGGCGCCGACGGCAGCGTGGCCCGCCAGTCGAGCGCGAGCCGGCTCAGGCGGGCAACGATGGCGGGGTTCTCCGCGGCGACTTCCCGCGCCTCCGCCCGGTCCTCGGGCAACCGGTGCAGCGAGACGCGGCCCGCGTCCGCGGTGAGGAGGAGCTTCCAGCCGCCGTCGCGCACGGCGAGGCGCGGCCACCAGTCGGGCTCGGTCGCGTTGCCCCGCCATTCCCAGAACACGGGGCGCGTGCGCGCGACCGGGCGGCCCAGCAGCGCGGGCAGCAGGTTCTCGCCGTCCCCGCGGTAATCGTCCGGCAGGGTGACTCCGGCCGCCGCGCAGAGGGTGGGCAGGAGGTCGACCGCCGTGACCACCGTGGTGTCGTCGCGGACGCCCGCGGGCGCGCGGCCCGGCCAGCGCACGAGGAACGGCACGCGCACGCCGCCCTCGAACAGGCTCCGCTTCCGGCCGCGCAGGCCGCCGGTCTCGCCCACGCTGTAGTAGGTGTCGTAGCCGGTGACGCCGGAGTCGCCCTCGGTGTAGGCCGGGCGCGGGGTGCGGCCCGTGCTCTCGGGACCGTTGTCGCTCGAGAAGATCACCAGCGTGCGGTCCGCCACGCCCGCCGCGCGCAGCGCCTCGAGGATGCGGCCGACCGCGTTGTCGCCGTCGGTCACGACCGCGGCGTAGACCCGGCGCTGCTCGTCGAGGTGGGCCCATTGCGCGGCCGCGGCGGGGCTGGGGGCGTGGGGCGTGTGGGTCTCGTGCAGCCACACGTTGAGGAAGAAGGGCTGGTCCCGGTGCTTCGCGATGAAGGCGGCCGCGTGCTCCGCGCTATCGCCCACTTTGGCCGCAGGCCAGCCGGCCCCGCCGTTGAACACCGCCCATTCGTCGATCCCGTACGCCTCGGGCCGCGGCGCGCCGGGCGTCTGGCGGTTCGTCAGGTGCCACTTGCCGAAGTGGCCGGTGCGGTAACCGGCCGCGCGCAGGAAGCGCGGCAGCGTCGGCGCGCGCGGGTCCAGCCAGTCGGGCATCCCCCGCGGGCGGTTCTGGCTCGGGTGCGCGAAGTGCTGGTGCACGCTCCACCGCGCCGGGTACTGCCCGGTCATCACCGCGGTCCGGCTCGGGGAGCAGACCGGGTTCAGGACGTTGAACTGCCCGAAGTCGATGCCCTCGGCCGCGAGCCGGTCGAGGTGCGGGGTGCGCAGCCAAGTGGAGCCGTGGGCGGAGAGGTCCCCCCAGCCCCAGTCGTCGGCGAAGATGAAGACGATGTTGGGGCGCGGGGCGGGTGGCGTGGCGGCGCGCGCGGCGCCCGCCACAAACACGAGCAGGAGCAGGCGGAGGAGCATCGCGGGAAGCGCGCAAAAGACTCAGCGCACGGTGAGCATGCCCCGCATCAGCAGGTGGTGGCCGGGGAACGAGCAGACGTACGGGTAATCGCCGGGCGTTGCGGGCGCGGTGAACTCGAGGACCTCCTCGCGGTTGTGGTCGACCAGTTTGGTCGCGGCGAGCACGTCCCCGCCCGGCGGGACCCAGTTGAGCTCGAAGCCGCGGGCGCCGAGCGCCACCGCCGCCTCGCCCACCGCGTCCGCCCGGCCCGGGTGCACCAGCAGCCAGTTGTGCGGCATCGCGTCGGGATTGAAGAAGGTCAGCCGCACCCGCTTGCCGGCCGGCACGGTGAGCTTCGTGACGTCGTAACGCATCGCCTCGACGACGGTGCCGATCCGGATCTCCACCAGGTCCGCGGTTTCGCGCACCACGCCCGACTTCACGGCGGGCGCCGGGGCGGGGGATTCCGTAGCGGCGACCGCGCCGTGGCCCGCGTGGGCGGAGGCCACGGCGGGCTTGGCCGCCGGGGGGTTGAGGAAGTGGTTCACGGTCGCGGCGGCGACGCGGGCGTGCGGCTCCGGCGAGGTGAGCAGCCGCGCCAGCAGTTCCGGGGCTGGCGCGTGGTGCTGCTGGTGCAGCCAGAGGGCCTCGAGCAGGGGCCGGGCGTGCTCGCGGCGCGCCGGGTCGAAGCGCGCCAGCCAGCGCTGCGTCGCGGCGATCACGGCCCGCGAGTCGCGGCCGCTCAGCTCCACCCGCGTGCGGTGGCGGACGCTGTCGGTGGGGTGGAGCAGGTTCTCCAGCAACGCCTCGATCGGCTGGCCGGCGATCGCGACTGGCGCCTGCAGCGGCCGTCCGGCGGCGGTCACCCGGTAGATGCGGCCGTGGCGTTGGTCGCGCTGCGGGTCGCGCACGTTGTGCTGCATATGGCCGACGATGACGTTGTGCCAGTCGGCCACGTACAGGGCCCCGTCCGCCCCGAAGATGGCGTCCGATGGCCGGAAGTTCTTGTCCCCGCTCATCAACAGGCCGGCGGAGGTCTCCTCGACCTCGGTGCCGTCGGCCTGCGGCACGCGGACCTTGAGCGGCGCGCCGGCGGGCTCGCCCCAGACCGTCCCCGCGGCGGCGTCGCGCGCGAGCCGGTACTGCTTGATCCCGCGGAAGCCGATCACGTTGCAGATCAGGAAATCGCCCTGCATCGCGTCCGGGAAGTGGGTCGACGACACGATCTCGCAGGCGGTGACCGGGCGAACCTCCTTCTTGAGGAGCTCGAACATCTTGAAGCCCTGCTCGTGCGGGCGGATCTGGAACGCGCGGCCGCCGGTACCGTCCGTCGCGTAGTGGTAGCCCCAGCCGTCGAAGGCGATGCCGTGCGGGTTGGGCGAATTGGTGGCGTGGAAGGCGATCCGGAACGTGCGCGGGTCGTAGCGGAACATCGCCGAGGCCTCCGAGCGCAGGGCTGGGCCCCACGGGTGCTCGTGATTGTGGACCATAAAGATCCCGCTCTGCCAGTAGAGGCCGCCGTCCGGGCCGAGGATCAGGTTGTTCGCGCCGTGGTGCGTGTCCGCCGTGTCGAGGCCGTGCAGCACGATCTCGCGGACGTCCGCCACGTCGTCGCCATTGGTGTCCTTGAGGAAGAGCAGGTCGGGGCCGGAGGTGACGAGCACGCCGCCGTTCCAGAACTCGAAGCCGAGCGGGTTCTGCACGCGCGCGAACTCCGTGGTGCGGTCCGCCCGGCCGTCGCCGTCGTCGTCGTGGAAAATCAGGAGAGCGTCGCGCATCGGCTGGAGCGGCTGCCACATCGGGTAGGTGGGCCAGACGGCGGCCCAGAGGCGGCCGCGCGCGTCGACCTGCAGCTGCACGGGGTTGATCAGCTCGGGGAAACGGTCCTCCGCCGCGAACACGTGGGCCGCGAACCCGTCCGCGAGGGCGAGGTGCTTCAGGCCCTCCTCGCCGCTAACGTACCGCGGGATGCCCTCCTTCATCGCGCTTGAGCTGGCGCTGCCGCCGCCGATGTTGGTCTTCACCGGGATGGGCGCGGGCACGTTGCGGTCGTCGACCGACGCATCGCCGCCGGCCGCGCGGGCCCACACGCGCGCGTCGCGGTTGGCGGTCATCACGTCCAGCATCTTGAGCTCGTGCTGGAGCACGGTGGCGTTGGTCTGGCCATCCACGAACGCGAGAGTGGAGCGCCCGCCCCACACATCGTTGCCGTCCCGCGCCCGGTAGCGCGCGTGCCAGTGCTCGTCCTTCTCTAGGACCGCCGCGCGCAGGGGCTGCAGCGCCGGGGCGGCGGGGACCGTCTCGCCCAGCAGCGCGCGTGCGATGACCTCGGCGAGAAGGCGGTTGCCCTCGGCGGTGAGGTGCACGCCGTTGAGCGTGAGGGGCGTGCGGGTCTGGCGGAACAGCTCAAGGGTGGGCGTGAACAGGTCGACGTACGCCACGCCGGCCTCGCGGGCGGCGGCCGCGGTCGCGTCGGCGTAGGCCTTGAGGCGCGCGTTGTGCTCCCGGCCGTCCGGCAGGAGCGGGTTGCGGGTGTCCTCGAAGGCCGTGGGGCTGAAGAGCACGATGCGCGGGAAGTCCCGGCCGTTGGCCCGGCTGCCACGGGTCCGCGCCACGAACTCGAGCAGGTCCCGGCGGTGCGCGTCCGCCTGGTCCAGACCCGCGAACGACTCGTTGTAGCCGAAGAAGGCGAAGACGACGTCCGCCTGCACGTGGCGCAGGTAATCCGTCATATGCAGCTGGCCCTTGCTGCGCGGGTAGACGTTGGGGCGGTCGCCGCTGGTGCTCAGGTTGCGGAAACGCACCTGCTGGCCCACGAGGCGCGACTGCAGCAGGGTCTCCAGCCAGCCGTCGTGCTGCATCCGCTCGGGCAGCGCGTTGCCGAGGAGCGCAACGACCTCGCCCTTGCCTAACCGGAAGGGCAGGGGATCACGGTGCCTCGCCGGCACGGGGAACAGCTCTGGCTCGCGCGGCGGAGGCGGCGCGGCCTTGGCCGCCTTGGGCGCGGTCTTCGCCGCGGTCTTGGGGGCCGCCTTCGGGTCAGCCTTCGGCTCCGCCTTGGCCGGCTCCGCGGGGGCGGCGGCCTTTTTCGATGCGTCCTTCTTCGGGGCCGCCTTGGGGGCCGGGCCCGTGTCATGGCTCGCGGGAATCGGGCTGGTGAACCCCGCGTACTGCGCCGGCTTCACGCCGCGCGCGTGACCGAGGTTGCGGTGGGTGTTGGGACGGAACGGCCCGGCGAACCCGATCGCGAGGTCGGGGCGGATCGCGTCCTCAAGGCCCGCCGCCCACAGGCAGCCGTTCACCAGCAGCCGACGGTAACCCTCGTTGAGCAGATCTTCCGGCGTGCCGTAAAGGGAGGTGAACACGCGCCCGGTCCGGCCTGACGCCCCGCGGTAGGTGCGCGTCCACTCGGAGGGCTGTGCCGCCTTGGTCGAGTCGGCCGGCGAATCCGGGGTCATCCCGTTCAACGGCTGCGCGAGGGTCAGGACCTCGCCGTCCACCGGCTTCCCGACGTACGCGCCCACGTGCGCCCAGACATCTTTCACGCCCCGGAGGATCGGGTGGCCCGCGCGCTCCGGGACGACCGTGATGCGCGTGCTCTCGGCGTGGTTGCGGCCGAGGTGGCCCACCCACGTCTGGCCCAGCACCTGGTGCCCGAAGCCCAGCTCGTAGCCCGGCACCTTGCTGTCGTAGGAGAACTTGGCGAGCGGGTGGTCCGCCGGGGTACGGAAGGCGTGCGTAGCGGTGCGCAGGCCCACGACCGGGCCGCCGCGCGCGAGATAGGCCTCGAAGTGGCGCAACTGCTCCACGGGCGGCGCCTGGAAGCGCAGGAACACAACCGCGAGGTCCGCCGTCGCCAGCGCCTCCATCCCGGGCAGGTTCGACGCCGCCGGATCAATCTCGCCTGTGGCGGGATGCACCGAGAACACGACGGTGCACTTGAAGCCGTGGTGCAGCGCGAGGATGCGCGCCAGCGCCGGCAGGGTCTCCTCGGAACGGTACTCGTGGTCGCCGGCGAGGAAAACGATGTGCTTGCCCTGGCCCAGGCCCGCCGCCCCCTCGTAGACGAGGGGCTGGGCGCGCAGCAACGACGCGAGGACAAGCAGCAGGGGTAGCAGGAGGAGACGGGGCATGCGAGGGAAAGAGGTGGGGATCTCGCGAGCCAATGTGGCCCCCGCGCGCGTGGCAATCCCCGTCCCCACCCGCCGGACGCCTTCGGCGCGGGCGGCTCAGAACAGCGGCTTCGCCCGCGCGTCCGGCAGCGGCGCCAGGCCGAGGCGCGCGATCAGGGTCGGCGCGATCGCGTCGACGCCCACGCGCTCGGTGCGCACGCCGGGCTGGATCCCCGCGCCGAACCACACGTTCGCCACATGGGTGTCATACGGGTGCGGGCTGCCGTGGCCGGTGCCGGTCCCCGCCCGCGCGCCGACGTGCGGCCGCAACGCGAACAGGACATCCCGCGCCCGCCCCGCGTGCTGGCTCCGGCGGAACTGCGCGGCCAGGTCATTCCCGTCCGAGGGCAGCGCTGCGAGCTCCGCCGCAGTGAATGCCCCCGCGACCTCCGGCCGCGCCCGCAGGGCGTCGCACACGACCTTGGCCGCTGCCGCCGCCGTGGTTTCCCGCGCGGCGAGCGCCGCCGGCCGCAGGTGATAGGCGGTGCCGTCACGCACGAACCAGGTCTCGGTCTTCGGCGGCGCCCCGAAGGCGGTGTCCAGCGCGTGCCGCACCGCTCCGTCGATCTCCCGCGAGTTCGCCCGGCTCCCCTTCGCCCCCGGCTCCCGCCGCGCCGCCTGCTCCGGCAACGGCGCGACGCCGTGGTCCGCGCTCAGCACGATCAGGCAGCGCCCCAGGCCCACCTCGCGGTCCAGGCAGTCCAGCAATGCCGCCAGCACGCGGTCCATCCGTAGCATTGAATCCATCAGCTCATGGCTGTCCGGACCGTAGGCGTGGCCGACAGTGTCCACCTGCGAGAAACTCACGCCGAGGAAGTCCACGCCCGGATGATGGCCGAGGCGCTCCTCGCGGATCGCGCGCTGCACGAACTCGCCGAGCACCTCCGTCGCGAACGGGGTATTGTCGAATGCGCTGAAGAACGCTGGCCCGACTGCCTTTGCGCCCCCGTCCACCCGCTTCGGGAAGGTCCGCCCGAGGCCCATCTCCGCGTTCTCGCCCGCTTGGTCGTCCGGGCCCTGCACTGCCTCGTACACCGCCGCCGGCAGCAGGCGTTCCCAAGTCTGGCCGAAGGCCGCGTGCACCCGTTGCTCGGCGTTGAACGCTTCAACCCACGCGGGCAACCGCGCCGCGTAGTGCCGCGAGGTCACCATCCGCCCCACCTCGTCCCAATAGGCCCCGTCCGCCCGCTGGCCGCCCAGCAGAATGGCCGAACGGTCCTTGTTTGAGAGGCTGATGACGCGTGCATCCGCGCCGTAACGCTCCTTCAGTCGGTCTGCCACGGTCGGCGCGAGCAGGGTCCGCGGCGAACGCCCCGTCTTCTCCGGCCGCGCCGCCGCGATTGGCCCGAGCTCCCCTGGGGCCACCCCCACCAGCGGCGATAGCGCGTCCTCGACCGAATTGACCATCTCCCACGTGCCGCGGTCGAGCCAGTCGTTCGCGATCACCCCGTGCACGTCCGCGTGCACCCCTGTCGCTAGAGTCGCGTGCCCCGGCGCCGTCTGGGTGAAGGCGTGCCGGTAATGGGTGTCCCGGAAGTCGAGCCCGCCCTCAAGTAGCCGCCGGAACCCCCCCGGCCCGAAATGTGGGCCGAAACGCGCCAGATGGTCCCCGCGCAGCTGGTCCACAATGAGGACGACCACCAGCCTCGGCGTCTCCGGCTCCCCCGCGAGCTGGGCGGCTGGGAAAAGCGACAGGAGCAGGAGGCGAGAGAGGACAAGGCGCATTGGGGAAAGGAAGACGTCGGCGGGGACGCTCAGGGTTCACCACGTGGCGCGCAGGCCGGCAAGGAAAAGCCGCGGCGAGGCGAGGGTCACCACCCCATCGGCGCCTCGGCCCGCCTCGGCCCGCGCGCCCCCAAGGTTCTCCACGGTGAGAATGAGCGTCCGCCCGCCGTCCAACGCCCGCCGCAGGGTGAGGTCCACGACGGTCACCGCCGTCAGGGGCAACTGGTTTTCGTCGTCCTCAAATTGGCGCCCGGTTGCGCGCCCCCGCACCGCTGCCGTCCAACCCGCGCCCGCCGGACCCTCGATGCCCAGGACCAGCGTCCGCCGCGGCACCTGCGCCACCTCGCGCCCCGCCAGCGCTGGCGCCACGCGCGCCGCGGCCACGGTCGCGTCGTTGAGGAGCGCTGCGGCGGTCAGGGTCCAGCCCGGGCCGGGCGTCCACCGCGCCGCCGCCTCCCAGCCGGCCACGCGCAGGCGGTCCAGGTTGAGCCGTTGCCGCCCGAGGCCGCCCGCGGGCAGGGAGCCGACCACCGGGAACACGCCGGGCCCACGAGCCACGGTGACGTTCGCCACCGCATCGTGCAGGTCCTGCCGGAACCGGACGACCTCCACGCTGAACCCGGGCGCCGGGCGCCATTCGAGCGCGATCTCGCCCCCGCGGGCGCGTTCGGTGGCGAGCAAGGGGTTGGCCTCGGTGACGTTCGCGCCCTGCCGGAAGGGCCGGTACAGCTCGTTGAGGGTGGGACGGCGGAACGAGCCCTGCGCGTTGGCCCGCAGGCGCCAGCCGGGCGCGGGCGTCCAGGTGAGCCCGGCCCCCGGGCTGAAGGCGGTCCCTTGCCGCCCGGCGAAACGCTCGTCGCGCAGCGCCGCGCCGGTGTCGCGGTCCTCCTCGCGGCGATGCCCCGCGGCCTCGCGCCAGAAGTCGAGCCGGCCCCCGCCCGAGAGGCGCCAGCCCGCGCCGAGGGGGCGATCGTGATGCAGCCACGCCCCGGCGACCTCCTGCCGGCCCCCCGCGGTGCGCCGTCGCGTGAAGCGGCCGCCGGTGTAAGTGAAGAGTTCCCGCGTCTCGCCGCGGACCGCGCGCAGGTCTGCCCCGCCCGCCGTGCGCGCGCCGCCCGGGTGGCGCCAGCCGAGGGTGCCCGCGAGCCCGGCCGCCTGGGCCGGTACCGCGTACTGGTCGCTCGCGGGCGTTTCCGCAGTGCGGGTGGCGTTGACCGACGAGAAGGTGCTCGTGAACACCTGCTGCTGGGCGTACGCGGCGAGGGTCCACGCCGGCCCGCCCGCGCCGCCGCCCCGCGCCGTGACCTGCCCGGCAGTCTCGCGGCTGGTGTTGCCCGCGTAGGGGGTGCCGTTGCCGCGCGTCTCGGCGAAGCCGCGGAGGGCGACCGCGAGGCTGGTCCCGCCCTTGAGGGTCTGCCGCCAGCGCGCCTGCGCCCAGCGGTGCCGGCTGGCGGCCGCCCCGTCGACCGGCCCGCGCCGCTCCGGGGCCACCAGCGGGAAGCCGTCGCTGGCGAACCAGCGCCCAGAGACGTCCACCCAGCCGCCGCCCGTGGGGACGGTGAGCTCAGCCTCGGCGGAACGCGTGCCGCGGTCGCCGGCGAGCGTCGAGAGCGTGCCGCCCGCGCCCTCGCGTTCGCGCCCGAGGAGTTGCAGCACCCCGCCGAGCGCGGCGTTGCCCCAAGCGGCCCCACCCCCGCCGGGCATCACCTCGACGGCCGCGAGCCCCTCGCGCGGGAGTTTGGCCCAGGCGACCCAGCCGCCAAACGGGTCGTTCAGGGGCACGCCGTCGAGGAGCAACAGCGTGCGGCTGGCGCCGCTGGGCCCGAGTCCGCGGAGGGAGACGCCCTGCGCGGTGGGATTGGCGGCGAGGCTGTCGATGCGGCGGAAGAGACTGAAGGCGGGGAGTGAGCGGAGGGCGCCGTCGAGCGTGAGGGCGGGGGCGGTGGCGACTTCGGCGCCGGTAAGGCGTTGGACCGTGGCGGGGCTTTCGGTGCCGGGCTGGGGGAAGCGGGCGGCGGTGACGACCTCGGGCGCGAGGGCGACGGGCGGCTCCGCCGCGCCGGCCGCGGCCGGCACGGCGCCGAGCAGGAGGGCAAGGCGCACGCGCATCGGGGAGAGCGTGCCGGTGCGCAGAGGTGCGGCAAGGTTGGGATTCGGGGCCCGCGCCCGCATTTCGTGCTCGGCTTCGCGGGACGCTTTTGGGACGGTGCGGGTCCCGCGCTGGGCGCGGACCAACTTATGCCACTCTGGGAATACAAGGTGATCACGAGCGGGAAGGGCGGATTCGCCCGGCCCGACATGATGGAGAAATTTCTGAACGATCTCGGCCGCGAGGACTGGGAAATCATCAGCTTCCACTCGCATCCGGACAACTTCCTTGCCTTCACCGGTCTCGCCCGCCGCTCCACGCAGCGCGACTGGACCCTTGAGGACGCCGCCGCCGCCGCCGCCAAGGTTGAGGCCGACCGCCTCCGCGCCGAATTCGAGGCGAAATTCAAGGCCGCCACCAGCGCCCCCGCCGCCGCCGCCTCCGCCGAGGAGTCCAACGCTACCTCCTTCCTCGAGGAGAAATCCGCCCCTGAAGATGGCCTCCGCAAGCTCGTCGACACCTCCCGCGACGACGACCCCGAGGCCGCCGAGGACGAGAAGGCCGACGACTGGGACAAACTCACCTCCGAGGACGAGCTGCCCACCTTCTTCGAGGCCATCCGCCCCCATATGCGCCGCAACCAGCGCGGTGCCGGGATGTCCGTCGGGGTCGACTACCTCGCCAAGAAGTGGGACCTGCCCGAGGAGGACATCAAGGCCGCCCTCGTGGAGTGCGGCTTCGCGATGCCCGAGGACGAGGACACGCCCGTGGTGTACCTCGAGTACGACGGCGACCTGTTCTGGGTGAACATCAACCGCCGCGGCGAACTTTGGATCAACACCAAGGAAAAGCCGCGCCCGGTGTTCCGCGCGGTCAAGGGCACCCGCGTCGAGGGTGAGGCTCCCCGCCCCGAGGGCGCGCCCGCCGGCGAGGCCCCGTCCGGCGACCATGCCGCCGCGCCCGACCGCACGCCAGTCCCGCTGCCCGAGGGCCTCGAGTTGCTGGAGAAGATCCGCCCGCAGATGCGCCGCAACCGCCGCAGCCCCG
>Ga0194134_10005951_pt1 | contig 11238 bp, 10 predicted proteins | sample TA2KigOff0mmetaG_FD_148602 | JGI IMG/M metagenome (GOLD analysis project Ga0194134, IMG submission 148602) | Freshwater microbial communities from Lake Tanganyika, Tanzania - TA2015056 Kigoma Offshore 0m | ecosystem: Environmental > Aquatic > Freshwater > Lake | place: Tanzania: Lake Tanganyika... | reverse complement strand
TTTTATTAATAAAATCTTTCCAATTTATTTTAATATAATCATAGATATATAGTAAATCATATTTATCTTTTATTGTACAAACAAAATTATCAGCTGAACAACTAAATTTATCATCAATAAATAGTGAACCAGTACCACCAGTACCAAATATGAGTTTTAATTTATCATCATTAAAATCACATTCTGAACATTTTTTAATTTTATCAGACGATGTATAAAATCTATATGTTCCATTTTCTGTTGCAAACGATGCATTACGTTTTGATTTTTTTTCATATTCTAAAAATTCTGATAATTTCTTTAGTTCATAATCCTTAGGACATACAATCTTATAATCTTTATAATCTTTCATATTTAGTGAATATAAACATTTATCTTTTGTTAAATTTTCTTTGATATCTTTCATAGAAGCAATGCAAACAGGTTTTTCCTCAACCCTATCAAAAGTACCCTTGGTTTTTGTCAATACAACCTCTCCTGAATCATTAATTTTAAATTCATCATTCTCAATTGTATGAATAATTAATTCAGAAAACTTTATTTTTTTTGTTTTTCCATTATTATGAAAAATAATGATAGATGTTTTTGTTGATGTATTTTCAAAAGCATTTTGAGGCACTGAAATTACATGTTCGACATTAAAATTTTCTAATAAAACCTTACGAATTGTACTATATTTTGAATCGAAAAATACACCTTCCTTTAGAATAGCACAACATGTACCATTTACATCCACTAGATCCATCAGCAAAATTAATGAAGAAGATTCTTTATCATTTGCTGTTAAAATTTTATATTTTTTAGCAAAAGCATTAATACGCTTTGAACAAGTACTTAAATTAACCGTTGTTTCTTTCTTATTTTTAGCTTCTTTTATTTTTTTTTCTTTTGTTAGTCTTGATAATTGTTCCTTTAGTTCATCTGTAACATCATCTTTCAATGATTTCAATGATTTCAATGATTTAATATATGCAATAACCTTATCTGTTTTAATATCTTCAGCTTTTTTAGTATTTTTATCTCCTCCATATGGAGGATTTGAGAAAACATAGAAATATTTTGTTATTCCATTATGTCCAATCATTTCAGCTTTGAATGAGTTTTGACGAAGAAAATTATGATCATCGCGCTTTGGAAAGAATCCAGTAATTGCAAACATCTCAAGTCCTGTCATATTAACAACAGATTCCTCCATATCAAAATGATAAATTTTATCTACATTTGTTTTCCAATCAATATCAGGATTTACTTCTCTAAGATAATGTGCATAACCCAAAGTAAAACCACCAGACCCGCCAAAAATATCACACATTGTTCGGACATCTCCATTTTCATCTAATTCAGGTTTAACTTTATTAAAACAAAATTCAGTCAAAGGACGATCTGAAAAGTATGCTCCAAGTTCTGAAATAGCAGTCTTATCTCTGCCAACAAAATATTCCCAGAGTTTACCTGATAAATTTACAGATCCTGAATCATTATATCCCACTGGGATTTTATCAATTTTTTTAATCAAATCTTTCCAAACTTTATCGGGTAAATCGCGAGGAATCTGATAAAAGATAAAATGACCGAGAGATGAAACATTAATATTATTTTTTTTAGAATTTTTTTTATTGTCTTCAAATTGTTTAAATTCTTGTTTTAACTTCCATAAAACCTCCAATACCTCTTTATCAATATATTCAATAATCTCATCATTTGAATTAGCTCTCTTATATAATTCATCCCAGTCTAATGTTTTCTTATATTCAATAGGAATATTTAGAGTTGATAAATGTGGTTTAATAAGTTTTAATCCATAAAATACACTAAAAATCTTTAATCCAGTTTGTCCATAACCAGCACCAGAATTACGTAAATCATCATGAATAGAATGAATATAATCTCTTAGGTCATCTTTATTGATGAATATATTTTTAGTTTTTTCAGACATTTTTATTAATCATCATATGATTAGAATCCTTTAAATAAATAAATTTAAAATCAATTTTTTGTTTAATTATCTTCTTAATGGGGTTACATTAAAGATATTATAGATTGTTGTAAAATTTTTATATAACTCTTCAGGCATCAATGGCAAATCATATTTATCAGCTTTTTCTTCATATATTTTTTTATTTGTAATTTTTTTTACCTTTAAAATTTGTTTTAAATCATCAAGAGTTTCGGGAAATCTTTCTGTATCGATTCCAAGAAAATCATAATAATTAACCCATCCATGATTAATATATTTATTCTCTGGTTCAATCTCAAATGAATTATTTTTGGCATACGATTTATAATCAGTTTTCCCATCAAATTTAATCTTTTGTACTTTTTCTTTTAACATTGAATATTCAAGTTTTAACTTTTCATCATTGTTCACACCAAAATTCTTATCAATAATTAAATCCAATCTTGTTTTAAATTTGCTCCAATCAAAATTCTTTGTAATTAATTCTAGTCTAATATTCATGTTATTATTATCATCAATTTTTACCTTAATATTTTTACTAGATTCATCATATGATGTATCGCTAAATAATTCTTTAATCTGTTGATAATTATTCATCAAAACCTCATGTGAACCATCTACAGTTAAACCTAACACCTTTTCATAATATTGAATAATTTTTTGTGCTGTTAACAATTCAATCTCAATCTTACCATCATTAACAAAAGTATCAATAATAAATCCATTCTTTTTTAATTTCTTATTATCTGGTCTTAGTATACGTCCAACAGTCTGAATTGATACCAAAATTCCTCTTTTTCTTACATAATCTAAATATATACCCATATCTAAATTTTTAATATCTGAACCCTCTCTACAACGATTAACACATAGCAATACGGAATTAGATTCTGAATCGCAGAATTTATCAAAATCTGTATTAAAACCTGTTTTATTATGTTCTCCATCCTTCGATGTTGTACAATATAATTTAAGTTCAGGAAATCTTTGTTTAAAAAATCGATACCACTCTTTCATATTTTGAATATTTCTACACCAACATACCATTTTTTTATATGGTAATATCTTCATAGTATCTTTAATAATTTTTTCTGTAATATCCTTATTTGTTTTACCAATTTTTTTATTGCATGTTCTTTTAATCTCAACAATTGTATAAGATGGTGGTAATACAATACCATCACTAATCGCATGAAACATATCATAATCAGAAATAATATTTAGTTCATGATTATCTTTTTCTTTTAATGATTTAGAGAATATTTTTTTAACTTTATCTTCAGCTTTATCTCTAACAGGTGTTGCTGAAAACCCGATTACATGCTTTTTGTGTACAAATTTAATCTTATAGAGTAGGTCATAAAATTTTGATGCGGACACACCATGACATTCATCAAATACTACAAATGTGACATTCCCAAAATCAATATAATTTTTAGAATCTAATATTTTAAATGTATCAGTATTTACAATCAATAAATTAGGTTTATCATCTGATAGGACTAACTTTTTACTTGCCATATAATTTACTCTATCAAAGATCTTGAATTCATCCAAATCAATTATTTTATTATCTTTCCAGAATTTTTTATTCTCAGAATTAATAATAAATTTTCCTTCTTCATCTTCTTCAAAGAACATCTTATTTAAAACTTCAATACGTGGACATGTAACAATATACAATTTTTTGATATTCTTTTTTGGATCCAATTTATAATGATCATTGATAGTCATCATAATTAGAATAGATTTACCAGCTCCTGTAACTTGCCAGTGAACACCTGATTTAAAATTATTTTTAATATTATTAACTCTGGCAACTTCTTGATTGAAACGTAATTTTATAGCCTCTTTTGGTTTAACCATATCATCATTTAATCCCTCATTTTCATTATCTTCATCATCATCATCATCTGAATCATCATCATCATCATCATCATCATCATCATCATCATCATCATCATCATCAACATTATTATTTTTATTTACATTTACATCAATTTTATAATTGTTAAATCTGTCTTTGGCAAATGCTAAAAATGATGTAAATTTTTTATTATTTTTATCATATGATTTAAACTTATCAATAACTTTATCAATATTCTTTGTTTCTTCATAATATTTTTTAAATAATTCTTTAAAGAATTCAAAAAATGTTAAATCCTTATCATCAATGTAAAAATAACAGCTTTTATCAATTTCATGTGAGTCTAAAATATCATCTAAATTATATGAATCGTCATTAATTGCATTTTTGATATTATATATTTCTTTGAATATTGTGTCAATCTGTTTAATATATATAATATTTTTTGACATAAAGTTTTATTTGTTATTTATTATTTGGTTTATTTATTGTTATATTTTTAATTATTTTTAATTTCATTTTTTTATAAAAAAGATACATAAATACAAATATAATATAAGAAAGATATATGTTAGAAGTAATAAATTTATATTTAGATATGATTGTTAAAAATAATGAACATGAAAATTTAAAATTATTATATGAACAACTAATAGAAAAGTTTACATCAGAAATAGAAAAAATAGAGATTGAATTTATTATGTATGAAAGATTTGGATATAGATATGTAATTGAATCAACAGAAGAAAAAGTAAAACGTAAAGATAATAAATTCAAAGAAGAAGTTAAAAAATTCTATAAGAATTGTGTAATTACAGGTAGGTCATCAAAAGTATGTGAAGTTGCACATATTAAACCATTCTCAGAATCAAATTCCGAGGAAAAATATGATCCAAATAATGGTTTATTATTATCAGCTGATTTACACAAACTATTTGATGCAAAACTTTTTACAATAAATTCAGAAACATTTGAACTAAAATTAAAAGATGAGGTATTATCAGATGAAGATTTTAAGGATTATTTTAAATATAATGGAAAAAAATTAAAAATAAAATCAGAATCTCAAAAATATTTTTATTTCAAATCATAAATCTGTATTTCTCGTGATTTATAATAATTTATATATTTATATAATTCTCTTGGATTCATTATTTGTTGTAATTTTCTTTTCTCAACTTCATTAATAATATATTCTTTTTTATTATTATATTTTTTATTATTTCTTGTAGAACCGTCAGATAATGGAGATTTAAAATCAATTGGAACATATCCACAAATATAACCCTTAATAAGATATGCTCTAATCATTAAATCATGATCTGAATTATCTAAAAAATATTTTGATTCATCAAGATATTCTAATTCTTGTAATTTTTTTCTATCAAGTAATAATGGACCACGATTACATGTATCCATTGAATAGAATTTATTTCTATCAATATTTAACTCGTCTATAGATTTCTCAATGGTTTCGCCAAGTTTACCAATACCACAAAATGGTGCACGAAATAAACTATGTGCACATCTACCAGATACCGCAATAACATTATCTAATAAATCAAATGGTTTGACCAGATGTAAATTATAACCTTTTTCAGTCATTTCCATATCAGCCTGAATTTCCAAACAATATTTACCTTCTGAATTTCTAAAACCAATATTATCACATTTAGTTTCAAATAATGGCTTATCAACATTTTTAAAGATTTTTATCTAAATTAAATTATTATTATCACAAATATAATTATCAAGAAATTCAATTAGATTATCTTCGGTTTTATCAAAACAAAAATCTAAAATTAGAATGATTTCAAATTTATCAACTGTATGTTCAATAAAACTTTTAAGATTTTTAACAATTATTGTCTCTTGATTATATATTGGTGTTACAATAGAATAAATAATATCACCTGAATTATATTTGTAAAATTTATACATAAGTAAAAGAATAAATAAATCTTTAAATAAATCTTTAAATATAACCAATCCAAGCTTTAATATCATCTAAATACATTCCAATATTATTCGAGTCAATAACTTTATATCCGCCAGCATACATAATCATAATATCATTATCTTCAGAATCAGATTTTGAATTAAAAAATTCTTTATTTATTTCAGTCTTTTCAGCGAACATTATAGTTTTGTTTGAATAATTTTTAACTAAAAATGTTTTGTAATTATCTTTATCTAAATAAGAGGTAATATCAATAAGAGATAATTTAGGAAATAATCTTTTATAATAATCTAACACCACATACATTTTATCAGTCGATGTATCCTGACCTGACATATATATTTCATCTGATAACTGTTTCTTAATTTGATTATTTACCATACAACATTTTTTGTATTTTTTCTGAGATCCACATGGACACAAATCATTTACTCCAATCTTGGGCATTATAATTATTCTAAATAAGTTTAACTTTAATTCACTTTTATTATCTCTTCAATTATCTCTTTCTTATTATTATGATTTAATAATCTATATCTAATATCATCATAATCCGATGGTACAAATACATTTTCTGTTAAGATTCTCTTTAATTCATTATTAGTTAAAAATAAATCAGATATCAAAGTTGTATTTCTATCTGAATTTATTTTTTTCTTATCTTTAAATAATCCAATTAAAAGATATTTTGCTGGAGATTTAATATCATTCATTACCAGATTAAAATTATCAATAATCTTTCCATGTAATATATTTAAACAATGATCTTCCATTAATTTTAATGTAGAATTTCCTACTTGTTTATTATTTTCTAAATTTTTACATAACCACATAACAGAATATGATTTATATAAATCACTAAGAATATCTGCCATTCTTCCACTAACATATTCTTTAGTCTTTAATTTGGGTCCATAATTTAATAGACATAAATATGATAGAAAAGCATACTTTCGTGATAGATCATCTGTTTTTAATTGATTATTATTTTTTCTAATAAATAATCTTGATATAATCTTTATTGAATCAATGATTAATTCATTAATTGATTTTTTAAAATCTTGTAAATTATCATTTTCACATGATTCAATAATTTGATATATATTTTTATGTGATTTAATTAATCCTTGACCATATATAATTAAATTTCTAGTAAGAATATTGGAACCTTCGACTGTAATTGGAATTGGTGTTACTTGATATAAATTTGCTAGAAGATTATTTTTGTTTTTTATAATTCCCCATCCTCCAACAATATCCATCGCATGATTTATATTAATACGTCCATATTCGGTCATCTCTCTCTTCATAATAGCACTTAAAACACTTGATGAGATATTCTGTGATAAGATAGAATTGAAGAGATTCTGCATCGCATACATTATAAATGTATTGCAAAATATTTCAGATGTTTTTTCTCTGATACCTTCCATTTTACCAATTGGTGTCTTAAATTGTTCTCTAACATTACAATACTCTGATACAAATTTTACAATTGACGATGATGATGCATAAGCGGATGCCGGTAGACTGATACCTCTACCTTCGGCTAAACATTCCATCAACATTTTCCATCCATGTCCAATCATATCTTTACCACCAATAACATCATCAATTGAAACTAATATATTATTTCCAGAGATTGTGCCATTTGGAAATTGTGCACCTAATGGGTCATGTTTATAACCAATTTTAATATCTTTATATTTATCTTTTTCTAATAATAAAACAGTGATTGAATTATCTGGTAAATTTTTTTCTAAATAATTTTTTGGATCAGAAATCTTTACAGCTAATCCGATTAGATTTGCAATGGGTGCCAAAGTAATATATCTCTTGGAGAATGTTATATTTAAAAATAATTTTCCATTAATTTTTTCAATATAACCGGAACATTGCATATTAACAGCATCAGACCCATTATACAAACCAGTTAAACCAAAACAAGGAATATAATCAGACATTGCAAGTTTATCTAAATATTTTTCTTTTTGTTCTTTTGTACCATATTTATGGATTAATTCAGCAGGTCCTAAAGAATTAGGCACCATAACCATAGAACCAATAGAACCAGATGCGGTTGTAATTTTTTCAACAATTTTACATCGAGTATGTGGATCTAGTTCTAAACCACCATATTTCTTTTGAATATTTAGACCAAATAACTTGTATTCTTTAATCATGTCAAAGATATTTTGTGGAATTTTTTTGTTTTCCATTATTTCATTATCATTAATTTTTGAACAAAAATCATCTATTTGTGTATTTAATTTTTCGGGAATTTGTAATTTCTGATAAGGATATTTTTGAATATATGTTTTTAAATCAGGTATTCCAGAGATTAAATCTCTTTCGATTGATACACTACCGGCTAATAAAGCTGTTCTTTCTGTTTGAGAGATTTTTGGAATAAATCTTTTTGAAAAATTAAACAATCTTGAGTACATAATATTTAATTGAAATAATTTTTATCTTTAATTATAAAAAAATGAAATTATAAAATGATTATAAATATAACTTTAATAATAATAACATTAACATTAACATTAAGATTAACATTATAATAATGAATTCAATTCGTCGATTTTTTAGTATTTTTCCAGCTACAAATATCTCTACCACTTCTGATAAGGTATTATTTGTTGGACGATGGTCTGTTCCTCATAGTACAAAAGTCCATATTGACCAGATTATTGACCGCAATAATGAGGATCATTGTGGCGTATGTGTTTCATATGATAATGTAAAAGAAATTGAGAAAAATAATATTAGTAATAAAAACATTGATATTGAAAATGACAAATATTATTTAGCATTTATTATGTAATTGTCATGTTAATTTTTTTATTTTTATATAATATGGGGAGATATATAGTTGATCAATATTCACTTTTGCACTTTTCTACAGGTTGTATAGCATATTTTTTTGGTATACCTTTATTTTGGTGGATTATTTTACATACTCTATTTGAGATAGTTGAAAATTCTCCAAAAGGTATAAGATTTATTGATACTAAATTAAAGTTTTGGCCGGGTGGTAAAAAAAGTTCAGATACTTTAATTAATTCTTTTAGTGATTTAATATTCACAATTATTGGATTTGTATTTGCATTTAAACTTGATTTAATTTACAAAAAAAATAAAACTATTTAAAGATAAAATCATATACAAGTATTGAAGTTCTTGTAGCTCAGCTGGTTAGAGCGTGTGGCTGTTAACCACAAGGTCACAGGTTCGATCCCTGTCAGGAACGACTTTATTTTTTTTATTTTTAACTTTTATTTTTACAATATAAAGTCTTTGTAAAAAAATAAAATACATAATCAATTCAGAGAAATATAAAAATTATAATCATAATAATAATTATATAATTTATCATACAATGATAAATTTTGATATGAAACTAAAAAATCATAAAATTCATCAATATAATCAGTGGTACAATAAGACATATTTAATTTTTGTTTTATTATATTTATTATATCGTCTTCTGTCATAAAATCATAGTGTATCTTAAAAATATTTTTTATTGACTTTATTGAATAATTGAATAATCTCTCTATTTCTAATCTACATTTCATCCGTTTAGTATTATCATAAGAATAATATAAACACTCATCTTGACATTCATTAAGATTTACATTAAGATTTTGATTCAGATTTTCATTAAGATTTTCACTATATTTACCATCATAATTTAATATATATTTATTTGGCACATAATATTTATTCTTATTATAAACATCATTGTCATCATTAAATATATCGGAGCTCCTCTTAAAATCAAACGAGAGGCCAATAATTTTATTATTTATATATTTATTGAGAGCAATTATTTTGTTATCAATATATAAATATGTAAAACCTTGTTTATTTCCATTTTCATATTGCATACAAAATTTATATTTTTTTCCGGATACTCTATCGTACTGATATATCGTACTAATACCATGTTTTTTTCCATTTTTATAATATGATATTTTTTTTTCTCTAGGATTCAAAAGTTCTATACATATGCCATCTAATTTTCCATTTTTATAAGTTGTTATGGATTCTAATTTGCCATTATAAGAATATTCACGCACAAGACCATCATAAAAACCATTTTTATAATAATTTGTAAATAATAATTTTCCCTTTTTACTGAATATTTTTTCTTCTCCATATTCTAAACCATTAACAGAATACAGCTCTCTGAATAATTTTCCACAATCGGAAAGATAATAATATTTACTTATACCATGTAATTTTCCATCAATGTATGATTCTATAGAAGAAATACTATTATCATAATAACATTTTTTTTCACCTTGAATAAGTCCATTTATATGAAAATATTCCTCAGATAATGTTCCATCTCCTCCATATATACTCCGATATTCCGTAATACCAGATGGATATAAATATTTATACATATCCAAAGGTAGTTGATTGTTTATAGATGCCTCATATGTGGTATAATAATTTATATATCCACCGGTAGCTGGTTCATGTATAATTCCAACTATATTAGGACCTATTCTGTCTAATGTTTTATGTGTAATTATATCTTCTATTTTTATAATGACATATCCAAATGCTTCATACATCGTATTATAGGGATTGTCCATATTATAATCAAGATTTCTTTCGGATTTAGTATCTGTTTCAGCAGGTGAATTACCTCCAATTGAATCTTCGAAAAAATCTATGTATAACATATGTCTTCTACCATACATCCTATATCCATATTTAGATATGCCTGACGGAAATTTATTATTTTGGTTCATAATATATAATACAAAAGAATATATAATACAAAAGAATATATACATAAATCAATTTTTTATTTTTTATTTATCCATTAATTTTTGCATTTGTTCTTTTAATTCTTTTAGTTCTTGTCTTATCATATCTAATTCTATATGTAATTCTATTCGAGTTTTATTATATTTTGATCTAATTTCATCTTCTAAAATCTTATTGCAAGATTTACAAAGAATATACGAAAATTGATTGCAATATCCCATATCTTCTCTATAACAATATTTTCTACATTTTTTATAATCAAAATCTAAATTAGATGGATCGAAATCTTCATATCGTGAATCACTAAATCCAGTTTTTCTATCTTTTGACAAACAATTTTCATTTAATTTTTTGGCAATTTTATTTAATGTTTCATTGGAATATTTCCATTCATAATCATTATCACTATTATCACCATACGTACGATGATCATAATATTCTTCAGTTACCTCCATTTTATATTCTTATATTTTTATATTTTTATTATATTTTTATTTAACAAATATTTTTCATTTTTTTTAAGAAATAAACAAAACAAAAAGTAAACAGAAACACAAAAAATAAATAAAAATAAACAAAAATAAACAAAAATAAACAAAAATAAACAAAAATAAACAAAAATAAACAAAAAATAAACAAAAAATAAACAAAAATAAACAAAACAAC